>Ga0315290_10000586_pt1 | contig 23978 bp, 34 predicted proteins | sample YL17G12_0_MG_FD_203627 | JGI IMG/M metagenome (GOLD analysis project Ga0315290, IMG submission 203627) | Sediment microbial communities from Yellowstone Lake, YNP, Wyoming, USA - YL17G12_0 | ecosystem: Environmental > Aquatic > Freshwater > Lake > Sediment | place: USA: Wyoming | collected... | reverse complement strand
TTGCTCCTCCCTTTGGGCACAGATCTCGAGGGCCTTCTGCAGCGGCATGCCGCAGAGGTCGATGTGCTGATAGCGATCGCCAAGATGGTCCACGACGATCTTGCGGATCCCCAGCTGGCGCGCGGTTATCTTGAGGCGGATGAGGTCCTGGTCGAACAGGTACGCCCATTTGTCGGTGACCCGGAAGCACTTGGGGGCGTTCGGGTACCGGCGCGGCTCTGACGCATAGGGATAGAGTCCCTGGTGGCCGTCCGCGGCGTACTCGACAGCCCGGTGCAGCGTGTTGAATTGCTTCATCTTGCTTCTCGATTGATGGGACAGGTGCAGCCGGCGATCTGGCGGCAGCCGTCCGGTCCTTCGGAGACGGGACCTACGATCCCGCACTTCTTGCACTTTGCCGTGCGGCCGGTGCCGGGGCCCCGAGTTGGTCCGAGGTAGTGGCCGACGGGCATTGGGCCCATGAACAGCGGCATCAGAGCCAGCGGATCGATGATTTTCTTCAGCATACCTTTTTCGCGACGATGACGCTGGAGTACCTATTTTCGGCCGGGACGTCGTCGACGAAAGACTCTACCACTTCCATCCCCAGCTGCTTTACCATGACGATTAGCTCGGCAGGTGTCCAGCCGGGATGCTTGTGGTCTGGATTGTGCCCCTTGAAGAGAGTGGGGTGCGGGACCTGTAGGATAAGGAGGCCCCCCTGTCGGAGCATCTTGGCCCAGCCGGCCAGGGCAGTAATGTGGTACTTGATGTCCTCGAGGCAGTGACTCGAGTAGACGTAGTCGAACGTGGTCCCGACGGGGAACAGCGCAGGAATGTTATTGGCGTCTCCTGTGATGTTCATGCCCTCGTAACGCCTCTGGTCGATCCCGATGGCTTCCGGGCGGATCTTATCGGTCTGGCAGCCGATGTCGAGGCCGCAGCCGTTGCAGTGCTGGATGAGCCGGGCCCGGATCTTGCTGGTTTCGAGGTAGCCCACGTTACGAGCTCCTGACTTTGGTGAGGATCGCCTGGCCGGTGAGATTGTAGGTGCAGACCAGCCTGTTGTCAGACCAGAACTCGCTGACCGCCTTGGCTGCTCCCATGCACGTCACGAATCCGAAGTCGTCCACGATGATCATCCCGCCGACGAGCAGCAGCGGAGTCGTGTACTTGATGACCGCGAACGTGGACTCGTAGGTGTCGACGTCGCAGTGGACCAGGCGCAGCTCGCCTCCCATCCCCATGAAGGTCTCGGGGAAACGGCCCTTCAGGATGGTGGCCTCGGGAGCGTGCTTCTGCAGGAACGTGCGGACCTCGGCCTCGTCCACCTTGAAGTCGCCGTTATGGTGGGCGTTATCGTTATAGCCGGTGTCGACCAGGCCCTCGAACGTGTCCGCCAGGTAAAGTTTGGGATTGGCAGGCTTTTGGATCGATTCTTCGCCCATCCATTCTCTTACTCCTGCGTAGATCTCCCGGCGTTGTAGGATAGATCCTATGGCCTTGGCCAGGATCACGGCGGATCCGCCGCGGTAGATGCCGACCTCGAGGACGTGGCCTCCACTACCGGGATTGATCTTCTCGACCTGGCGCACAGCGTTCCAGAGCGTCCAGAGACGTGGGACGTCGAGAAGAGATCGCCCCTGAATCAGTTTCAGGGCCGCCTGGAATGGCTCGTCGCCGTTCCAGGGCGCGAGCTGGGCAGTGGTCTTGGGCAGGTTGTCATAGACGAGGCAGGACTGGTTCAGGTCCATTTTAGTTTGACTCCACGTGTTCGGGGACCAGGACTTCCATCACGTTCTTGATCTCGACCTCGTTGAGCCGGTAGACGCTGCCCCCGCGCAGTCCTTTCTTCTCAATGACATGTCCCGCTTCAATCAGGGTCGTGATTGCGGCTTCAAGCTGGCGCGCATCCAGGTGGACCAGGTGCAACAGGTCCCGGCGGTTGATCTCCGGGGTCTTTGCCCTGATCCTTCGCAGGAGAGAGAGGACCTTGTCCTGGTAATTAACTTGGGCGTTCTTGGATTCCGGAGTCAGGATCCCCATGAAGGGCTCGGACGTTCCGGCGATGTAGCGCACGAAGTCGCAGGCCATCTTCATGGCCTCGAGGGAAATCTCCGGGACGATCTCCGGAGTCTTCGTCATCGCGCACGAATAGGCCATGGCGATCTTGATCGCCATGGTGCCCAGGCGCCCGATCAGGGCGTCCATGTTGTCCATCCCTGCGGACTCGTAATCCAGCATTCGGTTGTCGAGCTCGGTGATCAGCTTCTCGTGTTCGTCGATCGCTTCTTTGGTGGGCACCATCTCGCCCTGCATCTTGATGAGGGCCGTGATGTCGTCCGTGAGCGCGACGTAGCTCTGCTCTTCCGTCTGGTAGTCCTGGTCGGGCTCCCATCGACTGCGGATCTCGTGCTTGGGCGGCGGGATCAGGTAGAGGAATCGGGTGACGAATCCGTCCGCGATGCTCGACTGCTGCAGGTGTTCTTTCATGCTCTGGGGCGTCACGCCCACGATCATGGAGATCGCTGGGTTGTTGATGTAGTAGCGGCCACTGCTCTTGGTCTCTCGGCTGCTGACGTCGGCCGTTGCGGATCCATCGTAGAGGTCGGTGTAGAAGGAGATCATGTCGGACATGTACCCTTTCTTCGCCATTGCCAGGAACATCGAGAACTCACTGAAGCACGTGATCCCCCAGGGGCTCCCCTCCCAAGCCACGACCTTTTGTTTGACCGTTCCCTTCGGCCCGGGAACGTCCTCGAACTCCTTGGGGGTCGGGGCCATGCGGCTGAAGAGCTGCTCGCTGGTGGTGTTGTTCGAGAAGATCGGGATGTTCGAGCTCTTGGCGAGCTTGCGCGCAAGGCCCAGTGAGGTCGACTTCCGGTACCGGCTCGTCTTCCCCGCCAGCATGGTGTAGAGGGTCGGGAACAGCTTGGTCGACCGTCGCGGGTACCCGGTCCAGACCTTATTCCCCAGTGCGGAGCAGACCAACGTGATGGCGCAGGCCAGGTGGTACTGCAGGGGCGCGTCGCACTGGTTGTAGGCCCAGGCCATGTAGCGGTAGAAGAACGTGTCGACGGGAAGGTACCGGCTGATCTCGAAGTGAGGGAACTTCTGTATCTCTATCGGTGAGGGTGGGAGCCTGGCGATGTACCCGGAGATGATATTGTAATACTTCATCCCGTCGGATCCGCCCAGAGTCCTTATGATCATATCTTTGCCCGAGATTTTGTCGGCGGACAAAGAGTAGGTCGTGTCGATCGCCTTCATCCGGTCGGCAAGGTCTTCGTCTTTGGTCTTCGCGCAGATTTTCTGCATGAAGTCGGAGGTCTGTGCTCTTGTCTGTTGGGACTGGCGTAGCATGCCGGCGGTGGCGATCGCCAGATGGTGGCGGTGTCCCTTGGTCCAGTAGGGAATGATCTTTTCGAGTATATCGAGAGAGTGGCCGTTTCCGTTCGAGTTGGGTACTGATTCTCCCGTTGCCTCGTCGTATCGTCGCGTGGGAGGGGCCAGTCTCAAGATCGGATGGAACTGGTCGATGTCGTAGGCGACGTCGTCCGTCCGGATCACCCGGCACGGGACCCACGGCTCTTCCTTCGTGTTGTAGGTGCCCGGTAGCCGGAGGGTGCGCGAGGCGTCGGAGATCGGATCGCCACCGAGATATTTCCCGACCGACTCGATGACGGGCTTGACCTTTGTCACGGCCGTTGCGGTGTTGAGGATCCAGTACAGGTGGATGCCGTGGCCGCTCTCGACGGCCATGGATGGCGCGAGCCCCAGCTCGGCCATCTTTCCAACCTTCAGCTCGAACGTCTCTCTCGGGAGGTCCTTGAAGTCGAGATCGGCCATTACGACGCGGCAGTGCGTGACCTGGTCGGCTGTCCCTTTGGGTGAGAGGCGGGGATGGACGCCGAAGTGGATCCCGTCGCCGGCGGCGTTAGTTGGTTGGATGCCGCTGAAGAGACCATCGATGTCGTCCAGCGCGGCGCCGACTGGCATGAAGAACTGCTGGACGCCGCTTCCTTCTTTGCCTTTGGGCGGGATGATTCGGATCTCAACATAGCCGGTGAGGCCGTTGAAAATCCGCTTCAGGAAGTCTTTTGCTGCTGGGATGTCAAGGGCGCCCGTATCGTACGGCGAAGGAGGCATCGGGGAAGACCTCCGTATAAACGAAAACCCCCGTCAGCGAGATCCGGGCCCGGTGGAGCGTGCGGGTCCGGCTGAGCAACCCAGGACCGCGTACGAGCGGTACCCGGATCTCGCTGGCAGGGGTTTCGTCTGGTGAATTAGCACTCGCACGCTCCGGGAGAGAGTATAGCCGCGAATATTAGACTGTCAAGCCGGGATTCCTCTTTTCTGCAATCTTCGCGTCGGCTTCGGCGTCGGTGAGCGTCTTCGGCTCGACGCCGACGATCGGAGGATTGGCCGAGAGGTACAGCTTGTGGACGACGCAGCGGATGAGGGCTTGCTGGAAGGCTTGCATGTCTTCGATCCGGGTGATGTGAAAATTCCCATGGACGATAATCTCGGCGCGCGTGGCTCCGATGACTCCGGCGGATTCGGGGCCTTCGACGATGTAGCCCACGAGGATCTCGGAGGTCTCCGAGTTGAAATCGACTTTGCGGGTGAACTTCATCGGGATCTCCCTGAAGAGCAGTCACGAAGAACAGAGAAGCGTCACACAACGGTCGGCGGTCGGACTCAACACCGACTGGGTTCCTTTGCCGTGGCTGTAACCGGGACGCCACGGCTCCGAGTGGTCGTAACACCGGGACACTTGCGCCCTTTTTCGCGTCCCCTCGCCCACTTGAGTATCCTCCGTCGCCGGAGGCTGGCGAGTCGACCATCGAACCCGGACTCGGCTGCCTGCGTGTCCATCCACGCCGCACCGACCGTTGTGTGTCACCTCCCTATTTCTTTGATGAACTCGTAGCCCGTGCTGCCAGGCTTGAGCCTGTCGATTCGGATCCTGGTCTTCCGGTTCGATAGATGGCGTCCGTCTCGATCGCAGAGACAGCATCTGGCGTACTGGCTCTGGATGTCGAGGATGACGATGTACCGTCCGTTGCTCGAGAAGCCGGTGATTCTCGGGTCGGCGTCTCTCCAGATCTGTCCGATCTTGGCAGTAACAAGCTCTGCCATGGTTCTCTCCTAGAATTTCCATTTCTTGAAATTGGCCTTGAACGCCTGGATCGCCTTGCGTCGGGAGGACAGCCACATCCCTTTCTTCTGGCCGTCGACTGTCCCTCTGTTTTTTCCATCCAGACGGACGTAGCACCACTTCCCGCGGCTCACGATCGTCACCTTGGTCTTGATCGTGATGACCTTCAGGCGGAGCGGATCCAGGGTGCGATGGATCGTTGTCATGGTGTTCCTTTTGGGGTCGGAGCTCCTGGCAGAATAATCATCGGTTTCTCGTCGTCATCTGGCTTCTTGAATCCCATCCGCTCCATGAACGCCGACATGTCCACGTACTGCTTCCCGGGCTTGTCCCCGCTGCGGATCCGCTCGTCCACCACGCGGCAGACCTCGTCGATCGGCGTGTTCTCGAGGGGCCCGCAGTTGGTGTACGGCGATCGCTGCCAGGCATTCAGCTCCCAGGAGACGTAGGGGACCGGCTCGATGTTGGCGACATCGGCAAGCAGGGCATCGCAACGTCTCGTTCTCAGGGTGAATTCGATCTTGGCCGCGAGGGTGAGCAGATCGTTCTCGAACGCCTCGACCTGGTCGGTCGGGGCTTTGCTCTCTTTCATGGTGCGGAGAAGCCAGCGGGCCCGCCGGATCATGGCTTCGGCCGTGACCAGGCTATTGATCATGTCGATCTGCTCGTTCTTGGTCATCGCGGCTTCTCCTTGCTAATGGCGTTCCGGCTCGTGATCTCACGCGAGCCGTCCTCGAACTCGATCATCACGCTGTTCATCTTTCCGCATCGGATGATTCGGCATCGCCGGCCCTTGAGGGTCTTGCGCTTCTCGTTATTGCCCCAAGTGTAGATGTACATGAATTACCAAATTGGTTGTTGGAGGACAGTAGAAGCCTTGTGGACGGGGAGGAGTAGCGGCTTTCGCTACGACTGGAGATTCTGGCATCAATTGGAGAGATGGTGCTGACGAGGCTGACGATGACGGCAGTGATGGCTTTGGGTGTTGCCATGGAAATTTTCCGCCGCGGCTTAGAGCCGTGGCAAATCCGCCTACGGACTGAGGCGGAAACTCAGGGTGCTCCTTGACGATTTCTTTCGGAGTTTTCCCCTGGCTGATAAGGTTTTCAACCATTAGCCTTTGGTTCCTCGTCAATACCCTGTGCTTTGGCCGATAGAAACGCATGGATCACCTGCAAAAATGGATTACCAGTGAGGTAACGGCGATGATCGCTGCCAGGATGGCCAGCGCCATCAGCGGCGTCACCAGGTCTTGTGGCTCTTCGTTCTTCATTTTTTATCAGGGTTAGTTTGTTTTGGCATGGTGTGCCTCCTTTGTCGTACCCCCGGGACGGCCCCGGGGGCAAGGGAAAGAGGCGCTACTTCGCCGGCGCGGCCGGCGGCGCTGCCGGCTTCGCGAATCCCCACTTCGGCTTCCCGCCGGCAAGCGGCTGGGCGGGCGCGGCCGCAGGAGGGGCCACAGGGGCCGCCGGTTGGGCCTGGGCGGCCACCGGAGGTCTCGCAGCGACCGGAGGACTGGGCGGGCGCGCGGCGGCCGCCGGAGGGGCAGTGGGAGGGGCCGGCGGGGCGGCGGCTGCCGGCGGGTTCTCCCAGGGCTTCGTGTTGGGGTCGAACGGCGCCGTGAACTGCTTCACGATGTTCTTCGTCACCTGGACCTGGATCGGGGCCCCCGTCGTGGGGTCCACGTCCTGCTTATCGTACTTCTCGAGGCCGATCAGGAACTCGGCGCCGAAGCCGACCAGGCTGTTGTCGTCCGCGTTGAGGATCGCCGAGATCTTCGGGACCTTCCATCCGAGCAGGTCCCAGTCCCTCTTCACGTACGGGATGGAGGCGTCCGTGATGAAGAACTTGTGCCAGATCCACTTCCCGGCGTACGCCGGCGGTCCTACGATCTCAAAGGGGATGTTGATGTACATCGTCCCCGTGGACTGGACCACCTTGAACTTCTGGTCGTGGACGACCGCGTAGACGCGCGTTCCTGCGGGGATGAGATCCCCGTTCCCCTCTCCCATGGGAGGAGCAATAGGGGCTCCCTCCCACGCCGCATCGGCCTGCTCTGCACTCTCGTAGCCTGCCATAGAAACACCCTTTCCCCGGCTGTGCCGGAATCACTGGAGGTTGAATTCCGTCTTCAAATAGGTGATCGCTTCTTCGAGCTGCTCTCCGGTCGCATCGTTGAACGAGGCGAGGTTGAACCGTTCCTTCACGCCGTCCTTGAACGCATCGGCCTCGATTTTCGCCTGGTGGGCCAGAGCGAAGGCGCGGCGGACGAGGTTGGTCTTGTCGTGTGGCGGAGCTGCGGGTCCGGTGGCGAACTTCGCATCCATCTCGGCGATGAGCTGCTCCTTGGTCTTGGGCTCTCCTGGAGCGTCGAGAGGCGAGTCGGTGTCCAGCCAGATCTCGTGGCACGCCGCACACAGATGGGTGAATCCCCCGTCTTCGGCAGGGACGGCGATCAGCTCGTGTCGGGCGAATTGGACCATGCACGTGGCGCAGGTTTCCATGACGAGCTGCGCCTCTTCAGGAGCGGGCTCTGGAGCCGGGGCTGCCGGCGGGACTGGAGGTACCGGAACCGCGGCCGCCGGCGCCGGCGTCGGCTGGGCTGCAGGCTGAGGTCTCAGCGTGTAGGTCTTCGCCGGCGGCTTGGCGGCCTCGGCCGTCGCCCCCGCGGCGGCCTGGTCGACGGGCTCGGGGAACTCCTCGGCAGTGTTTTCGCCACCCAGCAGGCTCATGATCGCCCTGTCGGTGGCGCGTGTGAGCGCCGTCGCGTCGATGGTGTCGAAGGGGTTGCCCGCCTTCCCGCGTTCGCGGCCGTCGCAGTAGCCCGCCCGATCGACGAATTGACCGTTCGGCGCTTCGGCCCGGACCTTGTACCAGGCGCGGCAGGCTTCCGGATCGATCCGGTCCTCGATGATCTTGGTGGAGATCGCGAAGGCTTTGGAGAGCTTCATGGCTCCGCTCTTCTTGACCTTCTTCTCCAGGTCTACCTTGATATTCTTGGCTTTGAGCACGGCTGCCGCCTGCTCAGCCAGATCGCGGGTCCGGTAGCCCTTCATCTCCTCCTTAATGCTGCCCATGAGCATGTAGCGGGTGAACCAGGTGTAGTCCGTCTCTTCCAGCAGCTCTTCCTTGAGCCGCAGGTACTCCTGAAACGCCGCCTTCAGATCCTCGAGGCTCTCGACGGGGCGCATGGCGCCCAGGCGATTCGGCGAGACGGGGATCAGCTCGCGCCTAGTCGACGGCGCCGGCGGGGCGCTGGGCGACGATGCCGTTGCCGGTGGCGGTGCTGGTGTGAGGGACACCGGCGGGGCCGGCGGGGGCGCTGCTGGAGACTGGGGGAGCTTCCTTCGGCGCATCGGGCTGCACTCCTTTCGAGAGGGGCTTCCGGGACGTGGACTTCGGGATCCGGCCGACCTTGGTGGAGATGACGTTGATGGCGGCCCCGCCGGTGACGGGGACCTCGACGTGGAAGAATACGCCGCGCTTGTCGAAGCGGATCTCCGTGATCGTCCCGTAGGCCCTTTTGTTCTGGCGGTTCAGGCCGGGATCGAGCACCTCGATGATCCGAACGTTGTCACCGATCGAGAAGTTGGTTCTGCACTTCATCAGCGTCCCTCCTAGCATAGATTGAAAAGGACACAACGAAATTAGTGTCTCACGAAAGTCGTTTGGTGCAACGAAAAGACTACCCCTTTTTGCTCCGGCCGCGGTTCCTGACCACCTGCGTTCCCTTCGGCAGCATGTCGGCCGTGATCCTGTGCGGTCGGAGATCTCGCGGAGGCTGTTCTGAGCCCAAGACCGCGGCGACGACCGGCAGGACCTTCATGATCGACGGCGGGAGCGGAACGGCGTCCGCGACGTCGGCGAGGGTTGGATCTTTGGGCTCGGGACCGAAGCTGGGCCCAAAGTGATGTCTGATTGCTTTATATCCATCGTTTTCCTGTCGTAGTCCCTTGATCGTCTGGATCATGTCGGCCACCTTCGCCTCCAGGGGCGCTACCTTCAGCCTGGCGTCGTCGAGGGCCTGCTCGAGTGCCTTGATCCGGTCCTTGTACAGCGCGAAGATCTCCTTCTTGACGGCGAGAGCGTGCGCGGGGTTGGGCTGGGTGAGGTCCATCGGCCAGTCCCGGTTGTTCCCGCGATGGGGCCCGCGATGCAGGTAGTCCTTTTCGCATTGTTCGCCGTTCCAGACCCAGTAGCAGCGGGTGTTCTCGTCGGCCATGGTCCATCCCCCGATAGAAGGTTATCGAAACGAGTGACAGAATAGGTCACTCTCCCTCTTCGATCGCGGCGATTCGCTCCTGGGCGAGACGGCTTGGCTTCGTCCCCTTGGTGAGCCAGCCCACGACAGACCAATAGGAGACGCCGATTTTCGCGGCGACGGCCTCGCGCGTCCCGAGGCGGGTCACGAGGACCTGGACGCGCTTTTTCCAGTCGACGGTCTTCATGGTCGTCTCCTACCACCCCTTGGACTTGGCCTCGAAGTACAGCAGGTCGATCCGGTCCTTCACGGGCTTCGCGCACTCAACGTGCATCGCGGCCCGGACCTGGTGCGTCGTGATCAGGAGGTTCAGCTCCGTCTTCAGGACGATCGCCGGGGTCCCCGCCGGCATCGGCTTCAGGCAGATCTCGCACTCGGTAGCCGAGGGGATCCGCTCTAGGACGAGCTTCTTTCGGACGATGGCTTCGTTGGACATTTCAGCCTCCGTATTTCAGGGCGAGCTGCTCGCGGCGGTCGGTCTCCTTCTGGCGCGCGCTGGGGTCGGTTACGAACGTCAGCTCTTGCTTGGCGCGCGTGAGCGCCACGTACTTGAGGTTCTTCTCCTGCTCGATCGACCAGTCCGTCCGGGCCATGGGGTGCGGCAGCAGATCCGGGCGCAGCAGGAAGACGTTGTCGGCCTCCAGCCCTTTGGCGCGGTGGACGGTGGAGAGCATGACGCCGATGCGGTCGTCCCGGAAGATGTTGGCGATGTTCGCCTCCAGGTCGGAGATCCCCGTGACGCCGTCGCTCAGAGCATAGAGGGTCTCGATCCGGTCGTCCAGGCTGATGGCCTTCTCGAACCGCTTCTGGGCCACGAATTTCACCAGCTCCTTGTGGCGGTACTCCTCGAGCCGGGTGATCAGGGACGCGATGGATCCGTCCCGGACATGCATGCGGCGCACCAGGGAGACGAGGTTCTTGCCGATGTCCCGGCCCTTGATCATGGCCTTGACGCCGGAGCGGACCAGCTCCATGCAGACCGTGGCGAGGGGCGCGTTGGTGCGGCAGACGAGCATGTCGCCTTCGTGGACATAACTGTGAAGGGCGGAGCGGTTGATTTCGCGAATGACGCCCTCGATGGCGTTGGGGGCGGCCTCGATCTGGGGGACGAGCTCCTGGGCGAGCGCGACGTGACTGGTGGGACAGCGGTAGCAGATCGAGAGCGGGAGGACCTGGGCGCCTGAATCCTCGACGATCAGGTCGAAGGAATCACAATTTGCAGCACAAAAGCCCATGATGGCTTGCTTTTTGTCCCCGACGGCCATGAACCTCCCCGCTCGCGCTTTCAAGACCAGGGCCCGCTGGACGTTCGAGAGATCCTGGCACTCGTCGACGTTGACCCAGTCGTACTTCTCCGGGTTGAGTCCCATCGCGATCGGCATCCAGAGCTGATCGTCGAAGTCGCAATAGATGGTGTTCTGGAGGCAGGCATCCATGATGTCGGGAATGACCTCGCAGATCCAGTCTTCGTTATCGTCATCGCCGATGTTCACGTCGTAGTAGTCGAGCAGGTGCTTCAGGCCCTCGACGTCGGTGGGCTCGGTCAGGGTCAGCTTGACCAGGCGGGCCAGCGCCATGGCCCCGCTGCGCGCCTCCCACTCGTCCTTTTCCGTCCCCATGATCGTCTCCACGATCGAGACGATCTTGGAATTGACCGGATCGGGAACGGTGATGGAGGGACACGCACGGCGCAGGGTGGCGAAGCCGAGGCTGTGGATCGTGCGGACGTAGGCGTGACGAGGCGCGCGGTTCTTCAGCTCGTTGGCGATCGCCACGTTGAACGCGAAGAAGGCCAGCTTGCCTGTCATTCGCTTCAGGGACTCGAGGAGCATGGTCGTCTTGCCGGATCCGGCGACCGCGTTGATGGCGGCGGCCTCGCGGGCTCCGGACTCGTTGACCTCATCGACCCAGTCGAAGATGGCGCGCTGATACTTCGACCAGACGCGGGCGGGGGTGATGACGGAAGACATGGCGATCTCCTTCACCGTAACCGCTGGAAGTCCGTCCAGCCCGGTGGGCGCACCCGGCGCCCGACGGTGGAGAATATAGGACTTGGACAGGGGAGCGTCAAGCACTATTTCACCTTTTCGGGAAGAATCGGTCGTAGATCGACAACGCGAATTCCACCCTCGGGTTCTCTTTGTCGATCTCTCGCCACGCGTGCTTTTCCCAGATCGCCCGGTCGTTGGGGATCACCCCCGACTTCTGGAGCGCATCGCAGAGCAATTCGATGTCGAGGTCCCGCCGGATGTTCGCCTGAAAGACGGTGGCGGTGAGACTCCAGCGTGTCTCCATTGCGGGTCTCAGCATGTGAAGAAGCTGCTCGCCCTTGAGCGCGCATTGATAGCCAGCCTTTGCCGCCCAGGCGAATCGCGCGAGGAAGTAGAGCGCGTCCTCTGCCTTGATCGACCGCATTCGGCCGCGAATGGGCACCAGCCGGCGGGAGTTGCTCTTGTTCGGCAAACCGCCGTGAATCACGCCTCGGATCTCCCCGGGCGCCCACTCGATCTTGTCCCTGCGCGAGGCGGGGTTGGGGACGACGAAGCGCATGGCTACTTCGCTTTCTTGTTGGGCTTCGGCGCGGCCGCGGCCTTCAGGATCTTGACCTTGGCCGCGTGGTCCGTCTCGGGCTTCTTTCGCTTTTCCAGCTCGCTCTCGATCGCTTTGATGTCCTGCTTCGTCTTCTCTGTCACGATTGCCTTCTCGGCCTCCATGGCCCTGGCCAGGCAGTCCTTCCAGTTGAGCTTGTACCGCTTGGCCGCTGCCAGGAAGACCTGGCCCGAATGGTAGCCGCCCGGGGCATCGTTGAGCAGAGTCAGTTCCAGCATCAGGGCCAGGACGCTCTTCTCCTCCATGTCCTGGACGTGCTGGATGAGCACCTTCTCGGCCACTCCGTACGGAGACATGACGTTCTTCTTCTTCTCGGGCTTTGCCAGCCAGCCGCGGTGGACGGCGATCTGCTCGGCGCTGTCCGAGGACGTGTTCCCGACCATCTCCGAGGCGATTGCCCCGAGGTCGGAGATCGAGAACTCCTTCATGGCTTTCTCGGCGATCAGGTGGCAGGCGGCTTCGTGCGCTCGGTCCCTGGCGACCGTCTTCATCTTCTCCTTCTTCTCGGCGGCGATCGCCTGGGGCGACCGCTTGACGGGCGCCGACGAGGATCCTCCGGAGTAGCTCTGGCGATGGGTCTTGCACTGGGTGTTGGTGCAGATGTCGTGGACCTGGCCGCGGCCGTCCCCGTCGACGACGATCCCTTTCACCGTGGTCGGGCACTTCTTCTTGTTCCGGGGGACCATGTGGTAGTCGTTCTTGCCGATGGCCTTCAGCTTCTTCATCTCGTTGTCGCTGTGCCAGTCGGTGGAGATCCGCACGGTCTTTCCGCCGTCCGCGGCGATCTCCTTCTCCTTCAGCTTGATCGACTCGGCCATCTTCTTCGCGAAGCAGGTCGGGTCGGTGCAGACGTCCTTGTTGGTGATGTCCGGGAACAGGGACGGGCTGCACCCGCTACGCTTCGGGCAGGTCGTGCAGGCAAGGATGTCAGCGACGGCGACGTCCTTCTTCCAGGGTGCAGAGTGGAGATCCAGGAAGCAGTGATCCTTGATCCACTCGTGGAGTTTCGACGGCGGCTTGATGTGCTTCGTCCGGTTGCCGTAGTCGCGATCGTACAGGCTATCGAGCGCCGTCTCCTGGTCTCTCGGCTGGAGCCGCATGAGCAGCTGGGCGTGCCCCAGCTGGATCTCGCCGTCGAGGAACGCCTTCCGGGCCGCGGCGATCAGTTTGAGCAGCTGGAGGCGCTGGTAGACGTAGACGACGCTCTTGCCGATCCGGTCGGCGATCGTTGCGGGGTCGAACTTGAGCTGGTCGATCAGCGTCTTGTAGCCGTTCGCCTCCTCGATGGGATGGAGGTTCTCGCGCTGGAGGTTGCTGATCACGAGGACCTCGAGCGCCTGCTGGTCGGTGAGCGTCCGGATGATGACCGGCAGCTCGGTGATCCCGGCGAGCTTGGCCGCGCGGGCCCGGCGGGCGCCGTCGAGGATCTCGTAGCTGGTCTCGTCCTTTGACCGCACCAGGAGGGGCGTCAGAACTCCCTTCTCCTTCATGGAGTCGGCGAGGTCCTGGAGGGACTGCTGGTTGAAGTGAAGACGCGGATTGTAGGGCGACTCGACCAGGAGCTTGGCGTCGACGAGAGAAAAACCGCCGTCAGCGATGCCTGTCATACCATCCTCCTGGGGGTAAAGGACACGTCGGCGGAACACCATTGGGCGGCTGGTGGAGAGCCAGCCGCCCTACGCTGCTCCGGCGTACAGCCCGAAAGATGGTGGACCCGGGCGGAGTTGAACCGCCGTCCTAGCGGAGTTCCTCTTGGCCGTCTACGCTCATAGCCGCCGTCTTCGCTTTCACGTCTTCCCGGTTATGACAGGCGGCCTATTTCGCCGGGCAGTGACGGGCGATTTGGTCTCTTGTCCCGTTTCGGCTCGCCACACCTCGGGACCAGCCGATTCATTAACGTCCCACTTCACTGACCATCGGTGTCGTCAGGCGGGACGGGTCGCCGCTAGGCGGCCATGCGCGCGGGCGCAGCAGTTGTTGTTTGCCCGACGTTTTTAACGAGGCCAAGTCAGGCGGTCCTCGGAGCGCAAGCTTCAGAATCCCTCCACAGTCGAAACCCGTCGGGCCCTAAAATTAGGCTGGCTTGATCGATGTCACGAACTCCCAGGGCGCCCCCGGGCGGAGCTTCCGGTAGACGTCGATGATGCGATTCCCCACCTTCGCGACCACGGCCGCCTCCTGCAGCGCCGTCTCGCGCTGCATGGGCGGCGACTTCCGGCAGGGGGTGAGCCCGTGCCACACGTTGGTGTAGATCGCGGCGGTGTCGGGCGCCATGCCGAGCGCCTCCTGGAACTGGTCGATCGTCTTGTGCTGCAGGCGGTCGAAGCAGTCGCGGCAGACGCCGCGGGACCAGAAGTAGATCTCGGCCTTGTTCTTGCAGAGGGATCCGTCGCGCATCTTGACGGAGCAGCGGAGATCGGCTTCCGGCGGTCGGCTACGCATAGGTCTTTCCCAAAAAAGTGCATGTCTGCCGTTGCAGGGTCAGGATCAGGTCCGCCGCCTTCATCCTGTCTAGCACTTCCAGCTGCGCGAGAGAGTACTTCAAGCCGTGCGGATTGTACATCGCCTGGTCGATGGCGGCAGCCACCAAAAGGTCGATGGCCTCGCGGGTTCCGCAGGTGCGGATGTCCTTCTCGGCCCGATTGATGATCCAGGCGGGGGCATCCTTGAGGTCGATCCTCGACTTCTCGATCCACTTCCGGGGGGCATCGTACGTCCAGCCGATCAGGATCCAGCCATTGGAGTCGACGAGATCGGTGAGAGGCAAGGATAGGGTCAATGGATCGACGTCGGAGACTGCTGTCCAGACTTCCAGGTTGTCCAGCCAGATGAATGCTTCGGCGCGCAACATGAGCGCGTGGTCCTGAGTGGGATCGTCCATGAACTTCCGGGCGGCCTCGAGCGTGCTGGTCCAGAGCTTCAGGCGCCGCTTGAGAACGGCTTGCGGATCGACCAGAGGCGGATCCAGAGGTTTCGGCCCGTTCGACATGGCGATCTCCAATAAAAAGGCCCCGGCGCCGGTCGATGTTACGGGGACTGGGGGGTAGAAGCTCCCTTTGCATCGCCGGCGCGCGAGGCTGCGGATTCGATTTCTTTGGCCTTACTTTCGATTTTGTTGAGCTGGACGTTCTGGGTCTTGCTGAGGGGAGTCCATTCGGCGCGCTTGAGAACGAGCAGAAGAAAGGATTGTTCCAGCTTGTCGAATTTATCCAGGCCGTGCTTCTTGATGACGACCAGAATGAAGTCGATCTGTTCGGCTTCGCTTTGAAGCAGGTATCTCGGAATGATGTCCATCAGCAGCTCCCCCGAGTAATGATGCAGTATCTATACAACCGTCATGGACCGGAGTCAATCCCCTATTTGTGCATTTCCTGAAAATAAACGGGGCGGCTCGGCCGCGCCTCGGGGGAGGAACACGGCCGGCCGCCCCTGACGAAGGGGGGGGAGCCCCAACTTTCAATGCTTCGGGATGCGCTTCGGCAGCATGATGTCCCAGAGGAAGTAGCTGGCGCCCAGGATCCCGGCCAGGGAGAACGTCGGGATCAGCCAGCCGAATTTCTGGTAGAGGGGCGACCCCTCATCGGTCCCGGAAGTGTCTCCGAAGACGTTCTCCCGGTAGTCGGCGACGTTGGTGTTCCCGCCCGAGGTCGGGAATGACGCCTTGATCCGCTCCTCGAGCGCGTCGATCCGGTCGGTGGCCAGGGGGTGCGATCGGAAGAATACCTGCAACGGGGGAACCTCTCCTTCGAGCTGTTTGAGCTTGCCCATCGTTGCGACGGCCGCGTACGGGTCGTATCCGCTGCCAGCGGAGTACTTGATCCCGGCATCGTCGGCTTCCAGCTCGTGCCGCCGGCTGAAGCCGTTGACGATGAGAGAGAGCGCGACCTGGCGCGCGTCCGTCGTCTCTTTCGCGGGAGCGGGCTCTGGTGCGGGCTCGTCACCCTTGAGCGCCTGGAGACGCTTGACCAGGGAGGTCCCGATCGCCAGGATGGCCAGGCCGCCCAGGCTGATGTCGAGCTGCTTGGCAATGTGGCGCTTGGCGACGTGGCCGGTCTCGTGGCCGAGAATGTAGGCGAGCTGCGCCTCGTTGTCGAGGATGTTCAGGAGCCCGCGGGTGATGAAGACGTTCCCGTTGCCCAGGGCGTAGGCGTTGATGATCTTGTCCGAGGCCAATGCCTGGAACGTGTACTCGATGTCGCCCTGACGCGGAGATTGAGCCGCGAGCTTTGCCCCGACGCCGGCGATGTAGGCTTGGAGCTTCGCGTCGGGATCCAGGCCCCCGTGAGACGCGATGGCATTCGGCGCGACCAGGTTGCCGATCGCCTTCTCAACGAAGACCGGAGTGATCTGGCCGAGATTGGTTTTCATGGCCTCACGTCAAATAGAGGAACGCCTTATAGAAGCCGATATTCTCGTCTGCCTCGAGGAGACAGTGCATAAAGTCATTGGCGGCTTGGGCCGCTAGCTCTCCGTTTTTGTCGACGAGCGCCTGCTTCGCCACGACTAGCCCACGAATCATCTCACCCATCGGGACTCCGGTGCAGGTCTCTGCTCCCTCGGCGTCAGCTTCGTCTGCCGTCTTGCCGGCATATTCTGAATTGATGTAGTGTTCGGTATCGTCAATGACTCCGCTGGCTCGCGCCAGGAGGTCCTCGTTGTAGGTCTCGAACGATCGGAACGCCATGAATTCGCTGTCTCCGCTGCAGTTGGCCTCGATGATGTAGATCTCGATGTAGTTCTCGTGAGAAGGCGCGTCAACGTACCCTTCAGGGGTCCATTCGCGCTCTTTTTTAACGACAGATAATTGGTTCATGGATTCAAGAATAGAGGTAGGCCCTGTCCACGCTGATCCGCTCTCCTTCCGAGAAAACCATCTCGAGTACGCCATTGGCGTAATCGACGGCTGTCTCTCCATCGAGATTCTGGATCTCGTCGTGTAGGAGCGTGAGAACGCGTTGAAGCTCAGAGACGGGCTGGCGAGTATTTACCAGCATTCGTTTGAACCCGACGATAACGTTTTCGTCGTGTTCCTGCTCTACGTCGCTGGCATTGATGTCTCGCTCCTCGAACCGGCCGCGGGGAGATCTCTCTCCCAATTCTTCCGAAGCCGTGTCCTCGGTCTCTTCTTCTTCCTCTACTTCCTCTTCCTCTTCCTCTTGTGGCGGGGACGGGAGAGGTTTCGGCTTCCATTCTTCTTGGGGCCAGATCGTGACGTCCTGCAGGTCTAGAGATCCGCCTCTCTTCCTCTGCATTTCTTTTAATTCGTGCAGGGAGACCGGCACGTTGCGAAATAGTTCCTTGGCATTCTTTGTCACTTCGCTGACAGCCGCTTCGTACACCGCGATGCAGTGGTTGAGCATCTGGTCGTTGAACGTTTCCTTCATCAGAAAGGCGCTGACCTCGCAAGAGCCCGGCTTCATCGCGTCTTCTTCGTTGCAGACCTGAATGATCCCGATGACAGCCTCGTGCTTGGCTTCGGAGTGTTCCTCTCCGGGCTCGTCTTCCTGCTCCTCGAAGTCCTCGCCGAGCATGGCAGGACGGCGCGTCCCGGGCAGGTGATGCCCGAGCGAGATCGGCTTCTGAAACAGGGGTCGACGAAGACGCATCAGGCGGTCCTTGAAGCCTTCTTCGGCGGTTTCATCGCTTCCAACATCTCGGACTCGTTCGAATAGTAGTACGGGAACTTCTTGGGCGGATCGACGGTGCAGCGTAGCGCCTCCTGGCGTTTCAGGATGGCCGGGCTCACGCCGCACGTTCTGAACGCGAGCTTCTGGGCGTGCTCGAGGTGGACCATGGCCTGTCGCGTCAGATGCTCGCCCTGGTCGAGGAGTCCCTTGTCGAACGGTTCCTCGTGCGTCTTGGGCAGCTGGATCTTGCCCTGCGCCTGGCCCATCAAAGTGATCGCCTTCTGGACATTCTCCTTGATGGGCCCGTCCAGGGCGTGCAGGGCGACCATGGCGCTTTCCTTGGCCTCCTCGAGCATCCGGCCGGCGTGAGGCGGCTGCCAGGCGCGGAACTGCTGCGCGGCATAGTTGGCGCGGCAGATGGCGTGCTGGAGGAGGGTGGATCCGATCATGCAGGGACCGGGCGCCTCTTTCTTCTTGGTCACTTTGGATAGACCCTATGAGGGGAAATCGCCGACCCTTCCTCGCGAGTCATTGACTTGATGTGCTCGTCAAACTGCTGGCTGGCGATCAGCTCGTCCTCCTTGGCCTTTGCTACTCGTTCCGCCTGTATCCTGTCGAACTCCTTGGCCTCGGCGGCGATTCGAGCGTTGTCTTTGATCTTTTCCTCTCGTTCCACCTGAGCCTGGAGGTCCTCTTTCGACGGGCCCCAGCCCGGCCATGTCTCGTGTTCCATCGCGACGTCGCACTTCATCAGCCTGGAGACGTTGCCGGAGATGATGGGAACGTGACACGTTTTCATGGCCAATATCTGGGCCTTCTCGAGATGGGCGAAGGCGGCCCGGGCCGTCGCCTCGGCCTTCACGTACACCTCGCGGATGTATGGCTGCCGCTTCTTCGGGATGACCGTCTCTTTCTCGGCCTGCTTCAGCTTCACGATCGCCTGCAGGACTTCCTTCTTGACCGCCCCGTTGATGTGAGTGACGGCTTCCTTTGCGGAGTCCATCGCCTCTTTGAGCAGGCTCTTCGCCTCGGGCAGGAACCAGTACCGGATCCGGTAGGCGGCGTACTTCGACCGGCAGAGCGCGTGCTGCAGGAGCGTCCCCGCGGCCGCGCAGTGGGGTGCGGTCACGCCCTTGGATCTCTTTTTGGTGGGCCGTTTCTTGGCCATGAGCGGATCCCTTAGATGTTCGAGGGCGGTTCCGGGATCCCTGGGATGCGTCGAACTGGCTCTTGATGGGCCGGTCTCGAGGGGCTCTCCGGGGACCTGGTCGACGGCCGTGCGGCTTCCTTCTCGGCCACTTCCTGAGCCCACAGGGCGAATTCCTTCATGCCCTTGCGGGTTCGGCTGAAGAGCGGCATGCGCGCCGCCCGGGCCTCTTCCTTCGCCTGTCGGCGTACCGCGCGTCTCACCCGGGCCTTCTCGATGGCCTCAATGATGGGGACTGCCATCGTCGGGGAGACGTCTCTCGCCACGGGAATGGCGACGTGTCGGTAGAGCGCGCTCACCGCGGCCTCGGCCGGTACCGTGAAGGGCTTGACCATCACGCGAGCCGTCGCCGCGGCCGCGCGACCTCCCGCCTGGGCGACGTCGGCCGCGACCTTGAACGGCAGCGTCGCGGCCCGGACGACGGGCCTGAAGAGGGCCGGGAGCTTCGCCATGTTCTGGAACGCCTGGACGACACCTGTCTTCATGGCGGCGATCTGCTCGGCGTGCTCGGCCGCTTGCTTCTGGGCGGCGGGCTGGCTCTTCTCGAATGCGAGCCTCTCGGCTTCCGCCCGCGTCGCGGCGGCGTGCTTGGGCCCGTAGTGCTCCTTCTTCATCTTCTGGAAGATGGGCGTGAACATGGATCCCAGCTCGTGGCCGGAGTCGCCGCCGTGAAGGGACTGCTGGGCCTTCATGCTCTTCGAGCGTCTCATGCTCCGCCTCCGGTCTGTTTGCAGAGCTCGTAGATCAGGTCCTCGATCGACCCGGCTCCGCGCTCGTTGATCTTCTGAAGCAGCTCTCGGAGGGTTTTCTTGACCCATTCCTTGGGACTGCCTTCCGAAATCTTCAGCTGGGTGTGGTCGATGATCTTCGTCATCCACAGATGGAGCGGATCAATGAACTCTCTTTGCTGAGGCTTGAGGTAGGGATAGAAGGTGTCGTGGAGGATCTTCCAGGCATCTCCGGCCTGGCGCAAGTGGGCGGCGGCCTCGTCATCATGCTCCAGCTGGAGATTCGACCAGGCCGACTGGACATTGGCGATGAGCCTGGACCAGTGGGCGCCGATGGTCAGGCAGTCGTGGAGGGTCTGACCGAGCTGGAGTCTCGCCATGGAGTGCTCCCCCGTGGGCCTCGGCCCGGCGGCGGGAGAGCAATACGTCCCCACGCCGCCGGGCTAAGAAGAGCCGATCTAGCGGCTCTTGACGCACTTCCGGCCCTTGCCGGGGCCGCGCTTGGCCAGGTGCTTGCCCACGGCGCAACGCCGATGCTTCGACATGACCTGCTCCTTCGAGAAAAGAGGACGCTTCTTTGGGGGCTCGATGTCGTTCGCTTGTAGCTGGGAAGCGACCGCCAGACGACTAGCGGTTCTTCTTCCTGAGCGCCTTCCCCATGACGCACATGTCGCGCGTGCCGACGCCCGTGATCCGCTTGTGGACCTTCTTGTAGCCCTTCTTGCACTTCTTTCCCTTCGATACGAAACCCATGGCGTCCTCCCGAGAAAAAGGGGTGAAAAAGAAGTTTACGAACACCGGATTGCATTGCATCGGGCGAAGAGGTTCTCGTTCATCTTCAGAACGAGCTGGTGGAGCCTGCTCGCCACGGGGACTGCCTCCATCCTCTGCTGCTCGTTGTTGATCCTCTCGAGCACCATCTGGAACTCCAATATCGGCATGATCAGGCCGATCTTGATGTCGTTGCTGTCCTGCTCGGCCAGGATTCCCTTGATGAATTCCAGGGCATCGAGAGCCACTCGGTAGTGGCTCCGGACGTGCTGGATTTCCCTTCCTTCGCGCAGGTCATCGAAAGCGATCTTGATGTTCGAGGCGGCGTGAGCGACCTTCGCCCCGAGCCGGTAGGTTCGGCCGAAGATGTCATCGGGCAGCGGCATGTCAGGAACCCCCACAAGATCGCTTGGCCTTCTTGCAGATCGCGAGGGCGTTGTCGTTCGCCACCTTCATGCGAGCGATGAAGGCTTTCGGGATTTTCTTCGTCAACTTCCCGCCCCTGGTGAGTGCTTTTCCCGCTTCGATGAGCTTCACGCTGAGCTTGAACAGGTCATCTTGCAGTGCCGGATTCAGGACCTCCATCCTGTGGGCGGTGGAAAGCATGGCGTCCAGGCGGTCCTTGACGTTCTTGGTCTTTGCCTTGGGACTGATGCGTTGCTTCAGGTCGTCCTGGATCCCGCCGGTGTGGCAGATCAGGAAGTCGGCCGCGGCGCCGAGCTGGAAGCAGGTGTTGGGGGTCCCCACGGAGGGAGAGGGGTCGCCCAGAAAGGACGGGCGCCGGCAGAAGGTTCCCGACATGGGGCGCTCCCATAATCGGATGGATCACTGGGGGGTGAAGGAAGAGTACAATCTCTAGCCTGTGGTGTCAACCTCAGAAGTCACGGCGGATATGGTGGATTCCACGCGGAAACGGTGGATTCCACGATTTCATCAAAAGCGGAATCCACCGATCTTCGTACCAAATGTCGAGGTTCTCGGGCGGGATCACTCCCTTGTATTCAACAGATGAAACGGCTCTGAGCGAGCCACGCCAGTCTTTCTCGTTTTTTGGCAATTCGATTTCGCCGCGCTTGACCGCTTGGCGAAAGTCGTTTTCATTGTCGATTCCATATTTTTCGACCAACACTTGGGTGACTGGATTTCGATTCATTACCGGGTCGGCTCTAAGCTGATTCAGATTGGTGACAGTGACCCGAAGAATAGCCAGAAACGGTTCCTGTGGAAGCGGCCGACTATCTGGATGCCTCTTCATGATCTCATAGTTGTCATGGTCTTCTAGTAGGGTGACTTTCCCGAACTCCTCGGCAACTGCCTCGTTATCTGTGAGACATACCCGGTGAGAAGATAAACCTGTTCTGGCGATGCTTTCGAGATTCCAGGACGACGTGCCATGAAGCAAAACAATTGTTTCTTCGGTGTCAACCTCAGGAAATCCGATACCGGACAGAAGTGACTCGGCGTACGCCTTGGTTTTGGTGACGCCGTACGCGGCCGCGGCGCCGGCGGCCGTCAGGAACAATGGAAGCATCGGAAAAAACCCCAGCCCGGGGCGGGTCTGCTGCAGGTAGTCGGCCGCCCCCAACAGGGCCTCGTAGCCGAAGGGCAAGCCCTCGGGAGTGTGTCGGATCCCGCAGGTTCGTCTCATCTCGTCGACTTCGGCATGGAGCCCCGCGATCGTCCCGCCGGCGGCCTCGAGGAGGGCGGTTGCGATCATGGACTGAGCCATGTCGGGGGTCGGCACGGGGATCCCCGGAGAGTGGTGTTGCTCGAGCCAGAGGTACTTCTCGGCCGCCAGGGCCGAGAACGAGTAGGGCTCGATGTTCAGGCGCCGGTACGCCTCTTCGCAAGGGCGCGGCTGCTTCACGGGGGAGTACTGGTCAAGATAGTCGCCAAGGGTGGACCGTCCCTGGGCGTCGCAGGCGAATTCCGGGATCAGAGTGTGGCGCTGGCCCTGGGCGTCGATGAACTCGGCGATCACGGCCTTGGGGTGGGAGTAGAGGATGTCGACGAGCGCCTCGTAGATCGTCATGAAGGGCTTGCCAGCACTGTTGGACGATTCGTGGCCCCGAGGTCCCCAGCGGTCGATCGTGGCGACTCGCCACTTCCCGTTGTCGTACGGAAATCCGGGTGAGACGATGAAATGAACAAGGACCACGTCGTTGTCGTAGACGATTTCGTTCGCGATGCAGGCTGCGCGAGCATTGGCGGGGACTATGGATTCCGCTTTCGCCTGCACGGCAGCACGAGCGGCCGCAGCCTGGCGCAGGTGGTCTTGGAAGGTGCTCATTTTTTGGCGAGGCTCCAGTGGCCCTTGGGGACGAGAAGGGCCTGGGCGCGGAGGCCCACCTTGCATCGCTTGGTCTTTTTGTTCCAGTGGCCGACGGGACAGGCGACAACGAGCTTCCTCTTCCTGTCGGTCAGGGTCTTTGTTCTGAAGGATCCCGGAGCGAAGTTCTTGGGATCCTCGATCCGCTTGCGGACGTAGTTCTTCGTCGTGTGGGTCTTGATGTACTTCGTCACACCAGTCCCTCCAATCGCGGTACCCTGGTCTCGATCGCTCTCCGCTCCTGCATGTCTTTTCGCAGCTTCTCCGCGCATTCCGGACAGACCGTGTCCGTGTACGTGATCCGATCGGGCTGGTCAGGCATGTTGTCTGGTTTGGTCCCGATGATCCTGGGCGGCTTGCACCAGGCGCAGCGCCAGATCATCGTCCCGTCGAGACCGTTCATCTGGACGCGCGTCTGCCCGGGGGTCCCCTTCTCCCAGTATTCCACGGGCTCGCCCAGGTTGGTCCCGTCGTTCCGAAGCGCGATGTGGTACTCGGCCAGGTCGTCGCCAATCGAACAAAGATGAGACAGCAGTACCGGCTCGTTGCCGCCGATCTGGCTGATCCACGTCCCGGGCATACGCATTTTGCCCACTTCCTCGGCGGTCAGGCGACGGAACAGCTTGAAGAAACCGAGGTTGTAGATGTTATAGAGGAGGTAATAGAGAACCCTAGGAAAGGTGATGTCGGTCCTGACGACGAGGATCTTGAGTGTCTTCATGCTGTGGCCATCACCTTTCTGGGGATCGCGCGCCTCAGCTGCGGCACGAACGCGATCGCCCACTGGTGAACGATGCCCAGCAGCTCCGGGTGGAACGGGTTTTTCCACACGTCCGTTCCGACGTCGCACAGGATCAGCTTGGATGCCAGGTCCCGGCCTGGCGTGATCTCGCAGAGCCCATGCCGGAGGTACAGGCCCTTCAAGGTCTTGTCCATCAGGATGATGTGATCGGCCCAGTCGGCCAGCTCGTTGAGCGTTCGGGAGGAGTTCTTGGCGAGGCTCGCGGCGATCGCGTCGACGTCGAAGTGGTACTTCAGGATCCAGGCCATGGCCCCGGACCGCACGACGCCGGCTTCGCAGAGGCAGAGCACCTTCACGGCTTCTCCTTTCCGAGTCGGGGGATACGCTTCTTGTCGAAGACCATCAGGACGCTCCACAGCGTCTTGTGGGTGTAGAAAATCTGTGGCTGCAGGACCTCGAACCACTGCTCCCAGTTCCGATGGGTGTACCCGATGTCCTCGATGAAATATATCCCATTTCGCTTCAATTTGGGCCACAGAAAGCAGAGAGCCGTAATCTGGTGA
>Ga0315290_10000585_pt1 | contig 23997 bp, 24 predicted proteins | sample YL17G12_0_MG_FD_203627 | JGI IMG/M metagenome (GOLD analysis project Ga0315290, IMG submission 203627) | Sediment microbial communities from Yellowstone Lake, YNP, Wyoming, USA - YL17G12_0 | ecosystem: Environmental > Aquatic > Freshwater > Lake > Sediment | place: USA: Wyoming | collected... | reverse complement strand
CATTGCGACGATGGCGCCGGTCGGGCAGGCGCCGATGCACGCCGTGCAGGTGCCGCAATGCGCGGACTGCGGCGGCGTCGGCGGCAGCGGGAGGTCGGTGTAGATCTCGCCGAGAAAGAACCACGAGCCGTGGTCGCGCGTTAGCAGCAGCGTGTGCTTGCCGCGCCAGCCGAGTCCGGCCTTGGCCGCCAGCGCCACCTCCAGCACGGGCGCGCTGTCGGTGAACACGCGGTAGCCGAAAGCGCCGACCTCGCCCTGAATCGTCGCGGCGAGCTGCTGCAGCTTGCCGCGCATCACCTTGTGGTAGTCGCGGCCCAGCGCGTAGCGGGCGATGCAGGCCTGCCGCGCATCAGCGAGTACCTCGTCGGCTCCGCGTGCCGCAGGCGGCAGGTAGTTCATCCGCACCGTGATCACGCGCACGGTGCCGGCCACCAGTTCTGCGGGCCGCGCCCGTGCCGTGCCGTGGCGTGCCATATAATCCATCTCGCCGTGCCTGCCGGCGGCGAGCCATGCGTTGAGGCGCGCTTCCTCCGCTTCGAGCCGGGTGTCCGCGATGCCGATGTCCTCGAACCCGAGCGCGCGTCCCCAGCGATGAATGTCCTGCGCCAGCGCGGCCCAGTCGCGGGATGCGGCCGATGCGGCGGTGGCGGGAGCGGGGTTCGCGGGGATCATGCGCGGCAAGCGTACCGCATTGCCGGCGCGCCACGCATTCCCGGGCTCGTGCCGGCACCGGCGGAGAGTTGTCGGCCGGAAAACGTGCAATGACCATTCTCGCCCCCATGATCAAGCTTCGTCTCGCCGATCCCGCCGCCACCGCGGCCGCCGGCGCGCGGATGGCCACTGCGCTCGCCGGCGGAATGATCGTCACGCTGTCCGGCGATCTGGGCTCCGGGAAAACGACGCTCGTCAGGGGGTGCCTGCGCAGCCTCGGCTGGGCCGGGCCGGTGAAAAGCCCGACCTATACGGTGGTTGAACATTATCCGTTTTCGAGCATATACTTGTATCACTTTGATTTTTATCGGTTCGCCGACCCGAGTGAATGGGAAACAGCGGGGCTCGCCGACTGTTTTCGCCCCGATGCGGTGTGCCTGATCGAATGGCCGGAGCGCGTGCGAGGGCTGTTGCCACCGCCCGATCTGGCGATCACGCTTGCGCATCCGGACAACGCGGACCAGGACGGCCGCAATTGCGTGCTCGAAGCATGGACGGAGGCCGGTGACCGATGTCTGACCGCGATGACCGGGGAGACGCACCCGCCGGGGCGAACCGCGTAGTCCGGTTTTCGCTCGGCCGCAGGCGCGCGCTCCGCGCCCTGGTCGTGCCGGCGGTGGGCGCGATGGTCCCCTTTCCGGCCTTCGCCACCGCCGGCCGCATCGCCTCGGCGCGAATCTGGCCGGCGCAGGAATACACGCGGCTGATCCTCGAAACGCGCGCGGCGGTCTCGCACCGGCTCATCGGGCTCAAGGATCCGCCGCGGATCGTGCTCGACCTCGACGCGGTCGAGCTTACGCCCGAGCTGCAGCAGCTTTCGGCGAGCGTGGCGCCCGCCGATCCCTACATCGCGCGGATCCGTTTCGGCAAGCAGCCGCCGGACGTCCTGCGCATCGTGCTCGATCTGCGCGAGGACGTGAAGACCGAGCTCTTCGCGCTGCAGCCGGTCGCCGAGTTCGGCCACCGGGTGGTGCTCGACCTCTACCCGCTGACGCCGCTCGATCCGTTGATGGCGCTGCTCGACGAGAAACCGGGCGAGGCGACCGCCGCCGAGCGGCCCGTGGAAACGCCGTCCGACGCGCGCCCCGAACCCCCGTTCGCGGCGAACGCCGAGCGCCGGCGAAAGATCACCATCGCGCTCGATCCCGGGCATGGCGGCGAAGACCCGGGGGCGATCGGGCGGCGGGGCACGTACGAAAAGCACGTCGTGCTGGCGATCGCGAAAAAGCTGAAGACGATGATCGACGCGGAGCCCGGCATGCGCGCGATGCTGACCCGCGACGATGACTATTTCGTCTCGCTTGCGGCCCGGGTGCAGAAGGCGCGGCGGGTGCAGGCCGACCTGCTGGTCTCGATTCACGCCGATGCGTTCACCGTCCCGACGGCGCGCGGCTCGTCGGTGTTCGCGCTCTCCGAGCACGGCGCGACGAGCGCGGCGGCCAAGTGGCTCGCGCAGAAGGAGAACGCGGCGGACCTGATCGGCGGCGTCAATCTCGACCGTCGCGATCCGGTGCTCGCGCGGACGCTGCTCGACTTGTCGCAGACGGCGCAGATCACGGACAGCCTCAAGGCGGGGCGGCACGTGCTGAACGGCATCGGGACGGTAAATCCGCTGCACAAGGCGGTCGTCGAACAGGCGGGGTTCGCGGTGCTGAAGGCGCCCGACATTCCATCGATCCTCGTCGAGACCGCGTTCATCTCCAATCCAGAGGAAGAGCTGAAGCTGCGCAGCGACCGCCAGCAGGCGAAGTTCGCCGAGTCGATGTGCGACGGCATCCGGGGCTATTTCGCCCGCAACCCGCCGCTGGCGCGCGGCTGACGCGCGGCCGTCAAGGCGCGCCAGCCCGCCGGCAGCGGGCTCCGGTAGAATTCGCGGATGATCCGTTTTTTCATCGCGTTCGTCGTGCTGCAGGCGGCCCTGTTCGGCGCGGAACTGACGCCTTGGGCCCAGCGTTTCTTCGTCGTGCCATGGACGAATCAGCTGGCGGCGATCAGCGCCGGGCTGGTCACGCTGTTCGACCCCGACGTCGTGGCGGTGGGCAAGGTCCTGCGCAGCACCAAGAACGGCTTCGCGGTGTCGATCGAAGCCGGCTGCAACGGCGTGGAAGCGACGATCGTGCTGCTCGCGGCCGTGCTCGCGTTTCCCGCGCCGTGGAAGAACAAGCTGATGGGGCTCGCGGCGGGAATCCTCGCGGTGCAGGGATTGAACGTCGTGCGGGTGATCAGCCTGTTCTACCTGGGCCAGTGGGACTACCAGATATTCGAGTGGGCGCACCTGTACGTCTGGCAGGCGCTGATCATGCTCGACGTGCTGGTGGTCTGGCTGATCTGGGTGCGGACGCTGCCGCGCGCCCAGGACAAGGGCGGCGACCCGCCGCTCGGCGGCGCGCGTCCCGACGCGTCAGCCGCGCCGGCGTCGGCGTAGCCGGCGGCGTACCGGAGCAGCCCGGATGCAAGGGACCCTCCCGCGATTCGTAGTGAGGGCGCTCTGCTGGCTGCCCCTCGCCTTCGCCGTGTGGTATTTCGCGGCGCCCCTCCTGCTGTGGCCGGCCAGGTTGCTCGTCGATCTCGTCGTGCGGGTCGGCCTTTCCGACCTCGTCCGCGCCGTCGAGCAGGCCGGCACGATCTGCACGTTCGCGACGACGCTGAAACCCGGACAGGCGACGGCAGCGTCCGGGACCATCACCGTCGACGTCAACACGCTGCTGTATTCGTTCGGGCTGCCGCTCTACGCCGCGCTGGTGCTCGCCGCACGCGAGCCGGGGTGGCCGCGCAAGCTTGCCATCGGCTACGCGGTGATCATCCCGTTTGTCGCGTGGGGCGTGCTCGCCGATTTCCTGAAAAGCGTCGCGATTGCCGCCGGCCCGCTCGTCGCGTCGCAGACCGGCTTTTCCGCGTTGCAGCGCGAGGTCATCGCCTTCGCGTACCAGTTCGGGTCGCTGGTCCTGCCGACCGTGGTGCCGGCCGTCGTCTGGGTGCTGACGCACCGCGCGTATCTGGAGCGCCTGCGCACGAAGGCGTAACCGGGCTACGGGGCGCCGGCCTTGCGTTCCCGCTCGCGCTCGCGCAGCACGCGGCGCTGCACCTTGCCGGTGGTGGTCATCGGCAGCGCGTCGATGAACTCGATCTCCTTCGGATACTCGTACGGCGCGAGGTGGCGCTTCACGTGCTGCCGGATGTCGTCCTCGAGCGCCGGCGACGGCGAGCGTCCCGGGGCGAGGACGATGAAGGCTTTCACGACGTTGCCGCGCGTCGCATCCGGCGACGGCACGACCGCGGCGTTGGCGACGGCCGGGTGCCCGACGAGGCAGTTCTCGATTTCGGACGGCCCGATCCGATAGCCGGCCGCCTTGAACATGTCGTCGGCGCGGCCCTGGTACCAGAGGTAGCCGTCGGCGTCGGCTTTGGCTAGGTCGCCGGTGCGGCACCAGTCGCCCGAGTACTTGCCGGCGGTGCCTTCGGGATTCTTGAAATACTCGATGAAAAAGACCGGGTCGGGGCTTCCGTCCGGCGCGATTCTGTGGACCGCGACCTCGCCGCTTTCGCCCGGCGCGACCTCGGTGCCGCCGTCGTCGATCAGCGCGATCCGATGGCCCGGATAGGGGCGTCCCATCGAGCCCGGGCGCGCCGGCCACTGCGTGTGCGAGTTGCCGACGATGTAGTTCATTTCGGTCTGCCCGAACATTTCGTTGATCGTCACGCCGAGAGCTTCGCGCGCCCATTCGAAGACGGTCGTCCCGACGGCCTCGCCGGCGCTCATCACGCTGCGCAGCCGGAGGTCGAAGCGCTCGCGCGGCTGCGGGCACGCCTTCAGCATCAGCTTGAGCGCGGTCGGAAAGAGGAACGCGTTGCGGATCCGGTATTTCTCGATCAGCGCGAATGCGCGCTCGGGCTCGAACCGCCCGCGATAACCGACGATCGGCTGGCCGAAATGGAGTGCGGGCAGCAACGCATCCATCAGGCCGCCGGTCCACGCCCAATCGGCGGGCGACCAGAACAGGTCGCCTCGCTGCGGGTAGCCGTCATGCGAATGGACGAATCCGGGCAGGTTGCCGAGCAGGCATTGGTGCGGCATCAGCGCGCCTTTCGGCGGGCCGGTCGTCCCGCTCGTGTAGACCAGCAATGCGGGGTCGGTCGCCCGCGTTGCGATCGGCGTGAAATGCGGGGAGGCCCTGGCCACCAGCGACTCGAACGGCACGACGAACGATTCCCGCGCGCCGGCGACGCCGATGACGTGCGCGACACCCGGCGCGCCGGCGCGCGCCGCGCCGAAATTCGCCAGCGATTGCGGATCGACGAGGGCGACTTTCGCTTCGGAATTGGCCAGCCGGTAGGCGAGCGCCTCGGGCCCGAACAGAAACGACAGCGGCACGGCGATGGCGCCGAGCTGATAGACCGCCAGGTGCGCGATGACGGTCTCCGGCCGCTGCGGCAGGATCAGCGCGACCTTGTCGCCGCGGCCGACGCCCTGCGCCGCCAGCGCGTTGGCAAGGCGGTTCGCCTGCTGTTGCAGATCCCAGAACGTGTACGCCGCGGTGGCGCCGGATTCGTCTTCCCAGTAGAGCGCGAAGCGCGCGCGGTCCTCGGCCCAGCGCCCGCAGCACGCGTCGGCGATGTTGAACCGTTCGGGGACTTCCCACCGGTGCGCGGCACGGATTTCGGCATAGCGGTCGGTGCTCATGCCGTCGATGATCACCCAAAGTGTCGTGCCGGGCAACGCGCCGTCCCACTGCGGCGAACAGGCGACGAAGCCCTCCCGTGGAGCGCATGCCGGCAGCGGGCTCTGGCACGCTGTGTGCGTCAGAGTTGCTGCATACCAACTGTATATGACAAAGGCATTGACGCGACTGCGGGATTCGCGTCCGGGACGACAGGCCGCGGCACGCAATCCCCGGCCGGCGGCCGCGAACTCGAGGCGCTCCCGCACCAAGTGACCAATTGCGGTAGGGACCGACGATTATGGGCATCATGGTCAAGGGACACGTTCCCGACAATGCACCGCTGCCGGTGCTTCCCCTCGACTTCGACGGGATCGCCGACCGACGCAGTGACCTGCACATCCGCGAGGTGGTGCGCGTGACCGGCCTGCGCCGCGAACAGCTTTACATGTGGCAACGCCGGTACGGGTTCCCGTCTCCGCTGCGCGATCCCTACGGCGATCGGGTCTATCCGCCCGATCAGGTGGCCCGGTTGAAGCTGATCAAGCAGCTGCTGTCCGAAGGCTGGCGGGCGGGCGCGGTCGTCCCGCTCGCGGATTCGGCGCTGCAGTCGATGCTCGGCCTGGCGGTCGCCGGCGCGGCGAAGCTGCCCGACGACATCGACCACGCGGTCGAACTGCTGGCCCGGCACCGGATCGGCGAGCTGCAGAATCACCTGTCGAAACTGCTCGTCGGGCAGGGCTTGCGCCGGTTCCTCGAACAGACGCTGGTCCCGCTGAACGAAGCCGTGCACGATCAGGTGGTGCGCGGCGAAATGCAGAATTTCCAGGAGCTGCGCTTCGGCGACCTCGCTCACCGGCTGCTGCGCGACGTGACGCGGCTCGTCCGTCCGGCGCGGGCTGCGCGCCATGTCCTGCTGGCGACGCCGCCGAACGATCCGAACCCGCTCGGCCTCGCCATCCTCGAGCTGCTGCTGTTCACCGAGGGCATCAATTGCCTCACGCTCGGCGCCGGCGTGCCGGCGCAGGAGATCGCGGGCGCGGCCGACGCCTACGAGGTCTGCCTCGTCGTGCTGCTGTTCGAGCGCGGCATCTCGGGCAAGATCGCCGGGCAGGAGATCAAGGGGCTGCGCTGCCGGCTGCCGGAAAAATTGCCGCTGGTCGTGAGCGGGCGGGCGGTCAACCTGCTCGCGAAGCCGATTCCCGGCGTGTACACGGCGGCGGATTTCGGCCTGATCGTCGCCATCATGCGCGACCTCGAAGTCCTGGCGGTGGCGTCGGGCGCCTCGCTCGACATCTTGCCGCCGCCCAATCTGCGGGCGTAAGCTCTGCGGGTGTCCCTTCCCGACGAGCTCTCCGGTCCTCATCCGTTTCCCGGGCGCATCCCGCGCGTCGTGTGGCACACGGTCGGATTGCTCGCAGCCGCGCTGCTCGCCTACATGATCTGGCGCGGCTACCAGTCTCCCGATTTTCTGCTCGACTTCGGCGCGCTGCGGATCTGCTAGCCCGTGGCGTGACGGCGGGTGGCGCCGCGGCGCCGGGGTCATGCCTCGCTGAGAAAATCCGCGAGCTTGCGGCGTTGCCGCTTGGTCGGCCTCCCGGCAAAGCGGGTCTCGACCGCAGCCTCAGCCTTGCGCCGCAGCAGCTCCTCATCGCGCGTTGCGGCGCTTTCTGCCCATTCGCGGTAAAGGGCCGCGGCGGCGACGGCCGAGCCGCGGCGGTCCGCCACGGCGATCACCGCGACGCACCAGACGAGGCCCTGCTTGCGCACGGAGACCGTATCGCCGGCGCGCACGACGTGCGCCGGTTTCACGCGTTCGTCGTTGAGACGCGCCTGCCCCGTGTCGATCGCCTGCGCGGCCGAGGTGCGCGTCTTGTAGAACCTCGCGGCCCACAGCCACTTGTCGAAACGGATCCGGCCGGCACCGGCCGCGGCGTCTTCACCCGCACCGGAAGGTTCAGTCCTGCGCATCGGGCCCGGCATTGTTGCGGGCCCGCATCCATGCCGCTGTTGCCGCTGCATCGGCATGCTGTTCGCCGGCGAGCGCCGCGGCAACGCGCTCGCGGTCGACGAGGCTGCGGTTCTGCGACATCTTGAACTTGGCTTCGATGCGCCTGACCCTCAGCCGGAAGCCGACGATCGCATTCACCATCGCGTGGAGCCGGTCGGCGTCGAGCCCGAGCTGCCACGGGGCCGGGCGTCCCGACTCGTAACGGTGGATCATCAGATCGAGCACCGCGCGCGTTGCGGCCGCATCCTGCGCCAGCTGCATCGTTCCGTGGGCGTGCACGACCGCGTAGTTCCAGGTCGGGACAGCGCCCGCCGGCTCCGCGTACCACGACGGCGACACGTAGGCGTGGGGGCCGTGGAAAATCGCGATCGACTCCGCCGCCGCCGCGCTCTGCCAGTGGGGGTTGGCGCGGGCGAAGTGGCCGAGCAGCGTGCCGTGCGGCTCGCAGTCGGCGACGTGGATCAGCGGCAGGTGGGTGACGAAGGGTTCGGGCGAGGCCGGTGTGACCAGCGTGGCGAACGGATGATCGTGGACCAGCCGCGCGATGGCTGCGCGGTCGGCCGCTGAAAAATGCGCGGGAATGTAGAGGCTCATGGGCGACGGTGACCGCGAGGGCGTCGACGCGTCAACGCGCCACCGCGCCGGGCGGGGTGTCCGGAACGGCGCCGCCGGCGGATTCACGCTCGAACAGCGCGCGCGCATCGGAGGCGATGAACGTGTAGTTCCGGTTGCAGAATTCGCAGGTCACGCCGACCATGCCCTGCTCGGCGAGGATGCTCTCGACCTCGATCCGGCCCAGCAGACGCAGAGCGCCGGCGATCTTTTCTTCGGAGCAACCGCAGGCAAAGCGCAGCGGGCGCGGGTCGAACAGGCGGACGTCGTGATCCGAAAACTGCGCCGACAGAAAGTCTCCCGCATCGACGGCGCCGAGCAGATCGCCGGCGCCGAACGCGCCCGGCCTCGCGGCAATGCGCTCCCACGCCGCGCTGTCCGCCGGCCCGGCACTGGGCAACCGCTGCAGCAGCACGCCGCGCGCGCTGTTCGCCGTCGTGGCGAGGAAAAGCCGGCTGTCGATCTGCTCGGACGACGTGAGGTAATGCTCGATCAGCGTGGCGATCGACGCGGCTTCGAGGCCGACGATGCCCTGGTAGAGCGGCCCGCCGTCCTTCGGGTCGAGCGTGATCGCGAGGCGCGCGTCCGCCGGTCCGCCGGCGAGCGTCGCAAGATCCGCGTCGGCGGGCAGTGCCTCGGCTTCGCTGTTCCACTGCGCCGTGGCGCGCAGCGCGAGCGTCGCGTCGCATTCGACCACCAGCATGCGCAGGGGGCCCCTCCCGTGCAGCTGGACGATGAGGCTGCCCCGGAATTTCAGCGTTGACGCGAGCAGCGCGGCGGCCGCCAGCAGTTCCGCGAGCACCCGGCGCAGAGCAGGCGGATACGGATGGCAGGCGAGGATCTCGCGGCAGCATGCATCGAGGCTCACCAGCGCGCCGCGCACGGCAACGCCCTCGAACACGAAGTGCGCCAGCGCGTCCGCGAGCTTGCGGGAATCGGCCACCTGCGGGTGCCCCTCAGCGCTTCAGCGCGACGGTGTAGAGCGTCATCGGCAGTCCCGAATTCCGGTCGAAGGTTGCGCCGGCGTCGATGCCGGCGGTGGCGACCGCCGCGGCCGTCTTCAGCCGCCCGTATTGCGCATGCATCGCGCCCAGCGCGAACTCGCGGCCGGTGCCCACCGCCCAGAAGCGGGTGTATTCGAAGACTTCGCGCATCGAATAGACGCCGAAGATGCCGTGTTCGTTGGCGACCAGCGCGGTGACCTGCGTCGATTCGTACGGGTCGTCCTCTTCCTCCTTCGGATTGAGGAAGTGCTGCTCCTTCAGGATCGGATGCAGCTTGCGGAAGGTCTCGAAGATCCCGGCCTTGGTCGAGAAATCGAGCGTGCCCTGCTTCGCGAGCAAGCTCTGGAAAACGAGCTGGTGCGCGGCGCTCCCGCACAGGCCGATGTAGGTGTCCTGATACCGGAGGATCTTGTCCGGCGTGCGGTCGAACTGGGCGGACAGCCGGGTGTCCCCGAACGTGGTCAGCGAATCGGCGGCGATGACGATTTCATCGTTCTTGCGGACGGCAACGAGGGTGGTCATGATCTTCATTCCGGTGCGGGCGGCATGAGGCTCCGCGCAGGGCGCCGCGGGCGCCGGCAGAACCGATAATTATACCGGCTCGCGGATGCCCGACATCGCGCGCGCAGGGAGCATGCCGACCGGCGGCAGCCGCGCCGGGGTCCAGGCGCCGATCGCCGCGGCCCAGAATTCGGCCGCGGTCGGGAGCCGTCCGGAGCCGGTCAGCTCCGGCTGCTCCAGGAAATGCCACGCGGCGACCAGCGCCGGGACCGGGTCCCGCGGCAAAGGGGCCGCGCCAGTCTGTTTCGACAGCTTGAGGCCGCGGGCGTCGATCGCGACGGGCAGGTGCAGGTAGGAGGGCGTCGGGTACCCGAGCAGTCGCTGCAGCAGGATCTGGCGCGGCGTGGACGCGCAAAGATCGGCGCCACGGACCACTTCGGTGATGCCCTGCGCCGCATCGTCGACGACGACCGCGAGCTGGTACGCGAACAGCCCATCGGCGCGCATCACCACGAAATCGCCGACGTCACGCGCGAGGTCCTGCGCCTGCGGCCCGAGCAGCCGGTCGCGGTACTCGATCACCGTGCTCCGCGGGTCACGCCCTACCCGGACCCGCCACGAGCGTTGCGCACGCGCGGTGCGATCGGCGGGAATGCCGTCGCGGCAGGTCCCGGGATACACCCGCTCGCCGCCCGCGCCCAGCGGCGCCGATTCCAGCTCGCGGCGCGTGCAGGCACAGGGATACGCGTCGCCGGACGCGATCAGTCGCGCGAGCGCGGCCCGGTACAGGCCGGTGCGCGAGCTCTGCCGCGCGACGGGAGCATCCCACGCGAAGCCGTAGCGTTCGAGCGTGGCCAGGATTTCGTGCTCGGCGCCGGCGCGCGAGCGCGGCTCGTCGACGTCCTCGATGCGCACGAGCCACTCGCCGCCTGCCGAGCGCGCGTCGCAACAGCTCGCCAGCGCGGCGACGAGCGAGCCGAAATGCAGCGGGCCGGTGGGCGAGGGCGCGAAGCGGCCCCGGGGGGGCGGGCGCGCGGCGCGAGGCGGCGCGATCACGGCGCGGCGCCCTTGGTGGCGCCCGTTAGCGCGTTAGCGACGAAGCGGTGACCGCGCCGAGCTTCGTGCCCGGTGATGACGGGCTGTAGGTCCAGTGGCGGTCCTTCGTGGCGAGCACGCCATTCGGGTATTCCGGCTGGCCGAGGCTGCCGTTGTAGCGGCCGAGCGCGCGGGAGATGTCGCCGTTCTCGCGGTCGAGATAGTGTTTCAGGATCCAGCATCCGTAGCGCAGGTTGACGCGCAGCCGGAACAGATCGTTCACCACTGCCCCGGGCACCCACTTTGTCCAGAATGGCATCACCTGCATGTAGCCGCGCGCGTCCGCCGACGACACCGCGTATTTGCGGAACGCGCTCTCGTACTGGATGACCGCCAGCACCAGCTGCGGATCGAGGGCCGCGCGGATGGCCTCGTAGTGCACGGTGGCGAGCAGGTCTTCGCGCTCGCGCAGATCGGGGAACCGCGACGCGAGTCGCGGCGACATCTGGTCGAGCCACGACCGCACGTCGGGCTTTGCAGAATAGTTCGCCGGCACCGGGACGTCGGCGACCGTGCGCGCCAGCACGAGCGCCACCGAGGGAGCGAGCTGCTCCTCCACCTGCGCGCCGGCGCGTGCGGTGAGCGGCGCCGCCAGCAGCGCGAGGGCCGCCAGGGCAATCACCGTTGCCGATCCGCTGCGTGCTGTCGTGTCGCGTGGAGCCATGTTCGCCTGTTTCCTCGGGGCCGCCCGCGCCCACCCGCCAGTCCTTCGGCGAGGCCCGGCCCCAACGGCCTCAACCCGGTGCCGCCATCCTTTCGCGGATGAACGCCGCGATCCCGGCGACGGGCACCGGGGTTGCCGCGGCATCCCGCCGCGCCTGGTATTCGACGTTGCCATCCTTCAGGCCGCGTTCGCCGATGGTAATGCGGTGCGGTATGCCGATCAACTCCAGATCAGCAAACATCACGCCAGGGCGCTCGCCGCGGTCGTCGAGCAGCACGCCGATGCCCGCCTGCTCCAGTTCGTCGTGCAGCCGGTCGGCCAGCGTCCGGACGGCTTCGTTGCGGTCGTAGCCGATCGGCGCGATCGCCACCGCGAACGGGGCAATCGGGGCCGGCCAGACGATACCCTTGGCGTCGTGGTTCTGTTCGATGGCCGCCGCGACCACCCGCGTGACGCCAATGCCGTAGCAGCCCATTTCCATGACCCGGGATTGACCGCCCGCATCGAGAAAGGTTGCACCCATCGCCTCCGAGTACTTGGTGCCGAGCGCGAAAACGTGCCCGACTTCGATGCCGCGCAGGATGTCGAGCGTGCCCTTGCCGTCGGGCGAGGGGTCGCCGGCGACGACGTTGCGGATGTCGGCGATGCCGTCCGGCAACCGGCAATCGCGGCCGAAATTGGCGCCGCGCAGGTGAAAGTCGGGCTCGTTCGCGCCACAGACGAAATCGGCCATCGCGGCCACCGACCGGTCGGCGATCAGCGGCAGGTCCTTCGGGATCCCGGCGGGTCCGATGTAGCCGGGCCGGCAACCGGTTGCGGCGACGATCTCCGCCTCGGTGGACCAGCGGAACTTCTCGAGTCCCGGAATCCTGGTGACCTTGATCTCGTTCAACGTGTGGTCGCCGCGGATCAGCAGCATATGCACCCGCGGCAGCATCTCCTCGCCTTCGGACGTCAGCATGATGCACTTGACCGTGCGCGCGAGCGGCAGCCCGAGCAGCGCCGCGACTTCCTCGCACGTTGCCATGCCCGGGGTGGCCACCTTCTGCATCGGTTCGCCCGCCGCAGGCCGCGGCGTCGCCGGGGCGAGCGCTTCGGCCAGTTCGACGTTCGCCGCGTACGCGGACTGCGGGCACCAGGCGATCGCATCTTCGCCGGAATCGGCGAGGACCTGGAATTCGTGCGAGGCGCTGCCGCCGATCGCCCCGGTGTCGGCGGCGACCGCGCGAAACCTGAGACCCAGCCGCGTGAAGATCCGCGTGTAGGCGTCGTACATCACCTGGTAGCTGCGCAGCATCCCGGCCTGGTCGGCGTCGAACGAGTACGCGTCCTTCATGATGAATTCGCGCGCGCGCATCACGCCGAATCGCGGGCGGATCTCGTCGCGGAACTTCACCTGGATCTGGTAGAAGTTCACCGGCAGCTGGCGATAGCTCCGGATCTCCTTGCGCACGATGTCGGTGATCACCTCCTCGTGCGTCGGCCCGAAGGCGAAGTCGCGGTCGTGGCGGTCCTTGAGCTTCAGCATCTGCGGGCCGAACTGGTCCCAGCGCCCGGATTCCTGCCACAGTTCCGCCGGCTGCACGGCAGGCATCACCACCTCGAGCGCCCCGGCCCGGTTCATCTCCTCGCGCACGATGTCTTCGACCTTGCGCAGCGTGAGGAGCCCGAGCGGCATCCACGTGTAGATGCCGGCGCCCTGCTTCTTGATCATGCCCGAGCGCAGCATCAGCTGCTGGCTGACGACGTCCGCCTCGGCGGGCGCTTCCTTCAGGGTGACGAGGTAGAACTTCGAAACGCGCATCGGGTCTTCTTCTTGGGCAAACTCCTATTTTATCCCGAGTGCGGGTGCGCACGGATCATCGTCGACCGCCGGGGCCGATGTGGTGCGGGCCGAGGCCCCGGGTGCGGGCTTCGGGTGCCGCCGGTTGGGCCCGCGCCCATCCGGCACGCTCGGCGGCGGCACTGGCGCCCGCGCCCTGGGCCTCGGCCCGCACCGGAGCATACTCATGCGCAGGACTCGCGTGCCTGCTCGTGCGTTCGCGGGCAAACCGCGAACGCCACGGGTTTCGTCGCATCGGCACCGTTCGGTGCGGGGTCGGTGGCCGGGTACGGGCGCCTGTGCCGCCGCCGACCGTGACGGGCGAGCGACGGGCGCCGCCGGCGGCACCCGAAGCCCGTACCCGGCCACCGACCCCGCACCGCGCACGGGCCCGAAGATCGTGTGCAATGGCAGCTGCGTGCCGGCACCCGAAGCCCGTGATGAACGGTTTTGCACCGCATGGGCCACAGGCGTTTCACCAGAGTCGGCAACGGGCCCGGAAAAAGACCAAGGGCGCCGCGAACGGCGCCCTTGCTGGCGGCTGGACTTCGAAGGTCGGGCTAGCGGACCACGATCACCGGCAGCTTGCCGTGCGTCAGCACCTTCTGCGTTTCGCTGCCGAGCAGCACCGCGGAAATGCCGCGCCGGCCGTGGGACGCCATGACGATCGCGTCGCACTTGTTCTTCTTCGCGGCGTCGAGGATCGCCTCCCAAGGCGCCGCCGCGATCGAGTAGGTCGTCTTGCATTCGACGTTCACCGCCTTGGCCTTGGCCGCCGCCTCGTTCAGGATCTTGTCCGCGTCCTGCGCCGCGAGCTTCGAGTATTCCTTGCGCGACACGGGTTCGTAGACGACGCCGTCGGCGTACGCCGGCATCGGGTAATCCGGCGCTGCATAGAACACCGTGACCTTGGCGCCAACCGCCTGGGCCAGGCTGAGGGCGTGCGCGACCGCTTTCGAGGACAGCTTCGAGCCATCGGTTGCCACGAGCAGGTTCTTGTACATCGAAACCTCCTTCCCACATTGGACAGCTTTCACTATAGGGCGCCATGATGACGTGGCCATTGACACAAATCAACGGCCTTGCGCGCGGGGTCAATTTCGGCGGTCGTGCGGCTTGACCTGGTTGGGCACTCTCCGTAGATTCCCCCGTATGCCGGCGCAGACTGCTTTCCCCGATCGCACCGCGGCTGCGCTCGCCGCGGCCGGGTCGATGGCCGACGGGAGCGGCGCAGAGGCACCGGGAACGGCGCCCGACACCGCGCTCTGCTACCACTGCGGCGACCGCAATCCGGACGCCCGTTGGCACGCGGTCATGAACGGCGCCCGGCAGACGTTCTGCTGCGCCGGATGCCTCGCCGTCGCGCAGACGATCCACGCCGCCGGACTGGACGCGTTCTACGTTCAGCGCACAGTCCCGGCCGATCGGCCCGTCGCCGACGCCCTGCGCGAGACCGACGATGAGTGGGCGCGCTGGGACAGCGACGCCGCGCAGGCGGGACTGACCCGCGGAGTCGCGGGCGGCGACGCCGAGGTTTCGCTGCTGCTCGAGGGCATCCATTGCGGGGCGTGCATCTGGCTCCTCGAATCGTGGCTGGCGCGCCAGCCCGGAGTCACCTCGGCCGCGGTCAACTTCGCCACGCGCCGCGCACAGGTTGTATTCACGCCGGGAAAGACCAGGCTGTCGTCGCTGCTGCGCGCGGTGGCGCACATCGGCTACCGCGCGTATCCCTACGACCCGGCGCGGCGCGAAGCCCTCGCGCAGCGCGAGTCGCGCGCCTTGCTGCTGCGCCTCGCCGTGGCGCTGCTCGCGATGATGCAGGTGATGATGTTCGCGCTGCCGACCTACGTCACAGTCGACGGCGTGGAACCCGAGCACCGGCGGCTGCTCGAGTGGGCGAGCCTCACGCTCACGCTGCCCGCGCTCCTGTATTCGGCCGCACCGTTCTTCCGCGGTGCGTGGCGCGACCTGCGCCTGCTGCGGCCCGGGATGGACGTGCCGGTCGCGCTCGGGCTGGCCGCGGCGTTCGCGGCGAGCGCCTGGGCGACGCTCGAAGGCGCCGGCACCGTCTATTACGATTCGGTCACGATGTTCATCGCGCTGCTGCTGGTCGCGCGTTACGTCGAGCTCGCTGCCCGCCGCCGCGCCGGCGACGCCGTGGAGATGGTCGCCAGGGCGCGGCCGGCGACCGCGCTGCGGCTGCCCGCCTGGCCCGCGAGCGAGGCGGTGGAGACCGTCGGCGCCGCGACCCTCTCGCTCGGCGACCTGATCCTCGCGCGCCCGGGCGACCTGATCGCGGCCGACGGGGAGGTCGTCGACGGCCGCGCGAGCGTCGAGGAGGCGATCCTCACCGGCGAAGTACAGCCGCGCAGCAAGGCCGTCGGCGATGCGGTGCTCGCCGGCAGCGTGGTCGGCGACGGCGCCATCGTCGTTCGCGTCAGTGCCGCCGGCGCGGCGACGCGCCTGTCGGCGATCGAGCGGCTCGTCGATCGGGCGGCGAGCCAGCGCCCGCGCATCGCGCGCGTCGCGGACCGCGTCGCGACGTGGTTCGTCGCGGTGCTGCTGGTGCTCGCCACGGCGACCGCGCTCGTGTGGTGGCAGATCGATCCGTCGCGCGTGCTGGCGATCACGTTTGCCGTGCTGGTGGTGTCGTGCCCCTGCGCGCTGTCGCTGGCCACGCCGGCAGCGCTGGCGGCCGCGTCCGGTGCGCTAGCCCGTGCGCGCGTCGTCGTGGCCCGGGCCGACGCGCTGGAGACGCTGGCGCGCGTCAGCCATCTCGTCGTCGACAAGACCGGCACGCTGACGACCGGCCGGATTGCGCTGCGCGAGGTGATCCCGCTGGCGGGCGAAACCGCCGCCGGTGCGCGGGTCCTCGCGGCGGCCCTCGAAGCCCGCTCCGAACACCCCCTTGCGGTCGCCCTGCGTGCCGGGGCGCCGGCCGCGGAGTTGTCCGCCGTCGGCGATCTCTCCCTGGTGCCCGGCTACGGCGTGGAAGGAACGCTCGCGGGGCGCATGCTGCGGCTGGGACGCCCCGACTGGGTTGCAGCGATCTCCCGCTGTCCGCTGCCGGCGGCATCGCTGCCCGCGGACCCGACGGCGACCATCGTCGCGCTGGGCGACGCCGCTGGTCTGCGCGCGCTCTACGTGCTGGGCGATACGCTGCGGCCGGGCGCGCCGGAGCTGCTGGCGCGCCTCGCCGACCTCCGCGTCACGCCCGTGCTGCTGTCGGGGGACCGCACGGCGACCGTCGCTGCGGTCGCCGACGCGTTGGGGATCGCGGCGGCGCGCGGCGAGCAGTTGCCGGACGACAAACGGGCGGCGATCGCCCGGCTGCAGGCGGACGGCGCCGTGGTGGCGATGGCGGGCGACGGCATCAACGATGCGCCCGCGCTGGCGCAGGCGCAGGTGTCGGTCAGCCTCGGCAGCGCCACGCCGCTCGCGCAGTGGACCGCCGACGTCGTCGTGCTGTCCGATCAGCTGCCGCGGATCGCCGACGCCATTGCCCATGCGCGGCGGACGATGCGCATCGTCCGCCAGAACCTCGGCTGGGCGTGCGCCTACAACGCGATCGCCATTCCCGCCGCGACGCTGGGCCTCGTATCGCCGCTGGTCGCGGCGATCGGCATGGCGGCATCGTCGCTGGTCGTCGTAGGCAACGCGCTGCGCCTGTCGCGGTTGCCTGGCCCTGCGATCACCCGGCGACCGGCGGACGCCGGCGCGGGCAGCGCGGCGGCCGCGGCCGGATGACGGGGCGGCACGCCATGGAGATCCTGCTGCTGCTGATTCCGCTCTCGGTCGTGCTGGCGCTGCTGATCGGCGCGGGCTTCTGGTGGTCGGTCGCGAGCGGGCAGTTCGACGACCTCGAAGGCCCCGCTCACCGGATCCTGGCCGACGACGACGCCGGCGGGCCGCCCGCGTTGCCGCCCGCGGCGGGGGCGAACACGAAAACGGGCCCCGAGACCTTGCCGCCGATCAAACTTTCGGAGGGCAATGACCGGTAAGATGGCGGCGGCGAGGGCGGGCGGCGGGGTTGGCATGCGCCGAATGCGGCCGGGGGCAACCGTCCCGCAACCGGCGGCGCCGGCTGCGCAACGGGACGGCAAGGCAGGCGCGGGTGACGCAGGGCAACGGCGGAGCGAAGACTATGGGTGCCGAAGGGAGCAACGCGATGGGCGTGGCAGAGACATTCAACTACAAGGTCGTGCGCCAGTTCGCGGTCATGACGGTCGTCTGGGGAATCGTGGGCATGCTGGTCGGGGTGATCATCGCCGCCCAGCTGTTGTGGCCCGCGCTCAATTTCGACATTCCGTGGCTGTCGTACGGCCGGTTGCGGCCGCTGCACACGAATGCGGTCATTTTCGCGTTCGGCGGCTGCGCGCTGTTCGCGTCCGCCTACTACGTCGTCCAGCGCACCTGCCAGGTGCGGCTGTTCTCCGACGGCCTCGCCGCCTTCACGTTCTGGGGCTGGCAGGTGGTCATCGTCCTCGCCGCCGTCACGCTGCCGCTGGGCTACACCTCCGGCAAGGAATACGCCGAGCTGGAATGGCCGATCGACATCCTGATCACGCTGGTCTGGGTCGCCTACGCCGTCGTGTTCTTCGGCACGATCGTCCAGCGCAAGACGCCGCACATCTATGTCGCGAACTGGTTCTTCGGCGCGTTCATCCTGACCGTCGCGGTTCTCCATATCGTGAACAGCGCCGAGATCCCGGTCTCGTTGTTCCCGATGAAATCCTATTCGGCCTACGCCGGCGTGCAGGACGCAATGATCCAGTGGTGGTACGGCCACAACGCGGTCGGCTTCTTCCTGACGGCGGGCTTCCTCGGGATGATGTACTACTTCGTCCCGAAGCAGGCGGGCCGGCCGGTCTACTCGTACCGGCTGTCGGTGGTGCATTTCTGGGCGCTGATCTTCACCTACATGTGGGCCGGCCCGCACCACCTGCACTACACGGCGCTGCCGGACTGGACGCAGTCGATCGGCATGGTCTTCTCGCTGATCCTGCTGGCGCCGTCGTGGGGAGGCATGATCAACGGCATCATGACGCTCTCCGGCGCATGGCACAAATTGCGCGACGACCCGATCCTCAAGTTCCTGATCGTGTCGCTGTCGTTCTACGGCATGAGCACGTTCGAAGGACCGATGATGTCGATCAAGACCGTCAACGCGCTGTCGCACTACACCGACTGGACGGTCGGGCACGTCCACTCGGGCGCGCTGGGCTGGGTGGCGTTCATCTCGATCGGCAGCATGTACTACCTGCTCCCGCGGATGTTCGGCAAGACCGAGATGTGGTCGGTGCGTCTCATCACGCTGCACTTCTGGATCGCGACGATCGGCGTCGTGCTCTACATCGCGGCGATGTGGATCGCCGGCGTGATGCAGGGCCTCATGTGGCGCGCCGTCAATGCCGACGGCACGCTCACCTACTCGTTCGTCGAGAGCGTCAAGGCCACGTATCCGTTCTACGCGATCCGGCTCCTGGGGGGCACGCTGTTCCTCGGCGGCATGCTGATCATGGCCTGGAACATGGTGCGCACGATGGCCGGCGGCACGACCGTCGATGCGCCGATCCCCACCACCGCGAGCGGCAAGCTCGCGCTGAATGCCTAGCCGCGCCCCCGGCACCGCGCGCAACCTGGGAACCGAAGATGAAGCTCAATCAGGAAGTGATCGAGAAAAACATCGGCTGGATGATCGTGCTGATCATTCTGACCGTCAGTGTCGGCGGGCTCGTCGAAATCGTGCCGCTCTATTTCCAGAAGTCGACGACGGAGCCGGTGGCCGGCGTCCTGCCGTACACGCCGCTGCAGCTCACGGGGCGCGACGTCTACCTGCGCGAAGGCTGCTACAACTGCCACTCGCAGATGATCCGTCCGTTCCGCGCGGAGACCGAGCGCTACGGCCACTATTCGGTCGCCGGCGAGTTCGTCTACGACCATCCGTTCCAGTGGGGCAGCAAGCGCACGGGCCCGGATCTCGCGCGGGTCGGCGGCAAGTATTCCGACGACTGGCAGCGCACGCATCTCAACAATCCGCGCGACGTCGTGCCGGAGTCGAACATGCCGGGCTATCCGTGGCTCGCGCGGACCCCGGCGTCCGCCGGCGACATCCAGGCGAAGATGGTCGCGCTGCGGCGCGTGGGCGTGCCCTACACCGACGACCAGATCAAGACAGCGCCGGACGAGCTGAAGGACAAGACCGAGCAGGATGCGCTGGTCGGCTACCTGCAGAACCTGGGCCTCGCGATGAAGAGCGCGAGGTAGGCGATGGACATCTACAGCGTCATGGGTACCGTCACGACCGTTCTGTCCTTCGTCGCGTTCCTGGGCATCGTCGCCTGGGCGTGGAGCGGCCACCGCCGCAAGGCGTTCGAGGAAGCCGCGAATGCGCCTTTCGCGCTGCCCGATGACGGTGCCGACCATGGCGCCACGGCGGACCAACAACGCGCGGAGCGGCGGTCATGAGCGATTTCACTTCGGGTTTCTGGAACGGGTTCATCGTCGTCGGCACGCTGGGCTCGATCGCGTATTGCGGCTGGCTGCTGTGGGCGACGTCGCGGGCGAGGGTCAAGGCCGAGGCCGCGGCTGCGGCGACCGGTCAGGCCGGGAAGGGGGTCGGAACCACCGGCCACGTGTGGGACGGCGACCTCGCCGAATACAACAATCCGCTGCCGCGCTGGTGGATGTGGCTGTTCTGGATCACGATCGTGTTCTCGCTGGGCTACCTCGTCCTCTACCCGGGGCTCGGCACGATGCCGGGGGTGCTCGGCTGGACATCGACCGGCGCTTACGCAAGGGACCGCGCCGACGCCGAGGCGAGAGTGAAGCCGCTCTACGACAAGTACCTCGCGATGGACCTGAAGCAGGTGGCAGCGGATCCGGCGGCGCGCGGGATGGGCGAGCGGCTGTTCCTCAACAATTGCGCGCAATGCCACGGCTCCGACGCCGGCGGCTCGCGCGGCTTCCCGAACCTGCGCGACAAGGACTGGCTCTACGGCGGCGAGCCGGAGGTCATTCGCGATTCGATCACCAATGGCCGGATGGGCGTGATGCCGCCGCTGGGCGCGGCGCTCGGCGACGAAGGCGTGAAGGATGTCGTCGCGTACGTCCGCTCGCTGTCCGGGTTGCCGCACGACGGCCTCAAGGCCCAGCTCGGCAAGCCGATGTTCCTGCAGACCTGCGCCGCCTGCCACGGCGCCGACGGCAAGGGCAATCAGGCGGTCGGCGCGCCGAACCTGACGGATGCCATCTGGCTCTATGACAGTTCCGAGGCGACCATCGCCGACGGCGTCAACAAGGGCCGCCACATCGGCATGGATCCGGTGCATCCGCCGATGCCCGCGCACAAGGACCTGCTGGCGCCGGGAAAGATCCAGGTGCTCGCCGCCTACGTCTGGGGACTCTCGAACGAACCGGCGGCGAAGCAGTAGGTCACCCCTTGACTGGGGCAGCCGGGGAAGACCGGGGACAGACCCCGGCCTTCGCCGGCCTGCGCAGGCGCGATAATTCTCCCGTGAGCAGCACCGACAGGATCATCCCGATCGAACCCGCACCGCCGGCTGCCGATGCGAGCGGCGAAGTCAGCCTGTTCGAGATCCGGCAAAAGATCTATCCGCGCGCGGTGTCCGGCCGCTTCGCGCAGTGGCGGTGGGCCATGATCATCGGCACGCAGGTCATCTTCTACGGCGGGCCGTGGCTCGTGTGGAACGATCGCCAGGCGGTGCTGCTGGATATCGCAGCGCGCAAGTTCTACATCTTCGGGCTCGTGTTCTGGCCGCAGGACGTCATCTACCTGACGGTCCTCCTGATCCTCAGTGCGCTGACGCTGTTCCTGGTCACCGCGATCGCCGGCCGCGTGTGGTGCGGCTTCGCCTGCCCGCAGACGGTCTACACCGAGCTCTTCCTGTGGATCGAGCGCAGGATCGAAGGCGATCGCCCGGCGCGGATGCGCCTCGACCGCGCGCCGATGTCGGCGGAGAAGATCGGCAAGAAGGCCGCCAAGCATGGCGCATGGATCGCCCTGTCGGTCTGGACCGGCATCACCTTCGTCGGTTACTTCACGCCGTTTCGCCCGCTGCTGGCCGCGATTCCCGGCGACCTGTCCGGCACCGAGGTTTTCTGGATGTTGTTCTATGGCTTCACGACGTACGGGAACGCGGGCTGGATGCGCGAGCAGGTCTGCAAATACATGTGCCCGTACGCGCGCTTCCAGTCGGTGATGTTCGACCGCGACACGCTGGTCATCACCTACGACGGCGCGCGCGGCGAGCCGCGCGGCCCGCGCAGCCGGAAAGCCGACGTCGACGCTTCCGGCCTCGGCCATTGCGTCGACTGCTCGATCTGCGTCCAGGTCTGTCCCACCGGCATCGACATCCGCAAGGGCCTGCAGTACGAATGCATCGGCTGCACCGCCTGCATCGACGGTTGCAACCAGGTGATGGACAAGATGGGATACCCGCGCGGGCTGATTCGTTACGCCACGCAGGAGGCGCTGGCCAAGGGCTACGGCGCGACGGCCGTTCTGCAGCGGATGTTCCGCGTCAGGACGCTCGTCTACGTTGCGCTGCTCGGCGGCATCACCGTCGCGGCGGCGGTGTCGCTCGCGCTCAAGAATCCGCTGAAGGTCGACGTGATCCGCGACCGCGGCGTGCTGGCCCGCGAGACCGCGCCCGGCATCATCGAAAACGTCTACCGGCTGCAGATCATGAACACCGACGAGCGGCCGCACCAGTTCACGATTTCCGCCTCCGGCCTGCCCGGGCTCGAGGTCGTCGGCGTCGACGCTCCGGTGGCGCTCGCCGGCGCCACCGCGCGCCTCGTCCCGCTGCGGCTGCAGGTGGGCGCGGACGCCGACGCGGCGGAGCGCGCGAAACCGGGCGGCGGGCGGTCCGTCCGGACCTCCGAAAGGATCGAGTTCACGGTGCAGGCAGCCGACGATCCGGCCATCGTCCGGCGCGAGCAATCGAGCTTTCTGTTTCCGCGTTGATCGCCTGCCGCCGTGAACCCGATGCCCTCTCCCGCGATGCCGAAGCCGAACACCCTCCTCCTGCCGTGGTACCGCCAGCACTGGCCGTGGCTGCTGATGGCGGGGCCCGCGATCGTCGTCGTCGCCGGCTTCGTCACCGCCTACATTGCCTGGTCGACCGACGACGGCGTCGTCGCCGAGGACTACTACAAGCGCGGGCTCTTGATCAACAAGTCGCTCGAGCGCAGTGCGCGCGGCACGGAACTGGGCGTCGGCGCGATCGTGCGCGTGAGCGCCGACGGAACGGTCCGGGTCGACGTGACGGGTCCGGCCGGCGTCGCGCCGCCGGCAGCGGTCACGCTGCGGCTCATCCATGCAACCCGCGCCGGGCAGGATCGAATCGCGGCGCTTGCCCGCGGCCCGGATGGGGCGTACCACGGGCGTGTGGAGCCGCCGCCGGCCGGCCGGTGGCGGGTCAGCGTCGACACCGACCACTGGCGGTTGCCGGCAGCGGAGATCGCCGGCCGGCCGGAAGAGGTTCGCCTCGGGATCGAGCGCGCAGCCCCGTGACGGCGGGCGCGAACTCGCGGTCGGGTGCTACGACAGGCAGGGCAGGATCGAGGAGCCAGCAATGGACACGACAGGCAGGTTCGCACGGCGGTTGATGTGGATCCTGTGGCCGGGATTCCTGGCTGCGGGCATCGCCACGACGGTGTTTTTCACGCTGTTCGATCCATTCGACCTGCATCTCTTCGGCGCGCCGCTCGACCTGTCGCGCCAGGCGATGTACACGATGGGCTTCTTCGGCTTCTGGGTGCTGGCGATGACGTCGTCGGCGCTGACGCTGTTCCTCACGGGCACGCTGGGGGAATCCGGCCGCCCGCCGGGCGACGGCAGCGGTCGCCCGGCGGGTTGTCCGCTGCCGCGGGATGCGCAGTGCGCTGCGGTGAAGGACCGGCCGCAGCCGTAGTGGGCAGCGCGCGCCGAGGGCGCGCTCAGCAGTGGCGGCCGACGAGCAGTTTCAGCGCAGCTGTATCGAGAAGCTTCACCGCGCGGCCCTGGACCTGGATCATCCCTTCATCGTGAAAGCGCGAGAACAGCCGGCTGACCGTTTCGAGCTTCAGCCCGAGGTGGCTGCCGATCTCCTCGCGCGTCATCCGCAACACGAACTGCGTCGACGAGTAGCCGCGGCTCTTGTAACGGTCGGCCAGGTTCAGCAGGAACACCGCGAGCCGCTCCTCGGCGCGCATGCTGCCGAGCAGCAGCATGATGCTGTGGTCGCGCGTAATCTCGCGCGCCAGGAACTGGTGCAGGTTCTGCTGCAATTGCGGCAATGCGCGCGACAGGTCTTCCAGTCGCTCGAACGGCAGCACGCAGACTTCGGTGTCTTCGAGCGCGATGGCCTGGCAGCCATGGCGTTGGGTGCCGATGCCGTCCATGCCGACGAGGTCGCCGAGAATGTGGTAGCCGGCGACCTGCTCGCGGCCGTCCTCGGCCAGCACGGTGGTCTTGAGCGAGCCGAGCCGCACGGCGTACAGCGAATGGAAGGGGTCGCCGGCGCGGTAGGCCGCGTCGCCCTTCTTGAGCTTCAAGCGGGTGTTGATCAGCGCGTCGACCTTCTGGACGTTGTCGGCGTCCAGTCCCAGCGGCATGCACAATTCGCGCATGCTGCACGTCATGCAGTGTGCCTTGAGGTCGCGGATCGAGATGACGGCCGCAGGCGCCGTGCCGGTCAACTGGCGTGCTGGCAGCGATGACGTGGCGTCCGCGGCGGGCAGGGGTGATTTGGCAGGCATGGTCAGCACCTCGCCTTCGCGATGAGGTGAGGCGGTTGTCGGCGTTGGTGCGCAGTCGCGAGTCTAGCCTGAAATGCGGTCAGTGAACAGGAGCAGGAGCGCCAGGATGGGAGCCGAAAATCTCGCCGCGGCGGGCGGGTCTCGTGCATGCACAG
>Ga0315290_10000583_pt1 | contig 24004 bp, 24 predicted proteins | sample YL17G12_0_MG_FD_203627 | JGI IMG/M metagenome (GOLD analysis project Ga0315290, IMG submission 203627) | Sediment microbial communities from Yellowstone Lake, YNP, Wyoming, USA - YL17G12_0 | ecosystem: Environmental > Aquatic > Freshwater > Lake > Sediment | place: USA: Wyoming | collected... | reverse complement strand
AGTGCGCCACGATGTTGCGGGAGGGGTTTCCAAATCAGCTGTTGAGTGATTCATGGGCGGTTGGCTTGAGGAGGGGCCGACCGATGCGGCGCTATGGATTACGCGACGACCAATGGGATCGGATCAAGGATTTTTTGCCCGGGCGTGACGGGCACGTTGGCGGCACGGCGGAAGATAATCGATTGTTCGTCGAAGCTGTTCTCTACCGATTTAGAACGGGGTGTCCCTGGCGTGATTTACCTGAGCGTTTCGGCTACTGGAAAACGGTCCATCAACGTTTCGGCCGATGGGCGAAGTGCGGGGTTTTCGAGCGCATTTTCAAGCTGTTGGCCAGTGATCACGATAACGAATATATGATGATCGACGCCACCATTGTACGCGCTCATCAGCACAGCGCCGGTGCGCGAAAAAAAACGGCGCGCAAGCCATCGGCAGATCGCGCGGAGGATTGACCACCAAAATCCACGCGCTCGTCGATGCCTTGGGCAATCCTTTCAGCCTGATGCTGACGCCTGGGCAGGACCATGATCTCACTTGCGCGCAACCGCTGCTCGAAACTGCCGATCCGCGCGCCCTCATCGGCGACAAGGCTTACGACGCCGATCCGTTGATCGACACCCTCGATGGGCGGGCAATCATTCCAGTGATCCCGCCAAAGGCCAACCGCAAGGTGAAGCGCGATTGTGATTTCGTGCTCTATTGCGAGCGCAATCTCGTCGAGCGCTTCTTCAACAAAATCAAGCACTACCGGGGCATCGCCACGCGCTATGACAAACTCGCTCGAAATTTTCTCGCCGGAGTTCACTTGGCTTCCGCTATCATCTTGCTCAACTGAACACAGACCCTAGCGTCCCTATTTGCTTTTTTTTCGTCATCGCCGGGCTTGACCCGGCGACCCAGTACCCCCGGTTTGCGTTTTCAAACCTCGGCGGCGATTATTGGATTCCCGCTTTCGCGGGAATGACAAGCGGTGCCGGCGAGACTACCCGGCGCCGGGCTGGATGCGATCGAAGGCGACGAAGACCTTATAGTCCTCGGGCCGCGTCCCCATCGTGATGGGGAAGGAAATCTCCTTGACCACGGAGAAATAACCGACCGGATTTTCCTGCGGGATCGTGGTCGAGACCTTGGCCGCATCTTTGGCCAGCACCTTGTGGTCGGCATCGGCGACCTTGATGCTGACCGGCAGCGTCACCAGGCCTGGATGGCCCTTGGGCCCGAGCAGCACGCGACCGGCAACGCCGTATTTCACCACGACGTGGTCGGGAAACAGCTCGCATTCGCGCGCCATCTTGGTGATCTCGCCGCGATGCATGATCGCTTGGGTGTCGCCCACATGCCCCGGCTCATAGATGGTCAGGAGCCGGTCATGGGGCCAGGCCACGACTTGCGGGCAATGTGAGCTTGCCCCGTTTAGCGACGCGTCGGCGCCCGCGGCATCCGCCTTCGCGGCTGCGAGCATGCGGTTCTGGTCGGGCAGCGCGGGCAGATCCGCCTCGCCCGACCGGAACGGATTGGAAATGTGCGAAACGGCGCAGGCCGACACGAGCATCGGCACCAGCATGAGGCTTGCCGCACGGCAAAGTGGCAGCAGCCAATGAGCACGAGAACGCGTCAACTTATCCCCGTCCTCAGCTTGACACACCGAGCCTCCCCGCCTGATATGCCGCGGAGGAAAGACCCGCGAAGGCTTGAATGAGGTCGTGGCAGCCGGTTTCCCAGAATTGGGTGCCAAGCTATCCCCAGTCCGGAGGCACGACAAGGCCCGATTTGGGCAGCTTCTCGGTCGTTTAGCATCAATTCCGGGGCGCCAATGACTGGCATATGCGAGCACACCAGGCCGCAGACAGGCCTCCGTCCCCTCACCATCTATCTGGCGGCGCCGCGCGGCTTTTGCGCCGGCGTCGACCGCGCTATTCAGATCGTCGAGCTCGCGCTCGCCAGATACGGCGCTCCCGTTTATGTGCGTCATGAGATCGTCCACAATCGTCACGTGGTGGAAGCGCTTAAGGCCAAGGGAGCCATCTTCGTCGAAGAATTGGACGAAATCCCGGATACCGAGGCGCCCGTCATTTTTTCGGCCCATGGGGTTCCGAAATCGGTCCCGGCGGCCGCAACGCGGCGTAAGCTGTTCTTTCTTGACGCCACCTGCCCGCTCGTCTCCAAGGTGCATGTCGAGGCCGAACGCCAACATGAAGCGGGCCGCGAGGTGCTGTTGATCGGCCATGCCGGCCATCCGGAAGTGCTCGGCACCACCGGCCAGCTGCCAGAGGGCGCCGTGCAACTCATCGAGACGATCGAGGACGCCCGCCGCTTCACGCCGAAGGACCCGGAAGCGCTCGCCTATAGCACCCAGACGACGCTCTCGGTCGACGACACCCGCGAGATCGTGGCCGTGCTGAAGGCTAGATTTCCGCGCATTGCCGGTCCGCGCAAGGACGACATCTGCTATGCCACGACCAATCGCCAGGAGGCGGTGAAGCGCATTGCCGGCGCTTGCGAGCGCATGATCGTGGTGGGCTCGCCCAACAGCTCCAACTCGCAGCGCCTCGTGGAAGTGGCGAAACGGGCGGGTTGCCCCTTTGCCGTGCTGCTGCAATGCGCGGACGAGATCGAGTGGGACGACTTCTCCGGGATCAGCAGCCTTGGCATTACCGCGGGCGCTTCTGCACCGGAGGCCCTGGTCGAGGAGATCGTCGACGCCTTCAGGGCGCGCTTCGTAGCCAGGGTGGAGACGGTCATCACGGCGGCGGAGGACATCGCCTTTAAGCTGCCGCGTGAGCTCCGAGACGTGCCGGCGCTCTAACATGGCCGTTTATACCGAAGTCGCCGACGAGGAGCTTGAGGCCTTCATCGCGAGCTACGCGATCGGCGCGCTCACCTCGTGCAAGGGCATCGCCGAGGGCGTCGAGAACTCCAACTACCTCATCCACACCGAAGCGGGGCGGTACATACTGACGCTTTACGAGAAGCGCGTCGCCCCGCAAGACCTCCCTTATTTTCTGGCGCTGATGGAGCACCTTGCCGCGCGCGGCATCAATTGTCCGCTGCCGGTGCGCGACCGCGAGGGACGGACGCTGCGGCAGCTGGCGGGCAAGCCTTCTGCGCTCATCACCTTTCTCGACGGGATCTCCGTGCGGCGCGCCTCGATCGAGCAATGCGCGAGCCTCAGCCAGGCGCTTGCGCGCCTGCATGTGGCGGGGGAGAGCTTCCCCATGCGCCGTACAAACAATCTGTCGCTCACCGGCTGGGCTCCGCTGTTCAATGCGATTGCCGATCGCGCCAACGGCATCATTCCTGGCCTCGCCGGCGAGATTGGCCGCGAGCTTACCGAACTTGCGCAACACTGGCCGGCGGGACTTGCCGAAGGCGTTATCCATGCAGACCTCTTCCCCGATAACGTGCTCTTCCTCGGGGCGCAGGTCTCCGGCCTGATCGACTTCTATTTCGCCTGCAACGACATGCTCGCTTACGACATCGCCATTTGCCTCAATGCCTGGTGCTTCGAGGCGGATGCGAGTTTCAACATAACCAAGGCCCGGGCGTTGCTCCAGGCCTATGAGAGCGTGCGGCCGTTAAGTGACGCCGAGCTCGACGCGCTGCCGACGTTAGCGCGGGGCGCCGCGCTCAGATTCCTGCTCACCCGCAGCTATGATTGGCTCAACACCGATGGCGAGGCCCTGGTCAAGCGGAAGGACCCCAATGAATATTTGCGCAAGCTCCGCTTCCACCGGCGGGTCAAGTCCTACCGCGACTACGGCCTTGGGGGGCACTAAGGAAGTGAGCGTGAAGCCGAAGGTGGTGATCCACACCGACGGGGCCTGCTCGGGCAATCCGGGGCCCGGCGGTTGGGGAGCCATCTTGGAGTCCGGCACACACCGCAAGGAGCTGAAAGGTGGCGAGGCGCTCTCCACCAACAACCGCATGGAGCTCACCGCGGCTATTGCCGCGCTCGAAGCCCTGAAAACACCCTCGGAGGTCGATCTCTATACGGATTCAAATTATCTCCGTGGCGGCATCACGAGTTGGATCAAGGGCTGGAAGAAAAATGGCTGGCGCACGGCCGACCGCACGCCCGTGCGCAATATCGAGCTCTGGCAGCGGCTGGAACAGGCCGAGGGCCCGCATCACGTCCGCTGGCACTGGGTCAAAGGCCATCACGGCCACGATGCGAACGAGCGCGCCGATGAGCTGGCGCGGGAGGGTATGGCGCCGTTTATGCCCGAGCAACGCCAGAAAGACGCCGAAGCCGACTGAGAGACGCCCGAAGGGTGTACGCCCCGCCACCGGCGTCATTCCAGCGAAAGCAGGAATCCAGCCGCGCGAAGCGCAAAATCAAAAACTGGATACCGACTTTCGCCGGTATGACAGAGTCCTAGTCTTTGACGGAGGCGCTAAGTGCTACATCGCCGCGAGCAGCTTCTCGGCGGTGCTCGCTTCGGTCACGCCCGGCGAGTCCTCGATATTCAGCACCTCGACCACGCCATCATCCACCACCATTGCATAGCGCTTGGAGCGGGTGCCGAGGCCGATGCCGCTGCCATCGAAATCGAGCCCGATCTTCTTGGTGAACTCGCCATTGCCGTCGGACAGGAACAGCACCTTGCCCATGCCGCCAGACGCCTTCGCCCAGGCATCGAGCACGAAGGGATCGTTCACCGCGACGCAAGCCACCGTATTCACGCCCTTCTTCTTGAAGGCGTCGACATTGCCGATGAAGCCCGGAAGATGCTTGAGATGGCAGGTGGGGGTGAAGGCGCCGGGGACCGCGAACAGCACGACCTTCTTGCCGCCGAAGACCTCGGCGGTCGTCAATTTATCGATTCCCTCAGACCCGAGGATCCGGAAGGTGGCTTCGGGCAGGCTGTCTCCGATGGCGATGCTCATGATGTCTCCTCAAACTCCCTGTTACTTGGCTTTATGCGGAACCATACCGGCTTCAGCGTTGGGGGCCAAGGCAACGTGCGTTGGTAGCGGGCCGGACAGCTCGGAACTACTCCGCCGTCCAAATGGTCTCCCGCGAGCCGCCGTCCCAAACGAACGTCAGGGTCAGGGGTTTGCCTTTGATGGCTGCCGCCTCGGTGGCGGAGACGAAGCTCACGACGAAGCTTTGCTTGCCGCCTTCGAGCGGCCCTGCCGGTTTGGGCACCGGCACATAGACGTCGCCGGCCTCGATGAAGAGGTCGCTGCCGGACGCCCCGGCAGGGAACAGCGCGTCGATGCGAAGCTCCGGCTTCGCCGCGTCGAGCTTGGCCTCGACACCGCCTAGCGCGGGCAGCTCGCCCTCAGCGACGGGCTTCGGCACGAGGCCGACAAAGCGCTGCAGCAGGAGATCCTCGGCCTGACCGGCGGCGTCTTGTGGCGGAAGTTCGAGGCTGAGGCTCGCCTCATTCGGAATGCACAGCGTCTTGCAAAGACCATAAACGACATTGAGCTTGAGCTCGACCGGCTCGTCCTGCCGCTCGGGCGTGATCCTGACCGGGAACACCACTTCATCCTCATAGCCGATAGCGCTGCCATTGGCGTCGGCAAAGCGATGCGGCGCCGGATAGAGCACTTGCGCTTGCTTCAGGTTCTTCGATCCGGACCAATCGAACTGGGGAGGCACCCCGGAATCTCCGGGGCTTCGCCAATAGGTCTTCCAACCCGGGTCGAGGCGGATCTGCACGCCGGCAAGCGTCGCACCATGGCCATCGACGGCGCCACCCACCAGCCGGACCTTCGAATAGGTTTCCTTGACCCAGGGCGATTCGATCGCGGACGCGGCGAGGCAAGGAAGCGCCAAGGCCGCGCTCAAGCTAAGCGCGAGGCCGGCGGCAAGCAGACTTCGTGTCGGGGGAGCGGATGGCGATGCTGGCATCTTCTCAAACTTCTTTTCTTGCCGCGGTTGTTCAGGCGCAACTCTAGCGGCAACGATTGTGGCGCGCGAACACCGAAGCGTCACTCTTTCGTGACCCAAGCCGTGCGACCAAAAGTGCGGCAAGCGCGTTATGCGTCCGTTGCCCCTTCCCAATGAGCGGAGCTACTCGTAGTCTTGTCCGATGTCCGGTCGTAGTGCGCAAAAGCTCCAGCCTGACGGCTATCTCGACGGCAATCTACTGATCGCCATGCCGGCGATGGGCGATCCGCGCTTTGCCCGCGCGGTGATTTATATGTGCGCGCACTCCGCCGATGGCGCCATGGGCATCATCATCAATCAGCGCGCGCCTAATATCAGCTTCACGGAGCTCCTGGAGCAGCTCAACATCGTGCCGCCAAAAGAGCGCATCAGACTGTCCTCGGGCTTGGGCGCCATGGCGGTGCATCTCGGCGGTCCGGTTGAGACCGGGCGCGGCTTCGTCCTGCACAGCGCCGATTATTTCAAGGCCGAGAGCACGCTCCCCATCGACGACAGCGTTTGCCTCACAGCCACGGTCAATATCCTGCGCGACATCGCCAAAGGCTCCGGCCCGGACAAGGCCCTGCTTGCGCTGGGCTACGCTGGATGGGCGCCGGGACAGCTCGAAAGCGAGATCCAGGCCAATGGCTGGTTGCACTGCGCCGCCGACCCCGAGCTGATCTTCGACTCTGAGGTCGACCGCAAATATAAGCTCGCGCTCACCAAGATCGGGATCGACCCGATACGCCTGGTGAACGATTTAGGTCACGCCTGAGGCAGAGGGCACGGGGTTGGGCTGGGGCGCCACCGCCCCCTGGGCGGCCTTGGAGCGCTCACGCTGCTTGTGCTTCCGGTGGCTCGCCAGGGCGCCCAACAGGCTCCCGACCTCCTTCGGCGACATGGGCTCCCCATAATAGAAGCCCTGGCCGAATTCGCAGCCGATCGAGCGGAGATAGGCAGCGTCCTCCGCCGTCTCCACGCCCTCCGCCACCACCTCTTTGCCGAGCTCGTGAGCGAGCGCGATGATCGACCGCAGCAAGATCAGAGGCGTCGAGCCGTTGAGCCCAGAGTCGCGGACGAGCGAGCGGTCCACCTTGATGGTGTCGCAAGGGAAGCGGTGCAGATAGCTCAACGAGCAATAGCCGGTGCCGAAATCGTCAAGCGCGAGGCTGGCGCCAAAGGTCTTGAGCCAGGTGAGGATCTCCACCGCGCGCTCAGGATTCTCCATGACCATGGATTCGGTGATCTCAAGCTTGAGGGTTCCCTTCGGCACCGCCTCGCGGGCGAGCAAGAACCTGATCTCCTGCACCAAATCCTGGCGGAAGAGCTGGCGGCTTGAAACATTCACGCTGACGAAGAGGGGGTCGCGCTCGCGCGGCAGCACCTTGTGCCAACGCACCGCCTCCTCCAAGGCTTGGGTCAGCACATAGCTGCCGAGCTCGCCGATCAGGCCGGTCTCCTCGGCAATCGGCACGAAGTCGTCGGCGCCGAGACGGCCGCGCGTCGGATGATCCCAGCGGAGCAGCGCCTCGAAACCCGCGAGCTGGTTCGAGGCAAGGCGCGTGATCGGCTGATACAGGATGGCGATCTGACGCCGCTCGAGCGCCTTTCTGAGATCGCTTTCGAGCGGCAGGCGGCTTTCGTCCTCGCCCCGCATGGACGCGTTGAAGATCTCGATGCGGTCGGCGCCACCGCGCTTGGCCCGGAGCATGGCGATCTCGCCTTCGCGCAGCAAATCCTGCGCGGTGGCTTGCACCCCATCATCGACCACGATGCCGATCGAGGCCGTGAGCACGATCTCCTTGCCGCCGATCTTCATCGGCGTGCGCAGCGCACGGCGCACGCGCTCGGCCAGCGTCGCCACTTGGCGGGGATCGGTCTCGGAGATCATCAAAATGGCGAACTGATCGCCGCCGAGGCGCGCCAGCGTGTCTTGTGGATTGAGGTGGCGGGCGAGCCGTCTGGCCAGCGTCAAGAGCATGCTGTCGCCGATGGCGAGACCGAAGCTCTTATTGAAGTTTTTGAAGCGGTCGATGTCGATGAACATCACGGTGGGACGGTTGGCCTGGCCCTCGCGCGCCCGCGTGATGGCGCCTTGCAGGCGATCCATGAACAGCTCGCGGTTCGGCAGTTGGGTCAGGCTGTCATGCACGGCGTCATGCATCAGCCGCTCATGCGAACGCTTGAGGCTGGTCACGTCGCGCATCAGCCCCACGCAGCGGAGCAGCCTGGTATTTTCGCTCGGCGCCGCGCGCGCCCTGAGCTCATACCAGAGATAGGTGCCGTCCTGCCGCTTGAGCCGGAAATCGGTTTGCAGATCGCCGCCCTGATTCTCCTGTAGCGACCAGAGCATCAGGCGGAAGCGCTCGCGGTCGGAAGAGTGCATGTGCTGGAGGAATTGGTCTACCGGAGTGTCGAGGGTGCCGGGCGGAACGCCGAGCGACTCCTCGACCTCGGGGGCGACGGTGATGTGATCCTTGCCGGCGTTCCACTGCCAAACCGCGGCGCGCGAGCCATCGACGGCGAGCGACTTCATCTGCACCTCGCTTGGCGGCCCAAGCTGCAGCGGTCCGCCCGCCGAGCGGAAGGCAAATTGTGTCACGGTGAAGCCGAGCAGAACGAGGATGAGGACGAGCCCAGCGGCGAGCCCCGACAGGACGATGTCGCCTGAAAGCTTGCCGAGCACGATCATGGCCGCCCCAAACAGCCAGACCAGCAGCAGCAACCAGCTCGGGATCAGCGACAAAGCGCGGTCCTGGCCCCGCAGCGCGAGATAGGCGATCAAGCACGTCCCGATCACAGCGATCCCGACCGCCGAGCCGCGGGCGAGACCCGAGGCAAGACGCGGATCGATCACGGCGAGGACGATGAGGCCGAACTGAGTGGCGATCCAGCACCAGAACAGGGTCTTGATCCAGCCATGCCACAGACCGATGCGCAAAAACACGTAGAGAAACAGCACGAGGCTCGCCGCGAGGCCAGCCTCGGCGGCGGCGCGATAGAGCGCCATGCGCTCGGCGCCGACCGGGAACAGCTTGCTCCAAAAACCGAAATCGACGCAGAAATAGGCGAGCGCCGCCCAGGCGACGAGCGCCGTCGCCGGAAAGATGGCCCGGTGGTTGGCGGCGAAGATCGCCGTCAGGAAAATGGCGAGCAGCCCGGTTATGCCAAGCAGGACGCCGTTGAACAGCATGCGGTCCTGCTGTTTGGCGTGGTAGATCTCTGGGTCCCATAGCGTGAGACGAGGCACCTGCCGCGAGCTCATCTCGGCGGCGAGCGTGATGGTCTGCCCTGGCTCGAGGCTCAAGCGGAAAATGTCGGCGTGGTCGCTCTTCATCCGCTCGGGCCTGAAGCCGAGCGAGGGCGTAATGGCGGCGACCCGGCCCGCGTCAAGCTCGGGCCAGAACGCGCGCGAATTGGCGAGCGTGTAGCGGGGCGCGACAAGCCATCTGACGATGCTCTCCCTCGTAGGGTTGGTGAGCGCGAAGACGAGCCAGCCGGGATTGGTGCCGGGCGTCGTCGCCTGCACCGCCATGCGGCCGATATAGCCGTCTTGGCCGGGCGCGGTCTCGATCTGCAGGCTGTCGCCGCGTCCCCCATAGAGCTCACCGAGCGCGGTGATGTCGATCTTCTCCTGGTCGGGCTTGACGACGATGGCCTCGATGGCTTGCACGGTCGACGCCGGCCAAAAAGCGAAGGTCGCGCAAAAGGCAACCACAAGCGCGGCCAGGCGCTCCCGCCGGCCGTCCCAAACTCGCGCCGCCTTGCCTGTAGTCGAGCGGCTCACTCCGGTCACCCTGCCGTCTCTCAATGCGGCCCGCATGCGTCCCCTAGTGGCACATGTCGCTTTCGAGCAGCGCGTAAAGCAGGTGGTCCTGCCAGACGCCGTTGATCTTCAAATAGCGGCGCGCCATCCCCTCGCGGGCGAAGCCCGTCCTCTCCAAGAGCCGTATGGACGCGGCATTGGCGGGCAGGCACGCAGCCTCGAGCCGGTGCAGCTCGATCGAATCGAATACGAAAGGGATAACAGCGCGGACCGCCGCCGTCATGTAGCCCTGCCGCGCGTAAGGCGCGCCGATCCAGTAGCCGAGCATGCAGGCTTGCGTCACGCCGCGGCGCACATTGCAAAGGGTGAGGCCGCCGACCAGGCCGCCGCTGGACGCGCAAAAGATGAACAGCGCATAGCCCAAATCCTCGCGCAGATCCCGCAAATAGTGTCGGACGCGCCGGCGAAACGAAGCGCGGCTTAGCTCATCGGCCGCCCATAGCGGCTCCCAAGGGGCGAGGAAGTCGCGGCTTGAGGCGCGGAGCTCCGCCCATGCCGGGTAATCCGACATCTGCGGCGTGCGCAACAGCACACGCTCGGCGTGGATAACGGGCCCAAGATCGCTCGAGGTGACGGTACGCAGCAAAGCCATGGATCTCGACGCTCCTCAAGCCGCCTTGCTCGGGGGGACCGTGAATTTTGCCGCGAGGCTATCAAATTTCGCAACACGTAGAATGGGCCCAACCGTGGCCAGGCTGATCGGCGATCCAAGCAGCAGTTCCGCCTGGCGCCGCAGATCGGCCGCCGTGACGCTCTCGACCCGTTCGATCAGCTCCTCGGTGGATAGCGGGCGCCCGTGGATGAGCACGTGACGGGCGAGCTGCTCGGCCCTGGCGCTCCCGCTTTCCAAGCCAGCGAGGAGGCCCATTTTGACTTGCGCCCTGACCCGGCCGATCTCGTCTTCGCTGAAGCCGGTATCGGCGGCACGAAGCAGCTCGGCGCGGATCACGGCCAACAGCTGATCGGCGCGGTCGGGCCCGCAGGCCGCATAGATGGCGAACATGCCGCTGTCGGTGAGGCCGGAGGCGAAGGCGTGAATCGCGTAGCAGAGCCCGCGCCGCTCGCGGGCCTCCTGGAACAGCCGCGAGGACATGCCCCCGCCAAGAGCGCCCGCGCAAAGTTGTGCCGCGAAATAATCGGGGTGGCGGTAGGGGGGCGCCTCGAAGGCGAGCACCATATGGGTCTGCTCGAAGGGCTTCTCCGAACGCGTTACCCCGCCGCGATAGCGCGCGGGGGCGGGCTCCGGCGCCGTTCCCGCATCGAGGGGCCCGAGCCGGCGGAGCGCTTCCTCGAGCAGGCCTCCGTGATCGACGGCACCAGCCGCCGCGAGCACCATGTTCGGACCGCGATATTGGGCGGCGAGATAGGCGCTGAGATGGGCGGCCTTGAAGCCCTTCACGCTTTTGGCCGTGCCCAGGATCGGCCTGCCGGCAGGCTGGTCGGGATAGGCCATTTCCTGCACCAGGTCGAACACCATGTCCTCGGGAGAATCGAGCGAGGACGCGATCTCCTGGAGGATCACGTCGCGCTCGCGGAGGAGCTCGGCGCGGTCGAAGCGGGGGGCAAGGATGATGTCGCTCAGGATCTCGAGCGCCAAACCCAAATCCCCGCGCAGCACGCGCGCGTAATAGGAGGTGGAATCGACGCCGGTCGCGGCGTTGAGCTCACCGCCCACCGCCTCGATCTCCTCGGCGATGGCTTGGGCGCTGCGGCGCTCGGTGCCCTTGAACGCCATGTGCTCGAGGAAGTGCGCGACGCCGTGCTCAGACGCGCTTTCGCTGCGGCTGCCGGCCCCGATCCAAATCCCGAGCGATACGGTCTCGACGTCAGCCCTCCCATGGCTCACCACGGTGAGGCCGTTGGCCAACCGGGACAGCTCGACGCTCACGCGCCAACCTCGGCACGCGCGCCCTTGGTGCGGGCGCGGGCATGGCTCGAGATGAACTCAGCGACAACACGATAGTCATTGGGCAGCACGGTCAAGCGCTCCTGCCGGCAAAGCTTCAGCCGCAAGCGCTCCGGCGGCTCGGCGACGCGGCCCGCGGCGCGTTGCACGGCTTCCGGGAATTTGGCCGGGTGGGCGGTCGACAGCACGATCATGGGGGCGTTGCCGCTTTCCTGCCGCGCTGCAGCCAGCCCGACCGCGGTATGCGGATCGGCAAGCACGCCGGTCTCCTCAAAGAGGTTGCGAATGGTCATCTCCGTCTCGTGCTCGCCGATCGAATGAGCGGCGAACAGCTCACGCATCGCATCGAGCTCGGCTTCCTTCATGTGGAACGTTCCCGTTCGGCGAAGCTCGTCCATGCGCGCCGTCACTTGGGCGGCGTCACGGCTGGCGAGCTCGAACAAGAGCCGCTCGAAATTGCTCGCAAGCTGAATGTCCATGCTCGGGCTGGAGGTGGCGATCACGCCCCTTGGCTCGTAAATCCCCGTCACGAAGGCGCGCGCCAGACTGTCGTTGAGGTTCGTGGCAATAACGAGGCGCGCGACCGACAAGCCCATCGCCTTGGCCGCGTAACCTGCGAAAATATCGCCGAAATTTCCGGTTGGTACGGCGAAGGAGACGGCGCGGTGCGGGCTGCCCAGCGCCACCGCCGCAGTGAAGTAATAGACGATCTGGGCAAGGATGCGGGCGATGTTGATCGAGTTGATGCCGGTCAGCTCGAGCGGGTCGCGGAGGTTCGCATCGTTGAACAGCGCCTTCACCAGACCCTGGCAATCGTCGAAGGTGCCTTCGACGGCGATATTATGCACGTTCGGCTCGCTGGCGGTGGTCATCTGCCGCCGCTGCACGTCGGTCACCCGTCCTTTCGGATGGAGGATGAAAATGTCGATCATGTCGAGCCCGCGAAAGGCCTCGATGGCCGCGGCACCGGTATCGCCGGAGGTCGCCCCAACCACGGTGGCACGGGCGCCGCGGCGCAGCAGCGCCCGGTTCATGAGCCGGGCCACGACCTGCATGGCAAGATCCTTGAAGGCCAACGTCGGCCCGTGAAACAGCTCGAGCAGCCAGGTCGCAGGCGCAATCTGACGGAGCGGCGCCACGGCCGGGTGGTGGAAGCCACCATAGGCCTCATCGAGCACGGTTTCGAGATCGGCAAGGCTCGGGTCGCCCTCGAGATAAGGACGCAGGATACGGTAGGCGGCGTCGGCGTAATCGAGGCCGGCGAGAGCGGCAATCTCGCCTGGCGCGAGACGCGGCCAGCTTTCCGGCATATAGAGCCCGCCGTCGCGGGCGAGGCCGGCGAGCAGCGCGCCTTCGAAGAGAAGCTCCGGCGCTTCGCCCCGTGTGCTCACATATCTCAAAGCGGACCTCTAGAGCATTGTCCCGAAAAGTCGCAGACTTTCCGGATAAGATTATGCGTCAAGAAAAAGACCTAGAGCGAACTCGCGACTCCAAGTGAACCGATTGCGCTCTAAGGGCTTTGCAAAGCTCGGCTGAACCTAGCTGCCGGGGCCTTTCCCCGCAACGGGGCCCTCGTCATGCCCGGCCCCGGTGCCACCGGCTCCGCACATAAAGGGCGTAGATGACGACAAGGCAAAGGGCGAGGAGAAACCAGGTCAGCGCGTATTGCAGATGATCATTGGGCAAATCAAGCCGCGTCTGCCCGCCTAAGGGCCAGCCGCCAGGGACGTCACTCCGGTCGGCCTCGACAAAGAAGGGGACCAATTCCTGGGCGCCGACGGGGAACATCGATCGGGACATGCCGCCGAGATCGCGCCAGAACCAGCGGTTGCGCTCAGGATCGTTATCCGGGACGAAGCGGCCTTGCGTCTCGGGGGGTCGGGCAAGCCCGGTGACCGTGACGGTCCCCTCGAGCTGGCCCTGGGCCCTTGCAGCGGGCTCTCTCAGCGCATCGGGCACGAAGCCCCGATCGATCAGCACCACCCCCCCGTTCGGGGTCGTGAGCGGCGTAATCACGTGCCAGCCGACGCTGCCGTCGGCGCTCGCAAAGAGATAGCGCTCGTTGGCGTGATCGAAGCGGCCTCCGACGCGCACGCGCAGATAGCTGACATCGTCGCCGGCCCGCGCGAGCGCGACGGCCTCCGGCAGAGAGATTGGCGGCGCCTTGGTGCGGGCCTCGATCTCCGCGATCAGACCCTCTTTCCAGTGCAACCGCTGCAACTGCCAGACGCCGAGGCCGATCAGAACGGCGAGCGCCGCGGCAGCGAATGCCGTGAAGAGCAGGAGCCCCCTCACCCGCATGACTTGCTCACTCCGATGCAAACCGGCCTTCTTGAGCCTTGTGCTTGTATTGAAGGCAAATCAGCGCACCCTTGAACGACCGGAGCAGCAGGAGCGGCAGGAGGATGGCGAGCGGCCCCCACAGCAACGCATGCAGCCAATAGGGCGGCGCGTAGGCGATCTCGACGAAGAGGGCAGCGCCCACCACGATGAAGCCGGTCACCAGAATGACGAACACCGCTGGACCGTCGCCGGCATCGGCAAAGTCGTAATTGAGGCCGCAAGAGCCGCAGCGAGGGGCCAGAGTGAGATAACCGGAAAAAAGCTTGCCGCGGCAGCAAGCCGGGCAGCGGCCGACCAAGCCCGCAACGACAGGCGAGGCGAGCGACCTTGTGTGAGACTCGGTCATGCCCGTTGCCACCTTTTGCTGATCACCTCCAATGCAAAGGGGGCGGACCTCGCCGCCCCCCGCAACACTGCGTCCGCCTTGTTCATTCGGCCGGATAGTTGCTCCCCGCGCCCCAGACATAGATGCAGGTGAACAGGAACAGCCAGACCACGTCGACGAAATGCCAATACCAAGCCGCGGCCTCGAAGCCGAAATGCTGCTTGGGCGTGAAGTCGCCCCGCATCGCCCTGATCAGACACACCGTCAGGAAGATCGTGCCGACGATAACGTGGAAGCCGTGGAAGCCCGTCGCCATGAAGAAGGTCGAGCCGTAAATGTGGTGGGCGAAGGCGAACCCGGCATGGGAGTATTCATAAGCCTGGCAGGTGGTGAACAGGACACCGAGAATCACGGTACAGATCAGGCCAAGCACGAGGCCGCGTCGGTCGTTTTGCAACAGCGCATGATGCGCCCAGGTCACCGTGGTGCCGGAGGTGAGCAGGATCAGGGTGTTGACGAGGGGCAGACCCCAAGGATTGAAGGTGTGCGCGAAGTCACCAAGACCCGGCACCTTGGTGTCGACGCTCGGGATCGGAGGCCATTGGCCGCCGAGGACCGCCGTCCTCGCATAGGTGATGGCGCTGTCCGGATAAAGCGCCGCGTCGAAATAAGCCCAGAACCAGGCCACGAAGAACATCACCTCCGAGGCGATGAACAAAATCATGCCGTAGCGTAAGTGCAACTGCACCACCGGCGTCTCGTAACCCTCATGGGCCTCCTGGATGACGTCGCGCCACCAGCCGAACATGGTGGCGATGACGATTACAATGCCGGGAATGACGTAATAGAGGTGGGGAGTGCCAGCCTTCTTGGAGATGAAATAGAGGACGAACCCCACCGCCAGCGTGAGGGCGCCGGCCGCGCCCACGATCGGCCATGGGCTTGGATTGACGAGATGATAATCGTGTTGGTTGGCGTGCGCTTCGGCCATTGTTGTCTCCCGTTCGTTTCCCCTCGTTTTCGGCGGCAAGCGCCTCAACGTTGACGTTTCACGATCCAGATTTTCCGCCCTCCGGCGCCGACGCGAGGCCAGGGTCCTTGTCGCTGCGGTAGAAGGTGTAGGACAGGGTGATTTCGGAGATGTTCTTGGTATCATCGTCCTCGACGATCTTGGGATCGACGAAGAAGGTCACCGGCATCTCGACGCTCTGGCCCGCTTGCAGCGTCTGCTGTTTGAAGCAGAAGCATTCGATCTTCGTGAAATAGCGTCCGGTGAGCTCGGGCGCCACATTGAAAATGGCTTGTCCGGTGACTGGAACGGCGGCGCGGTTGCTCGCCTTGAAGAAGGCGAGCACGGTCTCGCCGATCTTGACGTCCATGGTCCGCTCGACCGGCGTGAAGGTCCAGGGCAGTGCGCCGTCGACATTGGCGTCGAAGCGGATGCGGATGGTGCGGTCGAGCACGGGTCCCGGCGCCCGCTCGGCGCGCTGCGGCAGGCCGCCATAACCGGTCGCCTGGCAGAAGGCGCGGTAAAGCGGCACGGAGACAAAGGAGAGGCCGACCATCGCGGCGACGAAGCCGGCGAGTGACAGCGCCACGATTTGGTGCCGGCGCTTAGGATCTTTCGGTTGGGCGTCTTCGCTCATGGAAGCTCACCTGACAAGCGGATGGGCGACGTTGGCGCCAAGCCTGACAATGGTGACGACGAAAAACAGGAGGACCAAGCCAGCGAGCGCCCAGGCAATCGCGAGCGAGCGCATGCGTTGGCGGCGTTGGCGTTCGTCTTCTTCATTTGCCATCACGACGTCCAGAACGGCGGGAACGCGCTCCCGCCGAGGCCAAAACCCTGCTCTACGAGAAGCGCGGCAAACAACAAGAACAGATAGAGGATCGAATAGGCGAAGAGGTTCTTGGCGGCCCGCTCGGCGCCGGGCCCTACCCGCTCGCGGTAGCAGGCGAAGGCGAACAGCAGGAAGAGAGCCCCCAACACGGCGGCAGCTACGGTGTAGAGAATCCCGCCAAGGCCGATCAGCGAAGGAAGCAAACCGAGAGGCGCGAGGATGAGGCTGTAGATCAGGATTTGGCGCCGCGTCTCGTCCTCGCCATGCACCACCGGAAGCATGGGCACGCCCGCGCGGGCGTAGTCGCGGGTGCGCAGGATCGCGAGGGCCCAGAAATGCGGCGGCGTCCACACGAAGATGATGAGAAACAGGACGAAGCTGCCGAGGCTGATCGTGCCCGTGGCCGCGGCCCAGCCGATCATCGGCGGGAACGCGCCGGCAGCCCCGCCGATCACGATGTTCTGTGGCGTCAACCGCTTCAGCCACATGGTGTAGACGAACACATAGAAGGCGATGGTCAGGGCGAGCAGTCCGGCCGCGAACCAATTGGCCATCAGTCCAAGGCAGATCACCGAGCCCGCGGCGAGGACGGTGCCGAAGGCGCGCGCCTCGTCAGGACTGATCTTGCCGCGCGGCACCGGCCTTGCCGCGGTCCGCGCCATGCGGGCGTCAATATCGGCGTCGTACCACATGTTCAACGCGCCGGCAGCGCCAGCGCCGACGGCAATGCAGACCAGCGCGGCGATGGCGAGCACGGGGTGCATGGTGCCCGGCGCCGCCACGAGCCCGACGAGCGCGGTGAACACCACGAGAAACATTACCCGCGGTTTCATCAGCGCAAAATATTCGGCGACGTCGCCACCGCCGGTGACTAGCAGCGCCTCTGGGTTCGCGTGCAGACTGACCTTGGCCATAGCTTACTCACTCAAGACGTGGCTTCGGCAGACGCGGCGCCGGTCGCCAGCCGCCGTTAGCGAGATCGTCCACGCGCATAAGGTTCGTCCACCGTTCCTCATTTGACGCGCGGCAGCGTCTCGAAGGTGTGGAAGGGCGGCGGCGACGGCAGCGTCCATTCGAGCGTCGTGGCGCCCACTCCCCACGGGTTTGCCGGCGCGTGCACCTTGCGCGAGAAGGCGTACAAGATGCCGAACAGGAAGACCAACAAGCCGGCAAAGGAGATGAAGGACCCGATCGAGGAGACCATATTCCAGCCGGCGAACGCGTCAGGATAGTCGGCATAGCGGCGCGGCATGCCGGCCAGACCGAGGAAGTGCTGCGGGAAGAAGGTCAGGTTGGCGCCGATGAACATCAGCCAGAAATGCAGCTTGGCGAGCGCCTCGTTGTACATGTAGCCCCACATCTTCGGGAACCAATAGTACCAGGCGCCGAAGATGGAGAACACGGCGCCAATCGACATCGTGTAGTGGAAGTGGGCCACCACGTAATAGGTGTCGTGCATCGAGCGGTCGACGCCAGCATTGGACAGCACCACACCGGTGACGCCGCCCACGGTGAATAGGAAGATGAAGCCGAGCGCCCACAGCATCGGCGCGCGGAACGACAGCGAGCCTCCCCACATGGTGGCGATCCATGAGAAGATCTTGATGCCGGTGGGCACCGCGATCACCATGGTGGCGAACACAAAATAGGCTTGCGTGTTCACATTTATGCCGGCCGCGTACATGTGATGCGCCCAGACCACGAAGCCGATCGCGCCGATGGCGACCATGGCATAGGCCATGCCGAGATAGCCGAAGATGGGCTTCTTCGAAAAGGTCGAGACGATCTGGCTGACGATGCCGAAACCCGGCACGATCAGGATGTAAACCTCGGGGTGGCCGAAGAACCAGAACAGATGCTGCCACAGCAGCGGATCCCCGCCATGGGCGGCGTCAAAGAACGCCGTGCCAAAATTGCGGTCGGTCAACAACATGGTGATGGCGCCGGCGAGCACCGGCAGCGACAAGAGCAGCAGGAAGGCGGTCACCAGGACGGACCAAACGAACAGCGGCATCTTGTGCAGCGTCATCCCAGGCGCGCGCATGTTGAAGATCGTGGTGATGAAGTTGATCGCGCCAAGGATCGAGGACGCGCCCGCCAAGTGAAGCGCCAGGATGGCGAAGTCCATGGCCGGTCCAGGCGTGCCACTGGTGGAGAGCGGCGCATAGATCGTCCAGCCCCCGGCGACGCCGTTCGTGCCGGGAGGTCCAGGCATGAACAAAGACGTGACCAGCAGCGTGAAGGCGGCGACGATCAGCCAGAAGGAAATGTTGTTCATGCGCGGGAAGGCCATGTCCGGGGCGCCGATCATCAATGGCACCATCCAGTTCCCGAACCCGCCCATCGTCGACGGCATGACCATGAAGAACACCATGATGAGGCCATGGGCGGTGGTGAACACGTTGAAGACTTCAGGGTTGCCGAAAATCTGCATCCCCGGCTGCATGAGCTCCAGGCGCATGCCCATCGATAGCAAGCCCCCGACGATGCCTCCCATCATGGCGAAGATGAGGTACATCGTGCCGATGTCCTTGTGATTGGTCGAAAAGAGCCAACGCCGCCATCCGTAGGGATGGTCCTCGTGGGCGGCTTCGGCATGGGCGCGGTCTGCCATCACTGTCTTCCTTGTCTTCCTAAGTCTAAGTCTTCCAAACCGTCATTCGCTTCCGGTCGCAGAGCGACCACTCCACCCGCTCGAAGCGCGGTCTCGCTAATCTTGCGCCGCGGCCAATTTGCTCGCGCCGTCGCGCGACGCACTCGCCTTGGCCTTGGCAAGCCAGTCGGCAAACTCCTCGTCGGAGACGACGTGGATGGCGATCGGCATGAAGGCGTGATTGCGGCCGCAAAGCTCGGAGCATTGGCCGTAGAACCAGCCGGTACGCTCCGCCCTGAACCAAGTCTTCTGCAGCCTGCCAGGGACGGCGTCGAGCTTGATGCCGAAGGACGGCACCGCCCAGTCGTGGATCACGTCGCTCGCCTTCACTTGCACGATGACGTTCTTGTTCACCGGCACCACGACCTCATGGTCGACGGTGAGCAGGCGGGGCTGGCCCGGTTTCAGCTCGGCTTCCGGCACGATGATCGAATCGAAGGTGATGCCCTGGTCCGGATATTCATAGGTCCAGTACCACTGGCTCCCCGTCGCGGTGATGGTGAGATCGGCTTTGGGGAAATCGTATTGGGCAAAGAGCAGCCGGAACGACGGAATGGCAATGGCGACCAAGATCAAAACCGGGATCACGGTCCAGGCGATCTCGAGTGCCGTATTGTGGGTCGTTCGGGAGCTTTGCGGATTGCGCTTCTCGTTAAAGCGCAGCATCACATAGACGAGCAGCCCCAGCACGAACAGGGCGATAAGGACGATGATAATGGTGACGAAGGTGTGGAACGAGGTGATCTGCTCCATGATCGGAGTGGCCGCCGTCTGGAAGCCCATCTGCCAGGGCGACGGTTGACCCTCGCCGGCGAGCGCCGGTCCGCTTGCCAGCACCATCGCGCCGGCGCCCATCAGCATCAGTTTTCGGTCGAACATCGCCATTCCATCACTCCCGTCCAGCCTGCAGTCGTGCGTGGCCGCCTGATTCTCCGAAAAAGGACAGACTGCGGCCAATTTTCTTGACGACGTGGATGGCATGTCGGCACCCCACGCCGTTGGCGAAATGCGGGGCGGCGCGAAAAGAATATTCGCGTTTCAGGCGTCGCCCCCAGCTTTTGTTCTCGCTCAGAAGACCGCGCGCGACGCGAAGCCTCGGAGCATTGTTCCCGTTTTCAAATCATAAAGGCTATAGCTTGGCAACACTCAAGATTTTGGGTGCTTGCGGCATATGCACGCTCGACTACAGGTTACGTCAAGCAGAGCCCGTTCCGAGGCCCCCCGTCGAAATTTGGCCCCAATGCTCGGCGAAGGCGAATTTCCATGTCGCGCATGACCCCTTTGCCGAGCTTTTCCGATACTCTCGTTTCGAGCGCCACGATCGGCGACTGAAGGACCACGCGCTCTAACCCGCTGCTCGCCCCATGCCCCAAACGACTCATGCTTGCTTACCAGCGTCGGGGCGCCGCTCCTTCGCGACGCTGAGCGTCGCGCTCGCCTTGACGCTCGGGCCTTTGGGCGTTGCCCGCGCCCAAGACAATTCGCCCGACGGGGACGCGTCAGTGACCGGTCCCGGCAGCGTGGTCAAGGAGACCCATGGCGCCTGGCAGGTAAGCTGCCGCACGCCGCCCGGGGCGAAGGAGGAGAAATGCGCGCTCGTGCAGAGCGTCACGGCCGAGGACCGGCCGAATGTCGGCCTGACGGTGGTGTTCTACAAGGCGATCGGCGAGGACAAGAAATTGCTGCGCGTCGTCGTGCCGCTCGGCGTGCTGCTTCCCACCGGGCTCGGGCTCAAGATCGACAACCAGGACATCGGCAACGCCCCCTTCCTCAAATGCGGCAAGCGCGGCTGCATCGCCGAGGTCGTGCTGCAAGACGAGGTCATTAAGAAGATGAAGGGCGGGGGCACCGCCATGTTCATCATCTTCGACACGCCGGAGGCCGGGATCGGCATACCGATCTCGTTGCAGGGCTTCGGCGACGCGCTCGCCAATCTGAAGTAGGGACGATCTAAATAAAAAAAGGTCGACGGTAGGTTCTACCGCCGACCAAGCATCCGTCGGGGGACGGACTCGCGCCTCGTCCGTGCAGGGTTGAGCGGACGAGACGGCGACTTGGCAGCGATTTAGGTATTGGTCCGACGGGTTTCAACCCGTCCCGGCGGTTTTGCCAACCTGCCTTGGTCTAGAAGGCGTGCGCGTCGAACAGGCGGTCGATGTCGCCCTGCCAATCCTGGACATATTCGGCCATCAGCACATCGGCCGGCGAACGCCCATCCGCCACGGTCTCGATCAAGGGCGCGAGATGCTTGCGCTCGTCCTCGCCGTTTCGGTCGAGGAGGCCGCGGGCCGCAAGCCCCGTCGAAGCGATGGTCACGGCCTCGCGGGCGATGGCGTGCAAGGTCCGCCCCCGAAACGGCGTGTTGAGCCCGAGGCGCGGAACTTGATCGCGCAAATCCTGAAGCTCGCTCGTGGTCCAGTCCGCGATAAGCGCGGAGGCCTCGGCGAGCGCCGCGGGGTCGTAAAGGAGCCCGGCCCAGAATGCGGGAAGCGCGACGAGCTGGCTTAACGAGGAGCCGGCGTCAGCGCCGCGCATCTCGATAAATCGCTTGAGCCTCACATCGGGAAACAGCGTGGTGAGATGATCGGCCCAGTCGTCGAAGGTGGGCAGCTCGCCAGGCAGCCGCTCGAGCTTGCCCACCATAAAATCTTTGAACGAGGATCCCGCGACGTCGATATAGCGGCCGTTGCGGTAGACGAAATACATGGGAACGCCGAGCGCGTAGTCCACATAGCGCTCAAATCCCATGCCGGGCTCGAAGACGAAGGGAAGAATACCGGTGCGGTCAGGGTCGGTATCGCGCCATATTTCCGCGCGATATGATTTGAAGCCGTTGGGCTTGCCTTCGGTGAAGGGCGAGTTGGCAAAGAGCGCCGTGGCGACCGGCTGCAGTGCCAGCCCGACGCGCATCTTGGCGACCATGTCGGCCTCGTCGCCGAAGTCCAGATTGACCTGGACGGTCGAGGTGCGGAACATCATGTCGAGGCCGAGCAGGCCCTTCTTCGGCATGTAGCGCCGCATGATGCCGTAGCGCTCCTTGGGCATGATTGGCGTCTCGGCAAGCGTCCATTTCGGCGAGAAACCGAGGCCCAACAAGCCGATGCCGAGCTCGCCTCCCACCTCTTTCACCTCGACGAGATGCTGGCGCAGCTCCTCATAGGTCTCGTGCACCGTGGCCAGCGGTGCTCCGGACAGTTCGACCTGACCGCCGGGCTCAAGGCTGACGACGCCACCTTTGGCGCAATCGCTGCGGCGAAGCGCGATGATATGGCCGCGCTCGACCACGCCATCCCAACCGAAGCGGTCCTTGAGGCCCTCTAGCAACGCGCGGATGCCGCGGTCGCCTTCATAAGGGACCGGCGTATGGCCGCGGGTATAGGAGCCGAATTTCTCGTGCTCGGTGCCGATGCGCCAATCGGACATGGGCTTCGACCCCACCTCGAGATAGACGATGAGCTCGTCGCGCGACCCGATGGTCGGACCCTGGGGCCCAGCTACGCGCGTCGACATGGCTGAGAAGCTCCGCTCGGTTTCGGTGGTTCAGGGTCGATGCCGCAACGACCCGGCGCAATGGCGCTCTTTATGGCGCTGCGATCGCGAGCCTGGCAAGAGGCGCCCTGGGACCTGCTCCTCCTAGCACCATTGCCATGGCAGAGGCACGACGGCTGTTCAGCGCCAGTCCCCTAAGACGGCATTGACAAGGGCAAGGGCTGCGACCGCCGCCGTGTCGGCCCGCATCACCCGGGGACCGAGCGAGATCGGTATGACAAAGGGCTGGGCGAGGAGGAGCGCCCGCTCTTCTTGGTCGAAACCGCCCTCCGGTCCAATCAGCACGGCGAGCGGGCGAGGCTTCTCGGCGGCAAGCGCCGCCAAGGGCGAGGCCAAGGGCGCCGCCTCGTCGGCAAAGATCAGAAGCCGCGCCGGGTCCCATGCCGCCAGCATTTCGGAGAGCGTCTCGGGCGCGCTCACCTCCGGCACGCGCAACACCCCGCATTGCTCGGCGGCCTCGATCGCATTGGCCAGGAGCCGGTCGGCGTTGACGCGCTCGGCCACGGTGCGCCGCGTGATCACCGGCTTGAGTAGGCTTGCCCCCATCTCGGTCGCCTTCTGCGCCATATAGTCGAGGCGGGCGCGTTTCAGCGGCGCGAAGAGATAATGCAAATCCGGCCCTTCGCTTTGCGGCCGCGTCTGCTCGGCTAAGACGAGGGTCGCTTTCTTCTTCGTCATGGCGCCCATCGCCGCACGCCATTCGCCGTCCTCGCCATTGAACAGGAGGAAATGGTCGCCGGTCTTGCATCGCAGCACATTGATGAGATAGTGCGCCTGCCTCGGCTCAAGCTCGACCTCGGCCGCTGGCCGCAATCGGGACTTGACGAAGAGCCGCTGAAGCTTAGACGCCATGGTGCAAGACTCCTCATCCGGTTTTGAGCGGAAGGGCGGCGAGGTCGCAGACATGCCACTTACCATGGCCGAAGGCAAAGCTGGCGCTATCGCCGACGCGTCCCCACAGAACGTCGTCGACCGCTTCGCGCCAGCGGCGCTGCTGCCCTATTTGCACTTGGCCCGCGCCGACCGTCCGACCGGCTTCTGGCTGCTCGCCATGCCTTGCTTCTGGTCGGTGGCCTTGGCCTCCCGCAGCATTGGGGCCGACTACCCGGACCCCTGGCTGCTCTTGATGTTTGCCCTTGGTGCCCTGGTGATGCGAGGCGCGGGCTGCACCTACAACGACATCCTCGACCGCGACATCGATGCCCGCGTGCCGCGCACGCAAGGCCGGCCGCTGCCGAGCGGTCAGGTCACGGTGAAAACTGCCACCATCTTCATGCTGGTTCTCTCCCTGATCGGGCTCATGGTGCTGTTGTCGTTCAACGCCGCGACAATTTGGCTCGGGCTTGGCGTGCTTCCCATCGTGGCGCTCTATCCCTTGGTGAAGCGCTTCAGCCATTGGCCGCAAGCCGTGCTCGGGTTCGCCTTCAATTGGGGGGCGCTGATGGGCTATGCCGCCGTGATCGGGCGCCTCGAATGGGCGGCAGTCGTGCTCTATAGTGGGGCCATCGCCTGGACCGTCGGCTATGACACCATTTACGCTCATCAGGACCGCGACGACGACGCCCTGCTCGGGCTGAAATCGACCGCACTCAAATTCGGGCGCGCGACCAAGATTTGGCTCGCCGGGCTTTACGCTTTGGCTTGGCTCGGGATTGCGCTTGCCGGCATGCTTGCCGGAGCCGA
>Ga0315290_10000581_pt1 | contig 24022 bp, 13 predicted proteins | sample YL17G12_0_MG_FD_203627 | JGI IMG/M metagenome (GOLD analysis project Ga0315290, IMG submission 203627) | Sediment microbial communities from Yellowstone Lake, YNP, Wyoming, USA - YL17G12_0 | ecosystem: Environmental > Aquatic > Freshwater > Lake > Sediment | place: USA: Wyoming | collected... | reverse complement strand
CAAGTAGGGCAACGTCCCCTCGCCCCATGCTTCCTTCATGATTAGGTAAGCCTTGTGCCCCGACATTCGCCCTTTGACGGTCGCAAGTTGTTCCGCCAACGCCTCGACTACACCCCAAAGCCGCGGGTGTGACAAGGCTTCGTCGGTCCAAGACGCCATCCGGCGGAGCATCCTCCCAGCGTTGCCGTTGTCGCCGCATACGGCGTTGGCCAGCTTCACGGCTTTGGAAAGGTCTTCTTCCTCGTTCCATTCCCACTCGCCTTCCTCCAGGGCCGTTTCGAGCCAATGCATACTGTCCGGTGGGCTCAATTTGCCTTCTGTTGCATAACCAGCAAGACGGTACAACATTTCTCGCTGAGCATGCATCCGGACCACGTATCGCGCAACCGGGTTAAGCCCATCAAAGGGCGTCGCCCTTGGGCCGTCCAAGATCGCTTTTACGAGGTCATACAGCCGCCGGCGCACTTGAGCACAACGCCCGGCGGTCCCCTTCATTTTGATGAGCACTATCTCGTGTGCGTTCCCAAACATCCATAGGATGGCAGCGTGGCCAGCCTCATGATAGGCGGTCTCCCGCTTTGTCTCGAACTCTCGCAACCACCGAGCAAACTCGCGTTTCTTCATGGTCTTTTCGTCTCTGGTTCAACATGGCTCGCGCGCTTTCCGCTTTCTCCGAGGAATGCCGCCGGCTGGGGCAGGGCCTCGACCGCGCGGCCGACGCGGCGGGTCTGGTCCACATAGTAGCCCAAAGTCACGCCGAGCGAGCGGTGCCCCAGGCTGGCTTGGGCCGCCTCCAGGTCGGTCTCCGCAAGCCGCGTGCCGTGCGTTTTGCGCACGATCTGAAGTCCGAACGCCTCGCTGCGCGTCAGGCCGGCGGATTCCCGAAGCCGGCGAAACCATTTGTGGAAGGCACTCAGGTGTCGGCAAGGCAGGGGGAAGACCCGTTCGCGTCCGGCGCTGTAGATGGTGCGGAGGTGGTCGATCGCCGATTGGTTCAGCGGCTTAATCATCGGCCGCCCGGTCTTGATGGCACTCCCAAGCACGACAATCCATCGGCGGTCCCAATCGACCCAGTCCCAACGGAGCGAGAACATCGCGCGGGTGCGAAGGCCCGTGGCGAATGCAGTGACCAAGAGCGCCCTCCACCAGGCCGCCGGCTCGATGCCCGGAACTTCCGGCCAGGTCATGTCGCCCGCGGCCCGGTAGACCGCCGCGAGCTGCTCGTCACTGGCCGTGCGCGGGATGGAGAATCGCTCCTTGGGCATCTTGCACCAGGGCGGATCGGGCAGGATCGCAAAGGCGTCTCGATTGCGGGGCCCGCGCGGGCCGGCCTTGCCCAAGATCGTCAGGAGTTGACGGAGCTTCGTCCGAACGGTGTTGGGCGACAACCCCTTCCCGTTTCTGCCCGGGGCCTTTGCAAGCCGATCACGAAAATTGACGAGCATTTCCGCCGAAATCCTCTCCAGCGGCGGGTCTCCAGTGAGGAGGGCCCATCGCCGTAGGCAGCCGCGATAGGACGCCACGGTCTCGGGGCTGGCATCGGTCAGTCGGGCCGGCCGGTAGCACTTCTCGAAGAAACTGCACAGCGTTGGCTTCTCGCCCGCGGGGAACAACTCCATCCCTTCTCTACGGGCCCATCGATCGGCAACGCGGGCCTGGCGGAGAAACGCGGCCGGGTCCCTGGCGGATTCCTCACTGCCGGCCAGGCCGCGGACCACGCTGGCCAGCACGCCGTTGGCCCGGCGGGTTTCCTCTCCCCACAAGTCCGGGTAGGTTTGGCTGAGGTGGCCGATCGTGCCTGGCAGCAGATCGAGTCGCCCCGTCACCTCGGCGCGGGTCAGGCCGGCCGCCATGGCGGCAACGATGTCGGCGATTTGTTGGCGGGACTCGGCGGGCACGGCCGGCTTGTGCTCGCGGGGCGGGTCGGGGGGAGGCAACGCCTGGAGTTGCTGTCGGGCCCGGTCGAGCGCTTGCTGCCACTGGACGGGGAAGGTCCTGACCGTGTGACGGAGCGTGTCGGGCTCGACGCCCATCTTGCGGGCGATCGTCGCCAGGGGCACGCCGGCCAGGGCCAGGGGGGCCGCGGCCTCAAATCGCCGGCGGGCGACTTGATCGGGGTCAAGGCCCTCCCGCTGGATCTTGCCCGTGGGCAGGATGGCCCGCAGACTGCGGCCCCGCGGGCGGTATTGCCAATGCGTCTCGGCTCCATCCCGCACCGCGCGGTGGATCTTCTTGGGGTAGGGTAGCCACGCGATTGGGCAGCCACAGACCTCGCACTTGCCCTTGCCGATCGGCCCGGCCGCTGGGCGGTGGATCGGGAGGTGCCATTGGGTCGGGTCGGGTGCCGTGCTGGGTGTGGCGGTGGCGATCATGGCGCACCTCCGAATCCGGCGACGGTCTTCGGTTCTTCCGGTGCGGGGCTCTCGGCGATCGGCGTAGCGCTCCGGGATACCGGGGCGGCGGCGTCGGCCCGGTCGAAATGGAACCGCGTGTGCTTGACGGGGATCGCCCAAAGGCGATCGGGGAGCCCCAGCTTCATCTGCCTCAGGTTGAACGTGCGGCAGAAACCGAGGGCGTGGGTGATGGCGATGTTCTTGACGTACACCTCGATCGAGTCGGCCCGGTCGGGCAGGTCCCACGGGCGTTGCGGGTGAAAGTCAACGGGGACCTGGACGAGGAAGACCGCGTCTTTCGCTCGGCGGTCGGACATGGGGAGTGCCTCCTTTGCCGCCCGGGCCTGGGGCCCGCGCAACAAAAAAGCCACAGCCCCGGCCTGTCTTTGGTAAGGCGCTTCGGAAAGCACCCGCAAGGTGTTGCCACTCTTGCAAGGCAAGCCGGGGTTGTGGCCTTTCTGTGGGGCATGCTGACGTTCCGAATCTGGACCTGGGGTCCGGTTCTACCGTGGGTCAGGGTAGCGGCGGCGGGCCCGCGCTGTCAAGCATGGGCGCGGGGAAACCCGCCGGAATCCCGGCCGGCCGGGCGTGGGGAGCCCGCCCTTCTTTCCCAGCTTGCCAGGTCAGGGGGCGGCCCAAGGGCGATCCCATCCCCGAGCGGGTGGCATGGTCTGGGATCGCCAGCCGTGGCCCCTGGGGGCCGTTTGCGGCCGGGGTCCCAACCATCGAGGCAGGCCCTTCGGACGCAAGGGCCGCGGGCGGGGAGGGGCTCACCACGGAGGCACGGAGCACGCGGAGGGGAAGGAGCGGGTGAGGGGGTGAGGGGGTGACAAGGTGACGGGGTGAGGGCGACGTCGACCAGCGGTGGGAACGCCGAGACGCGATCGCGAGTGGCCCGGGCGCCCGCGGTGGACCCGCCTGGGAGGTCCGCCCGGGCGGGAGTGCCGCGGGCCGCGGCGTCGATGCGAGGATCATTTCGGCCGAAATGCCAGCGGGCCGGCTTGGCTCGGCGGATCCCCAAGGCAGCCCCGCCAAGGCGAGCTGCTCAGCGGTCGATCGAGCCGCGGCTCGGCTCGCCCGCGGCCCGCCGTGGGCCCGCCTCGAGCCGCGGCGGGGTTGCCTGGTGCGCCCGGGCCGGCGTCGACCTCGTGCTCCACGTGGCCCTGGCAGCCGGCTTCCGTTCACCCTGTCACCCCGTCACCTTGTCACCCCGCCAGCTCCGCGTATCCCACCGATCGCTGGGATACGTCGGGATACGGCGGCCGCCCGCGGCGTCGATGCCAGGCCCGGCAGCCGGCGGCCAGGGGCCCGGCGGCGATCGCCGGCAGCCGCGGCAAGACCGCCGTGTCCGGACCGCGGCCAGGCAGGGCTCGCTCCTTGGCGATCGGCCGGCGGCCGGGGCGTGGAGGGGAATGAACGGGTGAGGGGGTGACAAGGTGACGGGGTGAGGGCGACGTCGACCAGCGGTCAGAATGCCGGGGGACGATCGCCCCGCGGCTCGGCTCGCCCGCGGCCCGCGGTGGGCCCGCCTCGAGCCGCGGTGGGGTTGCCTGGTTCACCTGGTCACCCTGTCACCCCGTCACCTTGTCACCCCGTCACCCCGCCAGCTCCGCGTATCCCAAAATCCAGGGCGGCGTCGGCCGGCCGCGGCGGGGGTGCCTGGGATGCCTGGCCCGGCGGCCGGCGGTCAGGGCTCAACTCGATCGAGCCGGGCCTCCACCAGGGCGTGGAAGGCGTGAATCGCCCGGCCGTGCTCGGCAATGAGGTGGTTGCGGGCCCCAAAGCTCTCGAGGTCAAACGTACCGCCATGCAGACCGAACTCGCCTGGGAGGCGTTCCATCAACTCCAGGGGCAGGGTCCCGGTCATCCGCCCCAAGAGGATCAAGAGCCTCAGGCTTCTGAGGGCCAAGAGACCCAGGTTCCCGGCGTAGAGGGCGAGCATCACGGCGTCCGGAGACAGACCCTGCAACCATCGATCGAAGACCTCGCACGCGGCGGCCTCCGCGGCTGAATCCTCCACGGGCTGGGGAGGGGGTGTGTTCATCGGTGCTTCAGCTCCACAGATCGCCAGCGGGTCCGGGCGGCCCATCATTCCGAGTGCTGATTGACCTGGCCGGCGCCCTGGGCGGATCGCTTGCGGTTGCCCTCTTCGGTGGCCGTGCGCATCCCGCGAAGCGCATCGAGGGATTCCTTCAGCGCGGCAGTCTGATCACGGCTGTTGTTTCGCAGTTCTCCAATCAGGGCCCTCAGCGCGGCTGCCACCTCCTTGCCTTCCGCGCCTTGATTCTCCAGTTTGTTGGCCAGATACCTCGCTCCACTCTCGAACGCCGCCCCCCGGCCCTGGAAAGGAACCCGCACGTTATACTCGGCCCATGCACCCCACCGGCCGACGTAATTCAACGGTGGCCCGACACCAGGCACATCTGGAGCCGTGGCTTTGTAGATGGCGTCAAGATTCTCGGCGGAATACACGTCGGCCACGGCCCGGCGTTGGCCGCGGGCCGTCTCGGTGCGGAGCCCCTCGATCCCGGTCTTGAATCGCCGGTCAGCGCCGGCAATCTGAAGCGTCGGGGCCTCCCCGATCTTGGCCTGGACGTCACGATAGTAGCCCGCCTGCCCGGCCTCGGTGCCCATCTTTTGATCGGTCTCGGCCCACATGCCGCGAAGAGCCTCGGCCTCAATGCCCTTACCCAAGAGAAGGTCTCGAACCATCAGCTTGCTCTTCTCTTTGCCACGAAACTGCGCTGCCAGGGCGTCGGCGTTCAGCATCCGGTCCACCGCGCCTTCGTCGCGGCTTGCCCAGAGCCTCTCCAGTCGCTCGCGGTAGCTGGACGTCCCGATTCCCTTCTGGACCCGGGTCTTAAACGTCATGCCAGTCGCCGGATCGGTGTGCCAGACCGGAGTATCCTTCTCAGGCATCAACTCCGCGAGCTGTCGCGCGACCTGCGCGGTGACCGTGCCCGACATCTGCCCGGTCCAGTCCTTGAGGCCCTTGGTTACCGTGGCGAACAACGCCGCTGCCTGCGGGGCGGTCCCACCGGTACGCATCACGTTGGCGATCGCCGGGGCCGCATTCTCGGCGATCTTCTGCCAGTCCTGAATGTGGGCTTTCCCCATCGTCCACGCCATGGTGCCCATCATTCCTTCGACGTTTTGGGATCGGCCCGCTTCCAACAGGTCCATGGTTCCGATCGCGATCGCGCGCCCCTTGGCCGGATCGCCGGGGGCGAACCGGGCGGATTCCTCGACCACCCGCCATGCGACGGGCTCGGGGGTCAGGCCGCGCGCGGAGAATACCCCAGAAGCGCGGAGGGAAAGGTCCTTGGCCGAAACCCCCGTTGCCTCGCTGATTCCGGCCAGCCGCTTGGTGGCCTGTTCCGCCGAAAGCTCTCCCCCGCCCGTGATGTAGTTGCCGAGGAATTCCCGCTGCGCCCCGGCCAGGTCCACCGTGGCCTGCATCGTTTCCCGCTCTTCTTTGCGGGCGTCCTCAAAGGCTTTCTTCAAGCCTTCGATGCCGACAATCGCCGCGAAGGCGTGGGTGGCGAGCGACTTCAGGTCGCTCCCCATCGCGCCGAAAAGCCCACCGTGCTCGCGCTTGATGCGCCCCAGCTCGTCGCCAAGATCCCGGTGGGACTTCTTGGCCCGCTGAGCCCCCTGGTCGAATTGACCCATCGCACCCTTTCCGGCCTCGACCAGCCCCCGCTGCTCCTCCTTGAGCTTGTTGACCTCCTTGCGCAGAGCATCGATCGCCTTCTGGCCGCCGGCCGAATCCCCGCCGATGTTCAGGACAGCGTCGCCCATGGCCATTTTCCCCTAAGTCGCCAGCAGTGCCGGCCTTGGTGGTGGTGGTGTCATGGTGTTTTGTGTGACCCGCGTGCAAAAACGGGCCACCCGACCCGGCCTTGGCCCGCGGGGTACGCCCGGAAAGAACCTATTACCCCCCCCACCCCCCCAGGGGGGCCGCCCGGGCGGCAAGTGCCAACCCGGGCGGCCTGGCCCGGACGAAAGGACCGTCACCCAATGGTTCCTCCCCCGCCCCGCCCGGGGGGCCCCCCGGGCGGCAAGTGCCAACCCGGGCGGCCTGGCCCGGACGACAACCCTTACCCAACGGTTCCTCGCAACGTCGGAAGCCCGTCTTCCCCAACGCCATCGAACAAGTACGTGCGCTCGCGGACCAAGGAGTCCAGACGACCTCGGGCCTCAGTCGGTCGGTTTTGCTCCTGAGTCGCCCGGCTGATGGCCCTGCGCAGCTCGTCCATGGCCGCCCTATGGCTTCGCTCCAAGTCTTTCCGTTGCGTCCGCAGCTCCCCAACGCTCGGGCCTTTGTGGTCAGTCGCCAGCGCAGCCCGGAGTCGGACCATCGTGCCGATGGCATCCCGGTCCGCGCCAACGTCGTCGGCACTCAGCCCAAGATCGGCGATGACTTCGGCCCAATCGCCTGTGTCGGCGGTCCCGTCCCCACTGGCCTCCGCGAGCAAGGCGCGGGTGTAGTACCCCCAGGCCCGCTGGGCTTCAACGACTTCCTCGGCTCGTTCGGCCTGTTGCGCGGCCTCGTTCGCAAGCCGAGTCCGTTGCGTGAGGTCCGCTTGGTCTCCCGCCTCGACCGCGCGGCGGTACTTTTCCCACTTGTCGGGCACCCTCCACTGGATTCGCTCGGCCGCAATCCACGCCTTGACCGCGCGCCCTAAGACGTAGGGCGGGGCGTTGGCTGCGAGGTACGTCGCCGACAGCACCCGCCTGAGAATGGCAGACGCAACAACCTGGCCATCCAAGTCTTCGCGGTGCCCGTGTGAGGGAGAGACAAGGCCAAGGCGATCGGAAACCTCGGGGGGCGTGAACCAGTGACTGTCGGGCAAGAGTGCATCGAGCAGCTTCGCCCGGCCGATTGCCTGGCTTCGCTTGACTTCTGCGGATCGGGCGTACCCTGCAAGCGCTCCCCGTTCAACGGGTATCTGCCGCTCTGCAATCCATTCGCGAATGGCGTCCCCTCGAAAGCCGTAGCGGTTGACGTTGGGGTCACGGTCATGGGTTTTCTGCCCCAGCAAGTTGCCATACACGGCCTTGCAGACGATATCGTAGGTGGACAACTGGCCCGGTTGGGATAGCGCGGCAGCATTGCCAAGTCGCCGGGCGATTTCGTCCGCCTCGAACAGCTCTTCGTCGGGAAACACCAGCTCCAGCAATTCGTCCAGCGTCGGCTCGGGACCGGGGATGGCGGGAGACGGTTGGGAAGGCGGGGGCAGCTCGGCAACAGCGCTTGCCGGGCCGGCTTCGGTCAGGGTGGAAGGCGAGGGGTCGGGCTTCTTGCGTCCGGGCATTATGGGGTTCTCCTTGGGGAAACGGGTGAGGGTCGATCGGCCGGGTATTTCCGCGGAAATGATCGCCTGACTCAGGCTCCCGCGGCCAGCCGTCCGAAGCGGCTTTGGGGGCGAGCTCGATTGTAGGCCGCGAGGTAACCGTGGTGGGCCGCGGGGTGCGTCTTGACGACGGAGCTTATCGCCTTGGCCCGGGGCAAGCCGCGGGCCTCAGCCGACGCCACCAGGCCCTCGAACAACTCGATGGCCTGCGCGTCGGTAACGCCGAGGGTGGCAATCGCCGCGGGTCCACGGCCGCGGGGCTGATTGTGTCGGGCGTTGTAGGCGTCCAGGTAAGCCCGGTGGGCCTCGGGGTGCGTCTTGACGACGGAGCTTATCGCCTTGGCCCGGGGCAAGCCGCGGGCCTCGTGCCGGGCAAGGATCTGCTCCCACGCGGCGATCGGGTCCAGGTCCTCTTGGGCCGGGCCGGCGGCGCGGCTGAACGCCCCGGCCCTCGGGAGCAATCCGGTTGCGGCGGCGGCCCCCTGGGTCGCGTTGTCAAGCACCGCCGAAACTCCCCGGGCGGCGGCGGCCCCCTGGATCGGGGCCAAGTCCCCCTGGGTCGCGCCGAAGGGGAGATACAAAGGGTCGCAAGTGTCGAGCATCGCTGAAACTCCAGTCCTGAACGTGTTGTCGAGAGAACAAGCGCCAACCGCCGCGGGGCGCCGGCCGCGGCCCGGCGTGGGTGTGGCTGCCGGCGGTCCCTTCCCTTTCGCGGCCTCGGATGGGCCACCCAGCCCCGCCAACCAGGCATCGACCCAGGCCCGCTGATAGACGTACAGGGACCCCCGGTTGCCGTCGTCCAGTTGCGTGGCCTTGAGGGCGCCGGTTTTCCGCGCCTCGGCTTGGGCCACAAGCGAATAGCCCAGGCCGAACAGATCGAACGGCGAAAGCCATTCGGTGGCCTGGGATTCGTCCCCGCCGAGCCACCGCTGCACCGCGGAGCCGGCATAGGCGTACTCTTCGCCCGGCCGAATCGGGACGTAGGCCAGGCGGCCTTGGCGCCGCCCGACCCCTTGCGCCGCGGGCGGGATGGCAAGTCCCTGGGTGAGCTGGAAACTCGAATAGGTCGACGTCGGAACGACGGTCAGCACGGGGCGGTTCCCTTCCTCAGCAGAGCATTTCGGGCACGCTGGCGGTATCGGTCAATTGCGTGCCCAACACGGCCCGGGCCAGTTCCTTCGCGTCAAAGACCAAGGTGTTGCCGATCGGGTCGCCGCGAACCACGCCCCGGTCAACCAATTCGCGGAGCTTCTCAGGCGTCGTCTCCAGCACGTCCGCGGCCTCGCCAAGCCGGAGGAACCGGACGGCCTCCACTCCCGCTAACGCCTGAGCCAATTGCACGGGCAGCCGCAGTTCCAACATGGTCTCACCTCCCCGCTGGGGCCTCTTTGCCACCGCGCCTGTAGCATCCCACAAACCAGGCCCGTTGGTCCAGGCCAACGTACTATCGATTGGTACGAACTCTTCGGCCCCAGACCGCCTCGCTCGACACGACGCACTTCCGGCCCGGCGTGAACCGGCAGCAGTTGCACCGCAGATAGCGAATCGCCCCAACCTTCGTCCGCCTGGTGCAATAGGTGACCAGTCGCCCACGTCGGCATTTTGGACACGGCTGCCCTGGCCGGCATGCCGCGCCGGGGCCGAACACGTCGGCCACCAGGTCAGCAAGACCCCGGCCGGCTCCCAGCACGATCGTCTTGATGGCCTCCAGCCCGACCCGTTCACCAGCCCGCAGCCTCTGGACCAGCTCGGCGTAGGCAAACGCCCCGGCCTCAAGGCGCCCCAGCATGTCCATGCCGTGGTCTTCGCGGGCCATCATGCTGATTCGTCCAGGCGGACGTCGGGTGGGCGGGCAGCCCGTTCCGCGGCGATCTTCGCTCTACGGAGGGCGAGATACCGGCGCTTGGCCCCAGGGATTCGGCTGAGGTCCAGACGGAAGTCGGCCGGCGGATCTCCCCATGGGGTGGCCTGCCCCCGGCCCAAAGAGCGCAACCTACAGGCGACACAGGGCCGCCCGGGCCGGCCTGTGGAAATCGCACCGCACTTGCAGCGCGCGAGCGGGATTGCAGCAGGCGGCTCGCCAGTCGCCGGCCGTGGCAGCAAGTGGGGGTGTATCCCGGCGGCGATCGCGTCAACCGTCTGCCTTGCCAGTCCCTCCTGGATGGCGATCTTCCGCTTGGAGAGCCTGCCCTCCTCCAGCAAGTCCCGGATTCGTGCCACGATCGCAGGGGCAAGTACGTTCACCGCCAGTCCCTTGGAGGTAACGTGCATCAAGACGGCCGGAGTCGTGCCGGCCGTCAGCTCGCCCACGCCCCCATCTTACCATGCCTGCGCTGACAGAAGCGGCCATAATCTACCCAGCCGGTTGTGGTATAGTAGGTGCTGGAGCCGGCCCGGCGTCGGTGGCTCGCCCCCAAATCGCCCGGCGCCGCGGCCGGCTCGATTTCCCATGGGACCCGCTTCAAGGGCCCTCCGACGCGCCAGGGGAGGCTCTCTTCGCGTCCATCGCGGCCATGATGGCAGCCCGGATCTCCGGCGGGAGTGCCTCCCAATGCGCCTGAACAAAGCGGCCCGCCAGAAGGGTCAAATCGGGGTCGCTTGGGTCCCCTGCGGAGACAGAGCACGCATCGGTGCGCGCAGGCGATTCCGCTTCGGTGCAACTCGTTGCCACGTCGCCGGTTACCACTTTGGAGGCATCGGACTCGAAATCAGGTGCGGCGCAAGCCGTTGAGGGTTCGACTCCCTTGCCCTCCGCTTCGCGTGGTGTCGCACGTCTTCGCACAAGCCCGCAACTCGTAAAGAGTTAGGGCTTGTGCCGCTTCTTGGGGCCGGGTCTTCTTCGTCGCACCCCGTCCCATCGCCCGGCACCCAATCGCGCCCGGACTGCTGCGCATGTGCTGCGCTTTCGCGTCCCCCCTGCCGACCAGAACCATCCACTCGTTGGGGGAGGGGGCCGCTTGCCGCCCCCTCCATCCCCGTCGCCCGCAGCGCCGCGCAGAGGGACAGCATCGCGGCCTTGACCAGATCGATCAGACGGTGCCAGTAGCCGTAAGAGCCGATCTCGTGCCCGCGCCGGCTCAAAACCCTCCCACGGCCAGATAGATCCCCGCCGCGAGCCCTGCGCCGATCACCGGACCTAGGACCGGCACCCAGGCATAGCCCCAGTCGCTGCCGCCCTTGCCGGCGATTGGCAACACGGCGTGCATGATGCGTGGGCCGAGGTCGCGAGCCGGGTTGATCGCGTATCCCGTGGGGCCGCCCAGCGCCAGGCCGATCCCCCAGACCAGGAATGCCACGGGGAGCATCCCCAGCGCCCCCATGTTCAGCGGTACTGCCGCACCGGTGCTCTGCTGCATCACCGCTTCTTTGATGCCGAAGATGCCCAGCATCAGGGCCAGCGTGCCGATCACCTCGCACAGCAGGTTGGCCAGCGGCCGCCGAATGGCCGGGGCCGTGCAGAAAACGCCCCGCTTGGCGTCCGGGTCCGTGGTCTGGGACCAGTGAGGCAGATACGCAAGCCACACCAGCACGGCCCCCAGCATGGCTCCGATCATTTGGCCGGCCAGATAGGCTGGCACTTGGGCCCAGGAAAACCTGCCGGAGATCGCCAGGCCAAGGGTTACCGCCGGATTGAGGTGCGCCCCGCTGATGCTGGCCACCGTAAAGGCCCCGACGTAGACCCCCATGGCCCAGCCGGTCGCCACCACGATCCAGCCGGCGTTCTGCGCCTTACTCTTGGCGAGGACCACGTTGGCCACCGTCCCATCCCCAAGGAGGACCAGCAGGGCTGTGCCGAGGATTTCGCCATGGAAGGGATTCATGGGGATTGCCCGTCCCAGGATTCAGGCTGCAAGAGCCGCACCGAGAGCCGACGATCCCTTGTGCCCCCAGGCAGCAAGGCCGTCTTCCGCGCCGCTCTGCGATGTAGAGTACATGGTCTCTCTCCCCACGGCAACGGTGCTCGGGCGAAAGTTCCGCCCGACGGTCAGCAGGGCGCCCGGATCGCGACGCGGGTCCCCTTGCCCGGCGACGAATCGATTTCCATGGATCCGCCGACCAGCTCCAGCCGTTCCCGCATGCTGAACAGGCCGAAGCCGGTGGTGCCGACCACGGCGGTCTGGAGCGTTGCCGCGTCGAAGCCGGCGCCCTCGTCCCGGACCACGATCTGGACGCGGCGGTCGCCGGCCCGGGTCAGCCGGACCTCCGCGCGATCGACCCGGGCGTGCTTGACGACGTTGAACAACAGCTCGCGCACGGCCTGGAACAGCAGGATTCGCAGGTCTTCGGAGGGGATCTCGATCTGGGGGTCCGCCCGCACCTCGACGGCCAGCCCGTACGTCTCCTCCACGTGCTGGCTTAGCCATTCCAGGGCGGCGGCCAGGTCGGCCGCGTAGAGGACGGGCGGGCTGAGCTCCTCGGTGAGGCCGCGTGCGGCTTCGATCGACTCGTGCAGCAGGTCGTCGATTTGTTGCAGCGAGGCCCCGAGGTCCCGGGCGCGCGCATCCCCCTTGATCGCGCCGACTCTCAGCCGGGCGGCGTAGAGGAGCTGCTGGACGTGATCGTGGAGGACCTGCCCGAGGCGGCGACGCTCGCGGTGCTCGGCCCGCGTCACCTCGGCGGACATGGCCCGCAACTGGGCGGCGCGGCGCTCGAGGGCCTCGTTCAGCGCCCGGAGCTGCTCCTCGGCGAGCTTGCGCTCGGTGACGTCGTTCAAGGTGCCGACCCATTCGCGGATCGTGCCGTCCTTGTCGAGCACGGGCACGCCCCGCACGGCCATGTGGCGATACTCCCCATCGCGGCGCCGGATGCGATACTCGGTGTCGTAGAGACTGCGCGTTTGCACGGAGTTCGACCAGACGGCCGCCGTGCGCTCGCGGTCCTCCGGGTGCAATGCCGCGAGCCATCCCCAACCCGCGATCTCCTCCTCCGTCTGGCCGGTGAAGGCTCTCCAGGAAGGGATGTCTTCCATGATTTCGCCCGCCGCATTGGTGGTCCACACGATCAGGGTGGTGGCCTGCACAAGCGAGCGGTACCGCATCTCGCTTTGCCAGAGGGCCTTTTCTGCGCGGACTCGCTCGGTGACGTCGCGGGCGTCTGCGAACACGCCCTGCACCTCGCCGGCCTCGTTGCGGTAGACGGTGGCATTGACCAGCACGTCCGTGGTGCGGCCCGACGTGTGGCGAATCGTCTGCGCGTCATCCCTCACCAGCCCCTCGGAGAGGACTTTCCGGAACCCCTCCTGGACCTTCTCGGGCTCGGTAACGAGCTGCGAGAAGTCGCTGCCGATGAGCGACTCGCGTGGAAGCCCCGTGACGGACTCCATGGCCTTGTTCACGTCGGTGAGGGTGCCCTGGAGGTCGACCACCCCCAGGGGGTCCAGGTTGGCCTCCAGGAGACTGCGGGCGTAGAGGAAGGCGCCGCGGAGCTTCTGCTCCACGTTGAAGCGGTGGATCGCCTCGCCGATCAAGGGCGCCACCGATTCGAGGAACTCGACGCACGCGAGCGGCACCCTCCCCTCCGCCTCGTCCCCGAGATGAATCGCGCCCAGCGTTTCGCCGCGGTAACGGATGGCGATCACCGCGATCGAGGCCAGTCCGCTCTTCGCGCAGACGCCCCGGAATCGGGCCCGCTGCTCGGGAGAAAGCGTGCCGAGGAACCGCAGCGCGCTGTCGCAGCGGAACGATCCGCCGGGGGTCATCACCGCCGCGTCCTGCGGCTCCGGCGTCCCGGCGATGACCCGAATGCAGGCGCCGGTGTCTCTCTTCAGCGAAAGGCAGTTCTCCAGCTCCCAGAATTCGCGGCTGAAACCCACCGCGGACTCATAAGGAACGTTCCCCTCCTCGTCCACCACGCGAATCCCCACGCACCGGCATCCGCACCAGTCGCGAACCAACTCGAGAGCCGAATCGAGGTATTCCTTGCGCGTGGCCTTCTTGGCGAACTGCTCCAGCAGGGCCGCGGTGAAAGCGTTTCGTCTCTCGGCCTCTTCGCGCTCGGTGACGTCTTCGAGCGAGAAGACGAGGAACTCCACCTCGGAGGCGGCGTCGAGGATCGGCACCAGCGTCCAGTCCCAATAGGTCGTGCCCCACTCGGGGTGATCGGGAAAGACGAACGGCCTGGCGATCGCCTCGTAGGAGGTCTTGGTGCGGACGACCTCGCGGAAGATCGCCTCGTTTTCGGCGTGGGGATAGAACTCGAAATGGTTGTGCCCGGCAAACTCGGCGGCGTCCCGCCCGCAGGCCCTGGCGTAGGCCTCGTTGACGCGGAGGAAATTGAACTCCGGATCGAGGAACACCAACGGGGTGATCGTGTGCCGGAAGAAGGCATCCAGCAGCCGCGACTGCTCCACCACGAGGGCCTGGGCAATGGCCCGGCGGCGGGCCTCGATCTCCAGAGCCTCGATCGCCTTGGCCAGGTCGGCGGCTCGCTCCTGGACCTCCAGGCCCATGGCGTCGCGGGCCCGGCGCAGCGCTTCCTCCGCCCGCTTTCGCTCGGTGACCTCGCGCGCGTAGAGGTTGACGTAGCGCTCACCCGGCGGGTGAGCGGCGGTGATCCAGTAGGTGCGGCCACGTTGGTCGTCCAGCTCGGCTTCGACCGCCTGCCCCTGCTGGAAGGCGCCGGCGACCAGCGCTTGCACGCCGGCCGGCAGCGGCTGGTCCGCCGTGTGGCCCATCGCGGCCAGACAGGCCCACGCCGCCGCATTCGCATAGAGCAGCCTGCCGTCCTCGGCGATCCGCAGCACGGGGTTCGGGTTCTCTTCGGGGAACTGGGCCGAACGGCGCAGGGCCTCTTCGGCCCGCTTCCGCTCGACGATCTCTCCAATCAGCCGGGCCGAAGCCAGCAGCCGGCTCTTTGCCACCTCGATGAGGAACGGCGGCCGGCTCTCGTAGGATTCGACGTGCCGGCGCAACTCGGCCTCGCTTACCCCGAAGGCGCAAGCCAGTTTCCGCAGCTTCTGGGCGTCGCGAGGAGGATCGCCGTAGCCGAAGTTGATGCTGCCGACGATCTCGTCGCCGGCCCGGATCGGGACCGCCAGAATACGGAGCCCGCCGGCGCACGGGACGTCCACGGGCTCCCCGGTCTCGATCGCCCGGCGCGAGCATGCGGTCCAGCAGGATTCGTGGCAGAGCCACTTCCCGCTGTGCAAGGCCGCCTGGTTGTCCGCCGTCCCGCAAAGCCGGCGCGACGCCCGGTCGAGGAACTGGCACCAGCTCGAAGTGAACAGCCCGAAGGCGTAGTCGCCGTTCTTCTCGTACACGGCGGAGGAGGTGCCGAGCAGGTTCATGTAGTCCGCCACGATGTCGGAAAGCACGTCCCGGCCCACAAGATCGAGGATCAGCCGGCAGGTGTTCAGCCGCGTAAGATCGCCGTAAGAGGGCCCTTGCTCTGCGCCGGGCTCGACGGTGGATTGCTTGGCCAACATCCACTCCAGACGCCGCAGGGACTCGATCTCCGCCTCCAGCTCGATCTGGCGGAGCTGCGACTCGTGGAGGAGCCGCCGCAGCTCGGCCTCGGTGCCGGGCGGGCTTGCTTCCGTCTCCTGCTGCTGGAGCCGCTCGGCGGCTTCGGCGGACCGGACCTTGTCCGTCGGCATCGTTGGACCTTCTCGCGCTTGCCAAGCCGGCACGGCCTGCCGCCAGGCAGGCCGTGGCACACGGCCATGAGCCGTTCGGGTTGACGGAACCCCTCATCCAACGAGTCTCCCCCAGGCCGACGCGCATGTCAAGATGGCGGCCACGGCAAGGCGAGGGGCTGGGGGTGGGATGAGTAGGAAGAACCCTGAGTCGGGGATCGGGGATTCCCTTAGGGCTCGCTGGGCACCCCCTCGTGGGACTCGCAGGACACCGCCCGAAGCTCCAGGTACCTGGATTGACGCAGTCGCCGCTCGGCCGCTTCCTCGATCTGCCAATGCGGACCTCGCTTCCGGGGGCAGCGACCCAGAATCATATCGCTCGGGCAATACCCGGAAATCGGGAAGTGTACGGCCCATCCCTCAGGCTGTTCCTTGGCAGGCAATCGGGAGTTTCCCTAGACGGGCGCCGAGTGGCACGGGCTGCTTGTCAGCCCGTGTTCACCCCACGATTCAAGGAGAAGGAGTATAGGGGGACAGGCACCGCCCTGCTCTCGGAGCCAGTCCCCCTGGTGCGCTCGGAGCCAGTCCCCCCGGTCCCCGTGGCAGCCGCCGGTGATCCGGCCGGCCGTCCTCTTGGACCGTTGTACGGATTCGTCCAACCTGCTATAATCCGTCTGCGTCGGCCGGCGGCTTTTCGGCCAGGCAGGCCGCAGTCGAGACGGCGAAGGAGGTTTCCCGGGAGGGAAACGATTGCCATGACGACGGATACCGGAATCGGTGCCCGGCGGCAGAAGACGAGGGTGTTGCTGGTCGACGACCACCCGCTGGTTCGCCGCGGCCTGGCCGACGTGATCGGCCGCGAGCCGGACCTGGAGGTCTGCGGGGAGGCCTCCGACGTGACCGACGCCATGGAGGCGGTGGAGCGGACCAGCCCCGATCTGGTCGTGGTCGACCTGTCGCTCAAGAGCGGGCACGGCATCGATCTGATCGGGCAGATCAAGGCCCGCAGCGAGCGGATCAAGGTCCTCGTCTCGTCGATGCACGACGAGATGCTTTTCGCCGAGCGGGTGCTGCGCGCGGGAGCGTTGGGGTACGTCACCAAGCAGGAATCGCCCGACACGCTCCTGGCGGCCATTCGCCAGGTGCTCCGCAACGAGGTCTATCTCAGCCCGCGGATGACCAGCCGGCTCTTGCACCGAGCCGCAAGCGGCGACCCCGGGCCGGGCGATCCGCTGGAGGCCCTTACCAACCGCGAAATCGAGGTTTTCGAGATGATCGGTCAGGGGCTGACCACGCAGCAGATCGCCCGGCGCCTGGAGCTGAGCCCCAAGACCGTCGAGACCCACCGCGAGAAGATCAAGCAGAAGCTCAACCTCAAGAACAGCGCCGAGCTGAGCCGCCGCGCGGTGCAGTGGGTCCTGGAGCGCGGCGGAGCGAGTCCCCACCCTCAGGAAAGCGGCAGCGGCTGAGGGCTTTCTCCGGGTGGCACGGGCACCTTGCCCGTGGTTCCGCCCAGCACTGGCGAGACGCCAGTGCCACCCAATCATCCCTTGGATTACCCGTCTTGCTCGTCAAAACCCAATAGGGAACCCGCTGCCGTGGCGTTCCACGGCGTCTTAGGGAATTTTCCTAACCCCCGCTCGGGATCGGCCGGACGCTGCGGCCGAGAACGCGCCGATACACAGCCGGCTCGCCAGGTGTTTAACTGGTCGCGGCTGGAGGAAGGGGGATCGCGGCCGGCGAGGATCGTCTTCTTCCGGGTCGATCCGCGGTGGTCGCACACTTCCGTGCCGGCGCATCTGATTCGCTCGATCTGCCGCCACTGCCAGCTTCGCGGTTACGGCCGGGTGATAGGGGAATCCCCGATGGGCCCTTAGGGGATCGCCCGATGGGGCGATGGTGATTCTCTCGATTCTTCGGGGCCTGGCGGCGCCGTAGCATGACTCGACCTGGATCGAACCTGCGGAGTCGACAGCGCCGGGCCGAGGGCGCGGCGGGTCGGACCGGGCGGAGAGATCGCTGATGAACGAGTTCTTCCGATGCCTGCTCGAATCGAACCCCTTCGGGGTTAGCGCGGTGAGCGAGCCCCGGGACGCCGCCGTCCACGTGGAGGCCATCCACCAGCGCCCGTTCTACAAGCTCGTCGCGTGCGCCGAGGAGGTGCGGGCGACCCGGGGGCACCAGGGGCTGGTGGTTTGGGGCGAGGCGGGAATTGGCAAGAGCCACTTGCTCGCCCGGCTCCAGCGATGGGGTGAGCAGGAAGGCCGCGCCTGCTGCGTCCTCGTGCACCATCTCGCCTCCGACCCGGCGGGACAGGCGTGGTACGTCGTGAAGTCCGTGATCCGGCAGATGACCCGCGATCGCCGGGGGGGCCTGCGGCAGACGCCCCTTTTCCGCCTGATCCGAGAGGCCGTCAAGCAGGCGATGGCCAAGCTGCCGCCGCAGGAGTCGCCGTACCGCGTGGGGCAGGTGTTGGACGCCCTGCTCCGGCTGGTCGATCGCCGCTTGGAGGACGGTGCCCGCTCGGGGCCCGAGACGCAGCAAATTTGCGACGTCTTGTTTCAATTCTTCGTGGCCGCCCATCGGGACCAGGGACCGGAGAGCGGAAATCGCGCAGCCCTGTTGGCCGTTCGATGGCTCTCCGGGGAGCCGCTGGAGCCCGGCGAGGCGGCCGAGCTCGGGCTGCCATGGGCGTCAACCGCCGGGCGGCCGGTGAGCCTTTCCGAGACGGCCTCCGCGCAGAGCGTGCTGGTGACCCTGGCCGAGCTGGCCTCCCTGAGCGGCCGGGTGATGGTCCTGGGCTTCGACCCCGTGGACGGCCTGGCCTCGGAGCAGGTCCGGGCGCTAGCCCAGTTCCTTCACCCGCTCATCGATCACGCGCGAAATCTGCTGGTGATCCTTTCGGGCGAGCAGCGGAGCATCGAGGAGATGGTGGAGCAGGGCGTGATCCCGCGGTCGGCATGGGACCGCTTTGCCCAGGACACGCAGGGCATCCTGCTGAGCCGCATTTCCAGCGCGCAGGCCAAGGGGCTTTTGGAGGCCAGGCTGAGGCAGCTTCTGGAGCCGTTCTTGACGCTGCCGGAGGTTCGAGATCGGGTCGAGGAGGACACTTTGTTTCCATTGGGATCGGATTGGCACGCGCAGCGGAGCGGGGGCCTCTCGGAGTTCCGCACGCGGGACGTGATCCACTGGGCCCGAGACCGCTGGGGCCAGCAGCAGGCGAAGATTCGCGAGCTTGGGGGGCCGGCGTGGCTGGAGGGGTTCTGTCCAGGGCGCCCCGACGTGCCTGCCTGCCTGCCGGCCTGCCTGGCCGGGGAGTCCTGGTCGGTGCCGGCTGCAGCGCCCCAGGCGACCAGCAGTCCCCTGCCGAGCCTCGCCCCCGTGCTCGGGGCTGGGCCCCGGCAGCCGTCGCCGGCCCGGCGCGAGCGCGGAAAGCCGGGGTTCGTCGTCGGATGGGCCGTCAGCGCGGTCCTGTTGGCGGCGGTCGGGCTGGTCCTCTGGGCGCCGGGCAGGGGTTCCAAGGACACCGAGTCGCTGGCCTGGCGGGTCGAGCCGTCAGGACGAGCAGCAAGCGGCTCGCGACAACCGTCGGCCCGCGCACCCGCCCGCGAGGCCCCCTCCCAGCCCGATCGGACAGCTCCGGGCAGCGCCTCGCCGGCCGAGCCGCCAGCCGTTGAATTGCCGAGCGGCGCGCCGAAGAGCGAATCGCGGGTTGAAGCCTCGGTGGTCGCATCGCAAAGCCAGGCGGCGTCAACCGCCGTCTTGGCCAATCCATCGCCGCGCGAGGCGTCGCCCGCGCCCCCCCGCGGCGCCGTGCCGGCTCCCATCGGCGCCGTCGCGCCGGCTGCGCCCGTTCCGACCACGGCCATCGCGCCCATCGTTCCGATCGCGCCCATTGCACCGGCTGCGGGGGGCGCTGTGCCCGGCAAGGCCGCGTTGCCGGGCAGCGGTCTCTCGCCCCGAGCGATCGCGATGGGGGGGGCCCGTGCTCCGCGATCCCAGGTGAAGCCGATCGCCATTCTCGCCGACGCCGAGCTGGAGCGCCTGCTGACCGAAGCCTGGGGCCTCATCGAGCGAGGCGACGTTGAGCCGGGCCGCTCCAAGCTGTTGGATGCCCGCAAGACCGGGCGCGGCGACCCCCGCGCCGACTTCAGCCTCGGGCTCTTGGACGGCCTGAGCCACGACGACTGGGCCTCGGCCGAGAAGAGATTCGCCGAATGCGTGCGTTGCGACCCGACCAACGTCCCCTCGCTGAACAACCTGGCGATAGCCCAGTGGCACAACCGGCACGAGGTGCAGGCGGTGAAACACTGGAAGACGATCGTGGAGCAGCATGCCGCCACGCCGGAGGTGGTGCAGAACCTCGGGCGCGTGCGGTACTTGGCCAAGCAGGGCAAGGCCCGGGTGACCGGCGCGCTGGTCAAGTCGCTTGACGACCTGTACACCGAGGCGGCGGTGGCCACCTCCTGGAGCTTTCAGGCCCAAACCGGATTTCGGGTGATGGCGCTTCAACTGGCCGACGGGCGCTCGGTGGGCTGGTCCGACGTGCGGAAGATGGACTACACGCCGCCGCCCTCGGCGGCGGAGTCGGCGGCTGCGCGCCCGGCGGCGTCGCCTCCCAACCCACCCTACCCGGGGGCAGCGGTTCCCGGCGCCTACGGGCCCGGCGCTTTCCCCCGCGGCCCGATCGATCCGCGCATGCAGCCTTTTTACCCCTATGCGCCCGGTGTGCCCGGCTACGGGCCGCCGGCTCCCAACCCGCAGGTAGTCCCGCGCACGAGCCGTCGCGGGCAGTGAGTACGAAGACAACGCGCCGAGGTTCCAACGAAAGCCCAGAAAGGAGCGTAGCAGGACGCAAGACGGTGTTCCGGGCGAGCGAGGGAAGTGGACGCAGCCAAGAAGCGGCGCAGAGCACGTGTATCCCGTGTTGTTCCGATGTCCCTTTCACTTGTCAGTGTTCTTTAGATTGAGAGGATCGAAATGATGGACAGGCAGAGATTCTTGAGACCGACGTGCCTGCTGCTCTTGGCGGCCGGCGCGTTTTTCTGGGCAACGGGCCAGGCCCGCGCCCAGAACCCGGGACCCAATCCGTTGGTTGACTACACCAAACCCAACTACGCCAACAGCCCGATTTTGCGCAAGTTTGTCGACTCGCTGCCGCGCCTGAACGCCCCGAACAACCTCCAACAGCGGATCCCGGTTGCGACCGCGGGAGTGCTCCCAGGCTTCCCCGATGACGCTTACTACGAAATCGCACTGGTCGAGTATCGCGAGCAGATGCACTCGGACCTTCCCCCGCTCAGCCCGGTCGGCGTGAGCAAGACGGACCCGGCCGCGACCGGCGGCACGAAGCTGCGGGGGTACGTGCAGGAGATCAACGGCGTCGCCGTGGGGGAGCCGTATTATCTGGGGCCTCTGATCGTGGCGACCAGATACGATCCCACCAAGCCGGCAGGGGTCAATGGAAACGGAAAGCCGATCCGCATCAAGTTCACCAACCGGCTTCCCGCGGGAAGCGGAGGCGACCTGTTCATTCCGGTGGACGACACCATCATGGGTGCGGGGATGGGTCCCTTGGACATGCCGGGGATGCCGGGGATGAAGGAGTCTTACAAGCAGAATCGCGCCACGCTGCACCTGCACGGGGGCTTCAATCCGTGGATCAGCGACGGCACGCCCCACCAATGGACCGTCCCTGCTGCGGAATATGCAACGACACAGTACCCCAGGGGCGTGAGCACGCAGGACGTCCCCGACATGATTCCACCCGGGATGACGAGGTCGCCGGACGGCGTGATGACCTTCTACTACCCCAACCAGCAAAGCGCCCGGCTGATGTTCTACCACGACCATGCCTACGGCATCACCCGGCTTAACGTTTATGCCGGCGAGGCCGCGGGCTACCTGCTCACCGACGCGACGGAGCAGACCTTGATCGGTCCCGGCGGTGCGCTGGACGGGATGAGCTACGGGATCCCGCTGGTCATTCAGGACAAGAGCTTCGTGAACGACGCCACCGTGCCTCTGCCGCCGGGTATCACGACGGCGGATCCCGCCCGCTACACCTCGGCGACCGATCCGCTCTGGAGGTGGGGCGGGGCCGGGAATCTCTGGTTCCCCCACGTCTACATGCCGAACCAATGGCCGGACAACCCGGATTGGAGCGGGGCAAACCCGGTGGGCCGGTGGGACTGGGGCCCCTGGTTCTGGCCTGCCTTCCCCGCACCCGATGCGATGCCCGAGGTCTCTACCGTGCCCGAGGCTTTCATGGACACGCCGCTGGTCAACGGCACCGCCTATCCCTACCTCAACGTGGCGCCCAAGGCCTACCGTTTCCGGATCCTCAGCGCCGGCAACGACCGGTTCGTCAATCTCCAATTGTATCAGGCAGACCCCACGGTGACCACCGCCGACGGCCGGAAGAACACGGAAGTCAAGATGGTCCCGGCGATTCCCGGCGGGCCCTGGCCGCCGAGCTGGGGAAGGCCGGACGCGAGGGATGGCGGTTGGCCGGACCCGGCACTGAGCGGCCCGTCGATCATCCAGATCGGCACGGAAGGCGGCTTCCTCCCGGCGCCGGTGGTGCTGCCCAACACGCCGATCGGCTACGACTACGACCGCCGAAGCGTGACGGTCTTGAACGTGCTGGAGCACACGCTGTTCCTGGGTCCGGCGGAGCGGGCGGACGTCGTCATCGACTTCTCCCAGTATGCCGGCCAGACGCTGATTCTCTATAACGACGCGCCCGCCCCCGTCCCGGCGGCCGACCCGCGCGTCGACTACTACACCGGCAACCCGGATCAGACCGACGCCGGCGGCGCGCCCTCGACCAAGCCGGGCTACGGCCCCAACACCCGGACCATCATGCAAATCCGGGTCGCGCTCAGCGTCGACCCTGCGGTGGTCAGTGCGCCGCTTTCGTCGATCACGGTTCTCAACGGAGGCGTCGGTTATTCCGCGAGCACCACGGCCACCATCGACGGAGTTCCCGGTAGCGCTACGGTAACCGTGGTCAATGGCGTCGTTACTGCCGTCACGCCTACCGACCCGGCGGCACTTTACGCTTCAGCCCCGACGGTGACCATCACCGATCCGGGCCTTCCGGCGGCTATTCCTCCTGTTCCCGGCGGCACCGGCGCCGTGGCGGTTGCCAAGTTTGCCGTGGGCACTCCCTACGATCCGGCGCCGCTCAACGCGGCCTTGCCGGCGGCCTTTGCCGCGTCCCAGGCCGTGCCCCACGTGCCGGAATCGGCCTACGGGCCCGTCTACGGGGCGACTTTCCCCGACAAGTATGCCCATATCTTCGACACCTCCTTGACCTTCACCCCCATCGGCGGAGCCGGACCGACGACGGTCCCGTTGCAGCCGAAGTGCATCCAGGAGCTTTTCGACACGCACGGGCGGATGAACTCCATCCTCGGGACCGAGCTGCCGTTTACCACGGCGCTGATCCAGACGACGATCCCCTTGGCGTACATCGATCCGCCCACCGAGATCGCCACGGACGGTCAGCTCCAGCTCTGGAAGATTACCCACAACGGCGTGGACACCCACGCCATCCACTTCCACCTGGTCGACGTCCAGGTGATCAACCGGGTCGGCTGGGACGGCATGATCAAGCCGCCCGACGCCAACGAGCTCGGTTGGAAGGAAACCGTGAGGATGAACCCCCTGGAAGATATTGTCGTGGCGCTGCGGCCGAAGGCCCCTGTGGTCCCGTGGCCGCTTCCCGACAGCGTTCGTCTTCTGGACGTGACGATGCCGAAGGGCTCCACGACGGGTTTCACCGGGGTTGACCCGAAGACGGGCAATCCCATGCCCGTGTCCAACCAGATGTTCAACTTCGGCTGGGAGTACGTGTGGCACTGCCACCTCCTGGGCCATGAAGAGAACGACATGATGCGCCCGCTGGTCTTGCAGATGCCGCACGATCCGCCCGCGGCACCTTCCCTGCTGACCGCGGTGGTGGCCGGAGTCCCGGTGGCCCCCTCGACCACGCTGGCCGGCCCGCCCATGCGGGTCGACCTCACGTGGCAGGACAACTCGACCACCGAGTTCGGCTTCCGCCTCGAGCGGGCCACCGTCACCGGCGGCACGATCGGCGCTTATGCCGCCGTGGCAACCCTGAGTCCGAGCCCGGGGACCGGGGGCTCCCTCAAGTACAGTGACACCACGGTGCTTCGGGGGGTGAGGTACGCCTACCGGGTCTTCGCCTTCGTGGCAAACCCGATTACCGTGGCCGATTCGCTGCCGTCGAACGTCGTGCAGCTCACGACGCCGATGGCCCCGGCAGCGCCGTCGAACTTGAAGGCCACGGCGTCGAAGAAGGGCGTCACTCCTCCCACCGTCACGCTGACGTGGAAGGACAACGCCAACAACGAGGTCGGCTTCAGCATCGAGCGGGCCACCGTCACCGGCGGCGTGATCGGCACCTATGCGCCGATCGCGACGGTCGGCGCCAACGTGACGACCTTCGTCGACACGACGGTTGCCTCGACGACGGCGTACAGCTACAGGATTCGTGCCTTCAATCCGGCCGCATTCTCGGCGTACGCCACCGCCGGGAACGTGAGCACGCTGGGCCCGCCGCTGGCCGCGAAGCCCCAGGTATTCATTACCGGCGGCAACAGCGGGTCGAGCAAATAGGCTTCCGGTACGACGTTACCGCAAGCCGACGTAGTCAAGGAAGTCGGGGAGGG
>Ga0315290_10000579_pt1 | contig 24075 bp, 22 predicted proteins | sample YL17G12_0_MG_FD_203627 | JGI IMG/M metagenome (GOLD analysis project Ga0315290, IMG submission 203627) | Sediment microbial communities from Yellowstone Lake, YNP, Wyoming, USA - YL17G12_0 | ecosystem: Environmental > Aquatic > Freshwater > Lake > Sediment | place: USA: Wyoming | collected... | reverse complement strand
CCGTTCGCCAGGAAGCTAACTGCGGTTGGACTTTCGCCAGGTCCAAAAGCCCAACTGCTTGTGCCCACTGAGGATTTGTTCTGGAGTAGTCTCCCAACAACTTCATTGCAGATTTCCTCAAGGGAAGCATACCTGTCGCCTCGACCCATTGCGCCTGGATTTCCGGCTTAAGCATCCAACGCGCGAACAGCCAGGCTGCCAGTTGTTTTTCCGGAGTATTCTTCATCACCGTGAATGATGGACCATAGGCCAGGATGGATTTCCCATCAGCGCCCGGGTAGGGGATCACCTCCCATTCGTCACTATTCTTTGCCATCGAGAAAGCATTGGCTTGCTCAGCCAACTCAGTGAGATCGCCGGACATGAAGAGCGCCTTACGTTCAGCCAGCGGCGCGAATTGCTCAAGTCCAGTGTAGATCCAGGCACAACTGTCGTCGTAAAGGTCTTTTTGGAAAGCCAGTGCAGCAGTATTTTCTTCAGTATTGAAGGCATATGTTTGATCGGTCGTCGCCCCCCCGCCGAAAGCATTCAACCAGCTTGTCGCAGATTGAGGATCAGCATCAACAACCCAGCCGCCATAACCGTCATTACTCAAAATAGAATCACTGCGGAACTGATTGTTTGCTGCACAAGCCTGTGAGCGAAATTCACGCTCATTATCCGGTTCGGATTCGAAACCCAATTCCCGCGCCCAGCGAGCGTTATAGAATAACAAACGGGTGGACCTTTCCGCTGGCAGACCCAGCGTTTTTGACCCAACACGATCCTGCTCTAAAAAAACTAGAGGAATATCAGCGATCACATCTGCAGTCAGTCCCCACTTGGGGTGGTTGACATAATCTGTCAGGTCGACCACATTACCCTGGGCATCCCAGGCCAATGCATATTCAGGAAGCGCTACGCTCAAATCAGGCAGTTCATTTGAATCAGAAGTTGTGTTCACCGCTTCATACAATGAATTCCAGTCCGGGAAGGGTTGGGCGCGGACGGTGATATTCCAAAGATTTCTTCGGTTGAATTCGGCGATCTGCGCCTCGAATATTTCCCTTTGCGGACTCCCCCAAGCATGCCAGATGTTTATGGTAACCCCACTGAGTGCAGATCCATCCACACCTATAGTATCCGCTGGAGTGGGAGTCGGTGGCGGTGTAGATATTGGTGTTGATGTTTTCTTGGGAAGGTCGGTCGGTTTCGGCGTCGGTTGAATCGCCATGAAAATCCGTTCGCAGCCGGATATCAACATCACCACGATCACAAGAAAGAAAAATATGGACCGCAGTCGCATAAGCGGTTTACACCAAGGCCAAAGGAATGGGGATAAAAACCAATATAAAGAGAATCAAGGCCAAAACGGCGACCACTTTACGCCGGCTGTCCAGTTGAGTGATCTGGTCGAGAGGCTCGTCAGAAATTCGCCCAAAAGCTAACAGCAGGAAAACCCACAGCCACCAGCCCATCCAAAAGAAGCCAAGGACTGCCAGCATCACCATGATCGGGATGAGAAATTTACGCATCCGTTTGCCCACTAGCGCGTACATCACATGGCCGCCATCCAACTGCCCGGCCGGGATGAGGTTGAGGGATGTCACCAAAAGTCCCACCCAGCCCGCCCAGGCGATGGGGTTGAGCTGCACGTCCATGCCGCCGATTGGGGACGGTGTGCCAGTGATGACGTATCGTACCCAATAAACAAATGGTACGACACCGTTGTAGTCTACCGGTGCAGGCAACAATTTACCGAAGACAGCATATTTCAACAAAAGATAAAGGATGGAATTTCCTTCCAACTGGCTCACTGGCTGCACAGGACCTAATTTCGAAAGAGAGAGACCCAGCAGCAAGACCGGGATGGCTACAACTAATCCGGCAATGGGACCGGCGATCCCAATGTCCAGCAAGGAACGGCGATTCCTGGTGGGCGATTTCATTTGGATGACAGCCCCCATGGTGCCGAATCCGCCAGGGATCGGCATAGGGATGAAATAGGGAAGGGTGACATCTGCCTTATGCAGGCGACCGACGATGTAATGACCGAATTCATGCGCCAATAAGATTGCCATGAGGCTGATGGCGAATGGGAGACCATCCCAAAAATTCAACAGAGTGACACGATACATTTCCACCAAAGAATTGATCTGCACATTTGGATGATTGTAGGAATAAGCATACATGGCGCCGGCCAGCCAGACGCTCAACACAGTCAGTACGAAGAGCAGGATATTGACCCATACCTTGGACGACGATGACACATATTGACTTTTTACCAGATAAACCACCTGGCGTTCATCTTCCATCCTGAATAACGGGGTGATCCCATATGGAGTCAACGAACCAGAGAGTTGGTCATACGCTGCCGCTGAGTCATCCTGCAGGAGAAAACCCCGATAGCGGAAAAGGTATTTTTCCTTTTGGGAGTCGCCGATGGTTACATCATCGATGCTGAATACACGTGATACTAAGTTGGTTAGGATTTCAGGTTCAGGCAGAGACAAAGTCACCTCTAATAAATGAAAAGGCGGGAGTGAATGGGGGTCGAACCCACCCAGGACCGCAACGCGACCCAACGCTGGTGTTGAAGACCAGGGAGCCCACCGGGACTCAATCACTCCCGGCGCAAGCATACTCTATCGAAACAGGTTTGACAAGAGAGCGACCAGCTTAGGGATTTCCCTCGACAAGTAGGATGTTAAGTTGGATATCTCTCGCGATACGTATGCTACCAACCGGGGGATTTCACGCACGAAAACCGTCAGTGTGATACAGAAAGAAATTACAGGCACAAATCCCAAAATAATTCCTCCGGTGGCAAAAAGCCGGTCGCTGTTTGTTCCTCCCGATCGCCTTATTCTCCATAGAGCGATTCCTCCCAATACTGATCCAAGAAATCCCAGAAAACTATTTGGGACCAAGGGGAGTGGAAGTGTGCATAAAGCCAATAGGGAAAGAATAAAACTTGAGAATGCGAGCCAACTACGAGGCGGATGATTATGTTCTGACATTCCAGCATTCTAAACCAGGACTGAGACTGTGCAAAGCCACATTTGCATCAGGAATAATAGTATTAAAATCTAAAGATTTAATGACAGACATAATTTTCATCATCATCGATAGGTTTCCCTTCAAAAACCATCTGCAGGTCGAAGCAATCATATCCTTGCAGGATAACCGCACCCGTTCCACGCGAACCGACCACTCGCAACGTGAGAAATAGCGAAGTTGAATCCATCCAGGATGAAAAGGTATTCAAACCAACCGCCGGCCTGATATCCTGGATTTCCCCAAATGTTCGGTTGACCGCCAGGGACTTTCGAACAACGTCCAAGGCTGACCAATAATGGTTTCCAATAATCCGAGCCGCAACGCTATTGGCCAGGGAAGAAGTAAGATATGGCCACAAGGGTTTTACCAAAGGCAAATTGACGCGGCTAGCCAAATTATCAAGGAGGTCCGAAGGCGGAGCGACGCCTTTGAGCCACCATTCCCCCGTTTTTTCATAAGGCTCAAAAGCCAGTCCTGAAGCTGACCGGTAGACACGTATCTCTGCCAGTTGTCCGGCGTCAAGGTGGAGTTGAACTACCCCCACAGTTTCCCTTTGTTCTGCATCCCATTTTGCGGACATGAAATGGTCCATGTAATTTTCACCTTGCGGACAAGGCACCAAGCGAGGCGACTGACCCGCATCCTTGACAACACATTGGTACGCCGTCCCATCCGCGGGCAGATGAAACAGATGCCCGGCCACAAAGAGATCAAGTAGACGCAGGATTTCATCTTCGGATAATCTTGTTCGGGGAAAACCGACATAACCAGGGTCCCAAAATAATCCATCTGTTTGGAGATCGATGTAATAAGCATCGATAATCTCGGTTGGCGAAATCTGGTCGAGAACAAATTCCGCACTCATGTATTTTTTGGGTGCTGGTGGTTTTGTTTCAGGCGAAAGACAGGTATTCCCCAACAAGATTTCGGGAAAACTTGAAAAAATGGTATAAAAAGTTGGCAGGAATGCTAAGCAAACAAGCCCAACTATCAAACAAAGACCTATGAGGATGCCTATCACTCGCTGGTTCTTCATTGTTATTTCCTTTTATCCCCTGAAAAGACTTTTTGATAGATAAACACCAGCCAGGGGATCACTAAAAATTGAGCGAATAGGGTCAAGCCAGCCGCCCCGCAAGCTGTCTTTCGTAGAAAAATCGGTAGTGGAGTTTCAGTAGCGCCGATGCTGGTCAGAATGGACACTCCAAACCACAACGCTGCAAACAAGGTTGTTGTGAACAAGCCCCAGATTGCGATGAGCATTGGTCGAGGGAAGAACCCGCGCTGATAAAAAGAAACCAGCATTCGACCGAGGTAGAAAACAATCATGGCAGCAACAATGGGTCCGATTATCCATTTGTCAAAAGATGCGGCACTGGAGAACGGAAGAGTCGGGTCGGCAATAGCTATGAGAGTAAACGTCACACCAACAGGTAACAGGAACAACGCTGGAAGGATATAAGCTGCAATTACTGGCAAGAAAATTATCAGGGTAACTTTAGAAGAACTATTCACTGGCTGCACCTTAATTCAAGAGATAAATAGACCAATACCGAATTTATTCAGTATTGGTCTATTTTTACCCTTGTGTAACTTGCAGAGACTTTCTGATAGCTCTCAAAACAGGTCAGTAGTTTACAAGGAAACCTCCAAACGGAAGGAGTACGCAAAAGATTCAGCTGGATTGAAGTGAATCATCGCTGCTCGATGTACGGGTTTGGTCATCATCGTCGAGTAATTTATCCATGTTCACTTCATAGTCCCCCCATTTGCTGCCGCTCGCAGTTGAGAAGATCATCTGGCTGGTGATCTCCGATTGTGCTTCGGCTTTTTGCACGGCCGCGCGACGCTTCTCCGCCCCTTCCCCAGAAATCTGCCCGCCTGCAGGCTCAACATGCAGGATGCGGATTTCCTTCAAGTCTCCCAAGGTGTAAGCGACTACTTCACCGGCCTGGCGTCCCAGCAATACCTTAGCGAGGGGTGTATTTTCATCCAATAGACCGGATTGGAAATCCGCCTGTTTGGTGTTCACCAGCGTGAACTCGCTTTGTTCAACCTCACCTGAAAAATCGACCAGTTCAAGAAGAACCCGGCTATTTACTGAAATAAGCAGACTTTTCGATTCCATAGCTCTATCTTATCAAATTAATGAAGAAGAATACGATGAAAAATTGTATTGTTTATAAGAAATCCAAGTTATTTGGATTTTACAGACCCTTCATTGTGTAAAAAATACTATAATAAAATGGATACAAGATAAATCGATGGATCTATTTTCATTTTTCAATGAAAATTGAATCATCCAACCTGGGAATTCGATCGGGAGGAAATATGAATAAAGCTACGATGATAAGAATCGTTTTCATAAGTTTATCGATCATCCTGCTTGGCAGCGGTCTCACCGCCTGCGGACAGGCGGCTCAAACGACTGTGCCTCAATCCACGCAAGCCTCCTCGACCGAACAAGCATCGACTCAGCCTGTTGAAATTGAAAAAACCATCACCATCGTCATCCCCGAAGACCCCCCCCAGTTTTAATGCCGCCATCGCTGATTCGGGCTACGACGCGCTGGTGATGCATATGACCCTGCTGGGAATGGCAGGCATTGATCCGAATGGTGAAGTTTACCCTGTGCTGGCTGCCGAACTTCCGACTGTCGAGAATGGCGGCGTGGTGGTGGATGAAAATGGCGGCACTATGGATGTCACCTGGAAAATGCGTACCGATGTCACCTGGGCGGACAGCACACCGGTCACAGCCGATGACGTGATATTCACCTACAAGGCCATCATCGACCCGAATACCGGCTTCTGGATTCCCGGCATCGACCTGGTGAGCGGTGTGGACAAAATCGACGACCATACATTTGTCGTCCATTTCTCTGGAATTTACCCCTCCTACTTAACCCTCTTTGGTAATCGACAGGTGGTCATTTGGCCAGCGCATTACTGCAAGGCCGAACAGGGTTTTCAAAACTGGGATTGTGGCCGCGAACCACTCAGCGATGGTCCTTACAAACTTGAGGAATGGGTCACCGGTGACCACCTGACCTTTGTCCGCAATCCGAACTTCTATAATCCGGGCAAACCTAAGATAGACAAGGTCATCGTCAAGATCGTGCCGGATGCGACGGTTCGAGAGATGATGATACGCCAGGGTGATGCCGATATATTGATGTGGGCTACCGAACAAGTGGCGGATAATTTAAAAAACGACAGTAACGTCAAGATCAGCATGAGTCCCTCCAATCGGTTCGCCATGCGTCTTTATATCAATCTGGCAGCCAAAGGTTCCACCGACCCCGTAGCCAACCCCAACCCCTTTTTCGCGGATGTACGTGTACGTCAGGCTATCCGGGCTGCCATTGATGTGGAAAAAATTTCCAGTACCGTTTGGCACGGATTCGCGCAACCTGTATGGACGGAATTTTTCCGCGCACCATACGATCAATGCAATATTCCCCGTCCTGAATATGATCCGCAAGCTGCCAAAGCCCTGTTGGAACAAGCAGGGTGGATTGATCAGGATGGCAATGGTGTGCGTGAATGCCACGGTTGTGCCAATGCCAAGGAAGGTGACCCGTTTAAGTTCGAGCTGTTGACTTACTCCGAATACGGCGAACCCCTCAACCTCACCCAGCAGTTGATCGGCGAGATGCTAAAGGATGTCGGCATCCAGGCTGATTTGACCCAGACCCAAGGCAGCGTCATGTGGGCCGATTCAGCCAGTGGCGGGATCGAACAAAATGGCGACTTCAATATAGACTTGTACGACGACGGTTATGCCGGCAATGACCCGACGGATTTCATCTGGCAATATTACAATTCCGCTTCGGCTGAACCAGACCAAGGTTGGAATATTGGCCGCTGGAAGAGCACCCAGATGGACGACCTGCTCAACCAGGCTTATACGTTGGATGAAAAGACACGGCAGGAGGTCTTCTGCCAGATGGCGAAAATCCTCGACCAGGAGCTTCCCCAAATCCTGTTGTTCTCCACGCTCAACGCTGACGCTTACTCGACCCGGATGGACAATGTTATCGCCAACGTGAACAGCGTCGTCAGCTGGAATTCAGCAGACTGGAATATCACCAAATAGTCATCATTGTGCCCGGAGAAACGGTTCCGGAGCACGGGTTTCTTTCATCAACCGATATCAAAAAGATCTATCGGTAGATCGTCATGGTTATTGCTCGCGAAATAACAACGAACCATGTGTGGGTTATCAGTACGGTTAATGTCATCGCTGAAGACCGGTACCTCCCAACATCAAATTCTCGTTGAAAGGTTTGTTATTTATTGACCCAATACATCTCGCGTCGTCTGGTGCAGGCTGCCGTGATCATGTTCCTGCTTAGCATTTTATTTTTCGCCCTGGTTAACCTGGCGCCGGGTGGACCATTGGCCGGTTACGGTCAAGCTCGCCGTGTTCCACCTAAAAAGATCGCCATACTGAAACGCCAGCTGGGACTGGACAAACCGCTCCCGGTTCAATACCTCGTCTGGTTGGTCGGCAATGATTGGATGAAAGTAGACATGAATGGCGACGGTATACCCGATAATAATGGAACTCGCCGAGGTGTTCTACGCGGTGATTTTGGTTACTCCTTCCGGACCCGCAGACCGGTCCTGGATGAAATCGCCTTGCGGCTGCCCAATACGATCTATCTTATGAGCATCACCATGCTTGTGGCGCTGGTGATCGCCATACCTATCGGCGTGATTTCTGCCATCAAACAGTATTCCATCTTTGATATTTCCGTAACTACATTTGCGTTTGCAGGTCAGGCTGTGCCGGATTTTTGGTTGGGGTTGATTTTGATCATTATCTTTTATACCTGGTTGAAGAACCCACTGACAGGAGGTCCCCTGCTCCCGGCCGGAGGCATCTATACCATTGGCGCACCATTTTCAATCGGAGATTATGCTTCACACCTTATACTCCCTGTAATTGCCGGTTCACTCGGCTGGCTGGCATGGTATTCGCGTTTTTTACGATCCAGCATGTTGGACGTCAAAAACCAAGATTACCTGCGCACAGCGCGCGCCAAAGGACTCCCAGAGCGCATGGTCATTTTCAAGCATGGTGTGCGGAATGCACTCATCCCATTAGTGACACTGGTCGCACTTGACTTGCCATACATCATCGGCGGTGCAGTTTTTATTGAAACAATTTTTTCCTGGCCGGGGATGGGATTGCTTTATTACCAGTCTGCTCTTCAGCGGGATTATCCCGTTCTCATGGCAATTCTCATCATCAGCGGTATCGCCATCATCCTATCCAATCTTTTGGCGGATATTGGTTATGCTTATCTTGACCCTCGGATCCGTTACTCGTAAAGGTGCGAATATGGAACAGTCCACTGGAAAGGACATAGCAGCCATCGCCAGTAAACCGCTCCAAAGCCTGACCCCTTTCCAGATCATCTGGAAGCGTTTCAGGCACCATCCCGGCGCCATGGCAGGGTCTTTCATTCTGCTGCTAATACTCCTGTCCATTTTGCTGGCTCCGCTATCTCCCTATGACCCGGAGAAATCCGATACGACTCAACGGTTTCAGCCTCCTTCCCTCCAGCACCCAATGGGTACAGATGCCCTTGGTCGGGACATGTTGACCCGCGTATTGTATGGTGGACGTATTTCCATGTCCGTGGGTTTGATGGTCGTCGCTATCACCCTGGTCATCGGCGTTTCCATGGGAGCAGCGGCGGGTCACTTTGGCGGAAATACGGACAACATCCTGATGCGCATCACCGATGCGACATTAACGCTGCCTTCCTTGTTGGTGCTGATCCTGCTGAGTGCTATCCTGCGTGAGGTGGAAATGCCACTCTTCCAGCGTAACAGTGTGCTGACCATCTCGATTGTCATCGGTCTTCTGTCCTGGATGACATTCACACGCCTGGTCCGCGCATCATTCCTTACGTTGCGAGAAATGGACTTTGTAACAGCCTCCCGTTCGCTAGGCGCTTCATCGCTGCGGATCATCACCACCCATACCCTGCCGAATGCGATTGGACCCATTATTGTTCTGGCTACTCTGGGTCTGGGTTATGCCATCATCGAAGAATCCGGCTTGAGCTTTTTAGGGTTTGGCATCCAACCGCCCACGCCCAGCTGGGGCAACCTGCTCAGTAATGGCCAGGAAAATTTCATCCGCTACCCCTGGTTGGCGATTTTTCCCGGACTGATGATTTTCCTCACGATCATCTCGGTCAACTATATCGGCGATGGCCTGCGCGATGCGTTCGACCCATATAAGGTTTTACAAAAGGCCGGAGAGATGTAAACGGACTTTCTGGAAATGGTTCCTAAAAGATTCCCCCACCGAAAAGGAGCGTAGCATATGTCCAATGAACAAAAACCCCTCGAACCCATCAAAACTCCCTACCGACTCAGTTATCTTAGCGAGGAACAGTTGACCCGGCTCCAGGAAGCAACTCTGTCCATCATGGAACGGACCGGGGTCAAATTCCCATCAGAGAAAGCGCTCAAGGTCCTGGCGGAGCACGGCGTCAAGGTCGATTTTGAAAAACAAATCGCCCGTTTTCCGCGCGCCGTGGTAATGAGTTATCTGGAAAAATTGCCGCGTTATTTCAACATCGGCGCGCGCACACCTTTCTACGATTTTCATCTCGAACAGGGCTGCACCTACTTCACAACAGATGGCTGCGGCGTTGAGACGATCGATCTCGAGACTCGCGAAAGACGCGCCTCCTGCAAGGAAGACGTGGGCATGATGGCGCGAGTCGCGGATTACCTGCCTTCTGTCGCTTTCTACTGGCCAATGGTCAGCTCACAGGAATACGGTGAAACTGCTCCCCTTCACGACCTCGATGCTGGTTTCCGCAATACACTCAAGCACATCCAGAGCGAGACCATCATGGGCGAAGCGGATGTCCGCTACGCGGTTGAAATGTCGACAGTGATCGCCGGTAGTCGGGAAGAGATGCAGAAGCGGCCAAATTTCTCATTGCTGGTCTGCACCATCGCGCCGCTGATCCAGGACAAGGACGGCATCGAAGGCGCAATGGTTCTGGCCGAGGCCAAGGTGCCGGTAGGATTCCTGTCCATGCCGACCATGGGGACGACAGCTCCAGCTACGCTGGCCGGCGCACTGGCCATGGGAGATGCCGAGTGCATCTCCGCCGCAGTATTGATGCAGATGGTTAGCCCAGGCGCACCAGTTTTCCATTCAATGATGCAGGCTTGGGCGGATCCCAGCTCCGGCAACTACGTCAGCTATCCGTTGGACGCTCGCGGACGATATGCCCCGGTCGAGATGGCACATCATTGGGGTATGCCCTCGCTGGGAGCCTGCTACGGCACCGACGCACGCGAAGCCGGCACGTGGCAATCCGGTTCAGAAGTGGCACTGGACTCCTACATGGCAGGTTTGACCGGCGCTGAAATTGTCACTGGCATGGGGCTGACCCACACGTACACCCGGCTGTACCCTGAATCGCTTCTCCTTGATAACGATATTTATCAAAAAGCGCGGCACTACTTGATGACCATGGACATCAGTGATGAAACACTGGCACTTGATACAGTGGACGCGGTAGGTCCAGGTGGGCACTACCTAGCGCAGAAACACACTCGTAAATATATGCATGATTCTATGAAACGCGCCATCTCCCAGCAGATCGGTACGGATGGCAAGTACCGCGACCCGCGTGAATATGCCATCGAGCAGACCAAGTGGATCCTCGCCAATCATCACCCGGAACCCTTGGATGATGTCAGGCTGAAAGAACTCGACCGTATTCTGGCGGCTGCTGATAAAGAATTGCGCAACTGAGTGTAGAACTGAGGGGCTTTAGACTCTCCAGCACATGGTTCGAAACCCGAGAGGGAACCTAATGTCAACTAGCACAACCCCATCGCTGCAGCCGATCACTCCGGCCTATCATCTAAGGATATTAAGCGACTCTCAACTGGAACAGATGAAATCAGGGACATTGGAAATTTTGAAAGAAACCGGTGTTCACTGTCCTTCTGAAAAAGCCCTGAGAATCTTTGCCGAACACGATGCCAATGTTAATTTTGAAACACAAATCGTTAAAATTCCACCGCACGTGGTACTGGAGAATATGTCACACGCCCCACGTTTTTATACGATGGGCGCCCGTCTGCCGGAATTCGATCTAAAACTCGATGGGAAATCCACCTATCTCGCCACCGATGGGTGCGGCGTGGAAACGATCGATTTTATTACCCGCCAGCGGCGCTCCTCTTGCAAGGAGGATGTTGCCAAAATGGCGCGCGTCTCCGATTACCTGACTTCGATCGGATTTTACTGGCCGATTGTGAGCGCCCAGGATTTCCCAGCCACAGCGCCACTCCACGAACTGGAGGCTTCCTACAACAACACCGTCAAACACGTCCAGAGCGAAACCATCATGGACGCCAAAATGGCTCACTATGCAGTCGAAATGGCACGCGTGATCGCCGGAGACGAAAGAACGCTACACGAGCGTCCGCCGCTTTCGCTGTTGGTATGCTGCATCTCCCCTTTAGGTCTCGACCGCGATGGCATGGAATCAGCTTTGACTCTGGCCGAGGCCAGGCTGCCGGTGGGCTTTATGTCCATGTCGAATGTCGGTTCCACCGGTCCGGCAACGCTGGCAGGAACGCTTGTGACAGGAGACGCCGAAATAGTTGCCGCTATGACCCTAATTCAGATGGCTTATCCCGGCTTGCCGGTTTTTCACTCGATGATGCCGGGAATCATGCATCCGCATTCGGGTGCCTACCTTGCCACAGCCTGGGAAGGCACCTTGCTCTATCCCATTGGCGTGGAGCTGGCTCATAATTGGGGAGTTCCCAGTCTGGCGGGTGTTTTCGCGACCGATGGACAGGTTCCAGGCTGGCAATCTGGAGGGGAAGCGGCTTCGTCGCTACTGCTGTGCGCTCTGACCGGAGCAGAAACTGACAGTGGGTTGGGTTTGCTCGAATCCTGCACATTGCTCCACCCCGAGGAAGTCGTTCTCGACAGTGACATCTACCACCGCATCCGCATCGAAGCCGCCGGATTGGACACCAGCCCTGAAGCACAAGCACTGGATGTCATTCGGGAAGTTGGACCACGCGGCTTTTTCTTGAAAAACCGTCATACCCGAGAGAACATGCGCAAACGGGTATTCTCTGAGTTGACCTGCCAGCCCGATAAAAATGGCAGGTACCGCAATCCGCTTGAGGTGGCGCAGGAAAAAGTAAAATGGATCCTGGAAAACCATCAACCGGCACCGCTTGAAATCAACCAGCAAAAAGAACTCATTCGCATTTTAAAAACTGCCGATAAGGCTTTTGAATAAATGAAAACAAAACATAACAGCGATCAAATTAGCACCAAATCAGAAAGATGCATATGAGGGCGCAAATCCAAATACTTTCCGCCGATGAAAGGGATCAGATCCATGAACGCAGCCTGAAACTATTGGCGACTACCGGCGTACGAGTTCGTTCAAAAAAAGCACGCAACTTGCTCGGTAAGGCCGGCGCGGATGTCCATGAAACATCACAGATCGTCCAATTCCCTCGCAGCTTTGTTGAAGAATGCATCAATCTCGTACCCAAGACATTCAAGCTTGGCGGAAGGCGCCCCGGGTGGGACCTGGACATGAACATCGGCGAGTGTTCGCTATTGGCGGACGGAGGCGCAGTCAGTGTACTCGATTGGGAAACTGGAGAAATCCGACCCGGCACATTCGATGATTGGCTGCAAGCCACGCATCTCATCGACGCCCTGGATGAAATCGGCGTGTACTGGAATATGGTGGAGGGTGGTTTTGCGGCTGAGTCACTCGGTGATTATGTTTCATATTGGCGAAATGTCTTCAAGAACTGTTCCAAACATGTGCAGGATTCGACAGACACCCCTGAAAAATCCCGCCTGCTGCTTGAAATTCTCCAGGTCACCTTTGGAGACAAAAAGACCATCCGTGAGACTCACCCATTTTCGTTCATTCTATGTCCCATGTCGCCGCTGGTGATTGACGAAACCTATGCGGATGCCTACCTGGAACTGACAGGCTGGGATATTCCTGTCGCGTTAATGCCCATGCCTCTGATGGGTGCCACTGGTCCCGCCAGCATGATATCAAGCATCATGCTGGCCAACTGCGAGTCGCTGGCGGTGCTTTGCCTGGTGCAGGCTGCTGAACCCGGTACGCCTATCATTTACTCTCCATTCCCCCAGAGCATCGAACCATACACATGGCGTTATACCGGTGGGGCAGTCGAAAATTCTTTATTTGGCGCTGCAACCATCGAGATGGGACGCTATTACGGATTCCCGGTTGAGGCTGCAACCGGCGGCACCGACCAATATTATCCCGGAGCCCAAGCCAGCTACGAACGTGCCATTAATTGGAGCCTGCCGACGATTGGCTGGCCGGATATTTTAGTGGGACCCGGCCTATTGGGCGGTTCCACCATACTATGCCTTGAACAAATGGTCATGGATGTGGAAATTTTCAGGCGCTGTTCCCGCTTATATGAAGGAATCCCCGCCGACGCTGATCGTTGGTTGGAGGGTATTATTGCCAAGGCTGGGCCGGGTGGTAATTTTCTAAATCAAAAATCCACTCGTAAGGCTGTTCGTGAAGGGAGATGGTATTTGAGCGGAATGGGTTTCCATGACACTTATGAAAAGTGGAAGGAAGCTGGTATGCCGGATATTATCGACGAAATTCAAGAGATCACACGAAATATTCTAAAAAATTATCAACCTCTCCCGCTGGACAACTCTGTAGACCGTGAGCTCGAGCGTCTGGAACGGCATGTGAGGGGAAAAAACAAGAAGTAGGGCGATGTTACAAGCACTGCCCATCGAGGATAATATGAAATTCACAGGACAGTTTCTAAATGAAGTGGAGCAATTCCGCATTCATCAGGAATCCCTGCACATTCTGGCTGATGTGGGTGTCAAGTTCCATGGTGAAAAAGCCCTCCCATTGCTTGCAAAAAATGGGGCTAAAATCGACTGGGAAAATAAAATAGCTCATATTCCAAAGGGACTGGTGGACGAAACCTTGCAATCGACTCCCAAGTCTTTTGTGCTAGGCGCGCGGAATCCTGCATACAATTACCCAATGCCATCCCCAGTCTCTCGTTTCTCCATCGATGGCACCGCTGCTTTCGTGCTCGATTTTGAGACTGAACAAAAGCGTTACGGCACTCTCAGAGACATAGAAAACAGCCTAAGAGTCTTTCAACAAATGGACCTGGGGCTCATGGCCTGGGCACCGACGGTCGCCTCGGACAAACCCGCAGATTCAAGGGTGCTGCACGAATTTTTTGGCATCATGCGTTACACATCGAAGCATGGCGAGCATGAAGTCCACTACCCGGAGCAGGTGCCGTATCTGGTGGAAGGGATGAAAGCAGTTTTAGGTAGTGAAGAAGCGATCTGCACCAGCAAAGCTTACTCAATGATCTATTGCCCTGTTGCGCCACTAATGCATGATGGTCCGATGCTGGATGCATACCTCGAACTGGGAAAATGGAATCTCCCGGTCATGATTCTGCCAATGCCAGTCACTGGTACAACCGGTCCGGCCAGTTTGTTTTCGAACCTGGCTCTGGCTAACGCAGAAGCGCTTTCCTCGATTGTGATCTACCAACTGGAAACGCCCGGCCGTCCCATGATTTACAGCAGCGCGGTCGGCTCGGTGGATTTCCGCAATGGAGCCTACCTGGCAGGCACACCTGAAATGGGCATCCAGTCTGCGGCTTTTGTGAAAATGGGGCAATACTATGGCATTCCCAGTGCATCTGCCGGTTGCTCATCGGATGCAAAGGAACCGGGGGCAGAGGCCATTCTCGATAAATTGATCACCACCATCCCGCCAGTTTGCGCTGGTGCGGATATCATCATTGGCACCGGAGAGATCGAAGGCGACCAGCTGCTCATCCTTGAGCAGTTGATCGTTGACAATGAGATGTGCCATCTCTGTGAACGATTGTATGCGGGAGTGGACAGCAGCGAGTCAAAGGATTTGTATGAGGATATCGCCAAGGTCGGCCCGGGCGGACATTTCCTCGGGTCGCGTAATACCAGGCGGGCGTCTCGCAGCGACGAGTTTTTCATGTCCAGCCTGATCGACCGTCACCCCTATGAATCCTGGATGGAATTGGGGAAACCAAATATGTACCGCACCGCCCGTCAAAAGGTGGAGGAGATTCTCGCCGCACCGGTGGTGGACCCGCTGCCGGAAAGTGTCAGCCGGAAATTGGACGAGATATTACTCATTGCGGACAAAGAACTGGCTGAGTCAGTTTAAGAACAAAGAAAAAGCCGTCGGTCTAAAAGATCGGCGACTTTATTGCGTATCTTGATTCCGAGACAGAAGGGTTGACGCGCAACACCTGTAAAATTAAAAGGGAAATTTACCAGCTGCATCCATCACGACCGGACCATGACCCGAGCACACGATCCGCGCGCCAAGCGCGGCCTGCTTAATCGCGGCTTCCCTTGCCTTGGCTTCTTCCCAGGTCACCGCGGGACGCGAACCATGGATTCCTTTGTCGTCAGTCACCATTGAGTCACCACAAAATAAAACACCCGTGCTGGGTGAAAACAATGAGATGTGACCTGGCGTATGGCCAATCGTTTCGACAACGCGCAAACCACCCAACGCCGGCAGGACCTGACCATCCGTCACGATCTCATCCACCTGGAAAGGTGTAGCTTTCATGAAAGGACGCATCAGGGTAAACATGATCCGCATCAGCGAGAATCCGGAGGTTTTCGGATTCCTCGAAGGTTTGCCTGCCGCTATGAACTCTGCTTCGACCCTGCTGGCGTAGGTACGTGCGCCCGTTGCTTTGGCCAGGGCAGACAAACCCCCAACATGGTCAAGGTCTGAATGAGTGAGAATGATCCGCTTCACATCCTGTGGTGACTTGCCCAGGCTGGAGATATAAGCCAGGATCTTCTTCTCGCTGCGGGGCAGTCCCGTATCAATAATGGTCAGCCCGTCGGTGTCAACAATGATGTATGGACTCGCTATTACTTTTGGAACAACGTAAACGTTATCAATGATTTTCAATATTTATTCTCCTTCACGCGTAGATAATTACTGAATACAGATAAGAGAAAAGATAATCTAGTCTTTAGCCCTATGATAAATGGAAGCACCCTGGAACGCAAACCGCTTACAGCCGTCAGGCGACTAAGTAAGCGGTGTATTGTCGGGGCGAGAGAAATTGCCTGTCCCCTATATGGAGAAAACTATGATCGATTTGATATTATTAGTCGGGGCGAGAGGATTTGAACCTCCGACCTCTTGCACCCCATGCAAGCGCGCTAGCCGGACTGCGCCACGCCCCGAAAATTTTGTTCAGCGAGGCGGTATTATAGTATCCTTTCCCGATTCTGACAACCTCATCCGGTTGCATCCCCTTATCCCTCATGATAGAATATCGGGACGGAGTAATCTATGCCTGAAATGGTAGAAGTCGTTATAGACAGCGTGCGTGTCAGTCTGATGTCGCCCCAGCGGCTGGTGGTCCTGCGGCAGTTGGACGCCGACCGCTTCCTGCCCATCTGGGTCGGTCCCTACGAAGCCGAAGCCATCACCGTAGCCCTACAGGAAATCGAAATGGCCCGCCCGCTGACCCATGATCTCCTCAAAAACGTTTTCACCACCTTCAACACCCGCATTATGCGCGTGGAGATCGTCTCCCTGCGCGAAGACATCTACTACGGCAACATCATCGCCGAGTCCGACACCGGCCAGCGCGTGATCATCGATTCGCGGCCTTCGGATGCCATCGCACTGGCGGTCCGTGCGCACGTACCGATTCTTGTTTCACCAGAGGTGATGACCAGCGCGGGCATCATTCCTGAGAAGGATATCACAGCCCAGGTTCATTCCGGAACAAAAGCGACAACCACTGCCGCAGCGCCGCTGGCGAAATCCTCCCTCCCACAGCCTGCGGAAGCCGCCGATGAACGTCTGTCCGTCTTCGAAAAATTCCTCTCCAATATCGACATTGATTCATCATCGAAAGCTGAGCCTTCTGGTAAAGTAAGCAATCCCCCTCCTGGCGATATACCTCCAGCTACAAAAACATCTCCATCTTCAAAAAAAGACGAACCTTCTGCTAGAAAGACCAAACCGGCTGCGAAAAAACCTCCCAAAAAAGATAATGACGAGGACAAGCCGAAAAAGACCAAGGGTAAAAAACAGGAGTAATTTCAAATACCAAATCAATGCAATCAAGGACACGATGTAAAATCACAGAGTGTCCTTTTCTTTCCACTTGAAATCTACCTGATTGGCTGATAAACGAAATGACTGAATTTATTCCTCCTGAAGAAACTCCGGTGGCTTCCAGCGCCGGTCAACCTCACAGCCGCGAAGCCGAGGAAGCCGTCCTGGGTGCTGTGTTGATCAACCCGGAGGTTTACTATGACCTCGCTCAGTTCCTGCAGCCCGAAGACTTTTTTATCCACCGCCTGCGCTGGGTGTGGGAATCGTTCACCCGTTTACATGAATCACGCACACCGATCGACATGCTGACCGTTTCTGAGGACATGGAGCGGCAGGGGCAACTGATCGAAGTCGGTGGGGCAGCCTACCTGACGGCACTGCTGAACCAGGTACCGACCACCCTGCATGCCGAAGCGTACGGACGAATGATCGAAGCCGCTTCCATCCGTCGCAAGATGCTGAGTGCAGCAAACCAGATCGCCACGCTTGCCTACGACGAAAGTGAAAAGATCGATACGGTCATGGGCGAGGCGGAGAAAGCCATCTTCAGCGTCTCGGAACGCAAACTCAAACATGACGTGCTCCCCATCCGCACGGTGCTGAGCGAATATTACGACCGAATGGGCGAGTTGGCAGGGCGAACCGACGAAGAGATCTTCGGCGTGCCGACTGGCTTCATTGACCTGGACCGCATGCTGGGCGGATTACAAAATTCCGATCTGCTGATCCTCGCCGGGCGGCCAGGCACAGGCAAGACTGCCATGCTGCTGACCATCGCCCACAATGCAGCTCTAATCCATAAGAAACGCGTGGCGATCTTCTCTCTGGAAATGTCCAACGAGCAGGTTGTGCAACGCATGATTTCACAAGAGACCGGCATCGACTCGCACCGCCTGCGCACCGGTAAGCTCAACGAGGATGACTGGTCAGTATTTACCCACGCCATCGAGGTGCTCTCGGACACCAAGATTCACCTCGACGATACCCCTGCCCTCACTCCACTACAGTTGCGAACAAAGTGCCGCCGCCTGCACATGGAGTATGGCATTGATCTAATCATCCTTGATTACCTGCAATTGATGTCCGGCGAGACACGCACCGACAACCGCGTGCAGGAAGTTTCATATATCTCGCGCTCACTTAAAGCGCTGGCTCGCGAACTCAACATCCCGGTGTTAACAGCCGCGCAACTCTCCCGCGCCGTCGAGCAGCGTGCAGACAAAGAACCGCAACTCTCTGACCTGCGCGAATCCGGCTCATTGGAACAGGACGCAGACATTGTCATGTTCATCCACCGCCCGGATGAGAAGGACCCCGCGTTGCAAAGCGTGACTCATCTAAAGATCGCCAAACACCGCAACGGACCAGTCGGGCAGGTGGATCTCATTTTCCGCAGCAATTTGACCAGGTTCGAAAACGCCGCCACCCGCCGGGTGGATTTGAACGAATAACCGGTTTGATTTGACATCAGCTGCTATGACGAGTTTCAAAGGCTTCACTGACTCCGAATCATTCACCCAGGTACCAGATTCATTCTTCCGCGATTTGCTAACTGGTATTGATAACCTCGCGGAGCTGAAGGTGACACTTTATGTGCTCTGGCGTATCACGCACATGGAAAGTCAGTTTCGCAGTCTGTGCCGCAGCGAGATAGCGGAGGATGACCCGTTCATGAGCAGTCTCTCCACCACAGAGCTCGACTCGGGTTTGGAGAAAGCTGTCCAGCGCGGGAGCCTGCTGAGGGTGGAGAGTCCCGAGGGCGGCTTCTACTTTTTGAATTCGCCACGAGGCAGAGCTAACGCTGAAGCAATGAAAAAAGGCGATTGGCGTGCATCCGCCCGGTCCAATTCAACACCGCCTGTGGAACGGCCGAACATCTACAAACTCTATGAGCAGAATATCGGACCACTAACACCGCTTATCGCGGACGCCTTGAAAGAAGCTGAAGCAGAATATCCTCCCGAGTGGATCGAAGAGGCTCTGGACGAAGCGGTGCGGCGCAATAAACGGAACTGGAAATATGTCGAAGCCATTTTGCGTGGCTGGAAGGAGGAAGGACGTGGCAAAGAGCAAAATAGACAAAACGCTGAAGAACTTCGCGGCCGGGACGTCGAAAAACTCGTCGAAGAGTTCCGCAAACACCCCGGCAAGTGACCTGCCCGGCGACCCGAATTGCCCCTTATGCGGCGGGCTGGGCTATCTGCGCCGCGACCTTCCGCTTGGGCATCCCGATTTCGGGCGCATCGAAGTCTGCGACTGCCGCCGCCGGGATGTAGCGATCCAGGTGCGCGAGAAACTTTTCTCGCTCAGTCATCTCGATGAATTAAGTGAACTGACCTTCGAGACCTTCAGCCCGCGAGGGCGCAAGGGATTAGGCGAAATGCAATCCGCGTCGCTGGAGCGCGCTTACAACCAGGCGCAGCATTTCGCAGGAAACCTCAACGGCTGGCTTCTGTTGATGGGCGGATACGGTTGTGGCAAGACCCATCTCGCTGCCGCCATCGCCAACTATGCTGTGGAAATGGGCGTACCGACGCTCTTCCTGACGGTACCCGACCTGCTCGATGCCCTACGCTTTGCTTACAATAGCGACGACACCACCTTCGAACAGCGCTTCGACCAGATTCGTACCGCGGAATTACTGGTGTTGGATGATTTTGGCACGCAGAACGCTACCGCCTGGGCACAGGAAAAACTCTTCCAGATTATCAATTACCGCTACATCAATCGCCTGCCGCTTGTGGTGACCACCAACCTGTCGCTGGATGAGATCGAAGCGCGCATTCGTTCACGATTGCAGGATCCGGAACTAGTGACCAGTGTCCGGATGGCTGCGCCTGATTTCCGCCGCCCCGCCACTGACTCGGGCGGCTCGGAACTTTCATCCCTCGACCTGCTCGCTGCCAAAACATTTGGCACGTTCACCGATCGGCGAGATGAGGGACTGTCTCCGGACGAGATTAAATCCATTGAGAAGGCACTCAAGGCGGCTCATGATTTTGCCGGGAAACCAAACGGTTGGATAATCTTCACCGGCACCTACGGCTGTGGCAAGACTCACCTCGCTGCAGCGATTGCCAACTACCGGGCAGAATTGGGCGACCCGCCGCTGTTCGTCATGACCCCTGACTTGCTTGATCATCTGCGGGCTGCTTTCAACCCATCCAGCGGAACAACCTACGACCGCCGCTTCGATGAGATCCGCACTGCGCCGCTGCTGATCCTTGACGACCTGGGCGCCCAGTCAACTACACCGTGGGCCAAGGAAAAACTTCACCAGTTGTTCAACTACCGCTACAATGCCGAACTGCCCACCATCATCACTGTGGCGGCAGAGATGATGAAGGACATTGACGAACGCCTGCGAACGAGGTTGCTGGACGAGCGCATTTGCACGATGCACGCTATTACTGCACCGGCATACCGCGGAGCAAAAGTTAAAAAAAGAAACAAATAGATATAAATCTAAAAGAGAGGCAGGCTTCAAAGTCTGCCTCTCTTTTTTCTATTGCATCTACAATAGATTTATTTTAAGGTTTGCTCACTACAAAATTATCAAACAGGATGTCTGTACCGGCTGTGTCAAATGTACCGGCATATAGACCGACATCTCCCCACTTGGGGTTCGAATCGCTGGCAGTAAATACTTCGTTTCCATTCACAGAAAGAGCGAGGGTGTCGCCTGAACATTTCGCCTGGATGTGATTGGTTTTCCCACCTGAATTTATTCCATTAACCTGCTCCATTTTGTCGCCTGAAATTCCGACGTACTCGTCGTTTGCGTACTTACCAATCTGGGCATACCCATCACTGCTGATTTTGAATAGATAAAAATTCTTTGCGTCCTGGTAACCACAGATGACGCCAAACTCATTATCCTCAGGTCCGCGAGATTTTGTAGCATTCACATCAATAACGAGGTCCTCATTAAACGATTTGCTCGGATTGGCCCACAAGATCCAGTTGGGTTTATTAACGAAAATGCGGTAGCCGCTATTGGCATATCCGGTTACACCATCACTATCGTCCTTTTGGTCCCAGCCGCTGCTGGTTTTGGAGAAATTGTCAGAATAGAGCTCATTCTCAGAGTAGGTCGAATCTGCCTGGGTTGGCGATGACGCTCCAAGCGTTGCTGCCTGGCAGGCCAGACTTGACAAAATAAGAACAAAAGAAGTAAGGATCACCTGCTTTTTCATTTGCATTCTCCTCTACATTTTGAATAGAATGTCCATTGGCCCTGTATTTTCATATTACTATATTTCTTATAAGGCGCAGGGTCAACATGCGATAATCATGGAGTTCACCGTGGCTGCGAACTCATCAGCAGGAAAGTATAATCGCGACATGATCCATCTTCGCGCAGTGGCTATCCGTCCCTTCAAGGAAATCCGTTTCCCGTTCAATCTTACCATTTTACAGAATCTCACCGAACTCAATTTCAATACTCCGGTGACGTTCCTGGTCGGGGAAAACGGAATGGGCAAATCCACTTTTTTGGAAGCCATCGCCTGCGCAGCTGAGATGGTCACGACAGGCAGTAAAAACGTCAAAACGGACAAATACGCTGGCATCCCAGCGTGAACTGTCAAAGTATTTCAGGCTTACATGGTCAATGCGCACGAAAAAAGGTTTCTTTTTGCGAGCAGAGGCTTTTTTCGGATACGCGAAGCGCCTCAACCTGATGCGCGCGGAAATGGAAGAAGACCTCCACGAGATCGATGGCGAATACGAAAGCCGCTCGGGGTACGCTAAATCCCTGGCGAAAATGAGCACAGCTGGTCAGTTGAATGATCTTCAACGTCGATCCGGCAATGGGCTGGATGCGCGATCTCATGGCGAGAGTTTTTTAGTTTTGTTCCAGAGTCGTTTTATGCCGGGCGGCCTTTCCCTACTTGACGAGCCTGAAGCGTCTCTATCTCCACTGCGGCAATTGGCGCTGATCTCGGCTCTCAAGGAGATGGTCGCCCAGGAAGCGCAATTCATCATTGCCACTCACGCACCCATTGTCATGGCCTTTCCAAATGCAGACATCATATCATTCGATAACGGGGCAATTCACAAAGTGAAATACGAGTCGCTTGTGCACGTGAAGCTCATGCGAGATCTTTTACAAGACCCCGGAGCATTCATCAATAACTCTTAAGGCTTACGTTGTCCAATAAAAAACCGCCTAATGATCAGGCGTTTTTTGACTTGTGGACGATTTTGATCTTTCAACAAAAACCAATCTAGCCGCGGCAAACCCAAGAGTGACCAATTTCCGCTCTACAAGAAGGTTCAGTGTCTGGTTGAACGGCAGTACCTCCGACATGATCACTTTCGCACCTGGAGCCACGCCGTTTTCAATAAGGAATTTTAGTAACGCGTGGTTGTCCTCTGCGAATTCATGGATGCGCCGCACAGTGACCAGTTCACCAGCTGGCAGATCGGGCAATGGGACAAGATCTTTCACTACCTTCTCAAATCCTGGAAAGGGATTGCCATGCGGGCACACGTGTGGATCACCAAGGATTTCGCGCAGGCGCGCCTCCAACAAAGGGGAGATGGCGTGCTCAAGATTGTGCGCCTCATCGTGTGTCTGGTCTACCGGAATTTTAATCAATTTCACCAATAGCCATTCAACCAACATATGACGCCGAATAACTGATGATGCGGCAGATCGGCCGGTATCGGTCAGATGCACGCCACTATGCCCTTTTCCCGTGATCCAATGATCACGAGCCATCCGCTTGAAGGTCATGGCGACCGTAGCCGGAGCAACATTCAGCATCTCTGCCAGTCGCGCTGCGACTATTTCGCCGTGATCTCGCTCAAGGGCATACATCGTCATTAGGTAATCTTCGATAGTATGGGTGGGGCGGGATTGCGCTGCGATAAGTGTCATTCTTCACCTAGACCTATATTACATAATACCCTAGACTAACCATATAAATTAGCATATACTAACTTATATGGTTGTTTTGGGCTAAAGATATTCTAACATTTCTCCCGGGACTGTCAAGCCGGGCATAACCCACAACGGAAAAATATAAAAGGAGATATTCCATGCTGGCTAGTTTTCTCTTATCACTGCGCGAAGGGCTCGAAGCGGCATTAATTATTGGTATCGTTCTCGGTGCGTTGAGGAAACTTCATCGGAGCGACTTGATGTCAACGGTCTGGGCTGGAGTAATTTCAGCCACAATTGTAAGTATTATCATTGGCGCCGGTCTCTTCATTATCGGCGTGGAATTGGAAGGACAGGCGGAACAAATCTTTGAAGGACTGACCATGTTCCTGGCAGCTGGTGTGCTGACCTGGATGATCTTCTGGATGAATCGCCAGTCGCGCAATATTAAGAGCGAACTGGAAGCAGGCGTAACTAAAACTGTGTCCTCAACCGATAAGCGTGGATTATTCTGGCTGGCTTTCCTGGCTGTTGTGCGAGAAGGCATTGAGTTGGCATTGTTTTTGACAGCAGCAGCTTTTGCCTCCACAACGCAATCCACCGTGCTCGGTGCGCTGTTGGGACTCGGTACAGCGGCATTACTCGGATGGACATTGTTTGCCACAACTCTCCGTTTGGATCTGCGCCGCTTCTTCCAGGTGACTGGCGTCCTGTTAATCCTTTTCGCAGCCGGGTTGGTCGCGCATGGTGTGCACGAACTCAATGAAGCCGGCATCATCCCAGCGATCATCGATCCAATCTGGAATGCAAATGTCGTAATCCCTGAAACATCCTTTGTCGGAATGATTCTGAAAACTCTTTTTGGCTACAATGCCACTCCCACCTTGACCGAAATGCTGGCTTATTTTGGTTATCTGGCTGCTGTAA
>Ga0315290_10000578_pt1 | contig 24136 bp, 22 predicted proteins | sample YL17G12_0_MG_FD_203627 | JGI IMG/M metagenome (GOLD analysis project Ga0315290, IMG submission 203627) | Sediment microbial communities from Yellowstone Lake, YNP, Wyoming, USA - YL17G12_0 | ecosystem: Environmental > Aquatic > Freshwater > Lake > Sediment | place: USA: Wyoming | collected... | reverse complement strand
CGATTCACGATGCCCGGCAGCTCTACGCGGGCTTTCTGGGAATGGCGCCGCCTGCGGGCGCCAGGACCGAGCACGAGCACCCCGTTGTCGTGCGGCACCCGGTCAACGGCCGCAAGCTGCTCTACGTCAACGCCGGCTTCACCCAGCGCATCGTCCAGTTGGCCCCGCACGAGAGCAAGGCGTTGCTGGAGATGCTGTTCCGGCACAGCGCCAGCCTGGCCGAATTGCACTGCCGCGTGCAATGGACGCCCGACACGCTCACCTTCTGGGACAACCGCGCCACCCAGCATCATGCGGTGTGGGACTATTTCCCCAACCGCCGCTACGGTCAGCGGGTGTCGATCCTGGGCGCAAGACCCGGCGCGTAGGACCCTGGCTATGCCGCTGCGCCGATCTGCATCTCGCTGCCCGGGGAAACCTTGCCGGCCGAGGCCAGATGGCGGATGGAGCCATCGGCGCGCGGCTGGTGATCACCCAGCGAGAGCACCGACGTCATCGCGGCGGCCCCCGAGGCGGCGCTGGATGTAGCTGTCGCGCACCTGCCGACGCAAGGCCTTGCCCACCGGGCTCAGGGGAATTTCCTTCACGAACTCGATGGAACCGGGCAGGCTCTCCGGCGCCAGTCGCTTGCGCAGGTGGGCGAGCAACTGCTTGGCGCTGAGTTTCGCCCCGTCGGCCAGAACTATCTCGGCATGGATCGCCTGCCCGGCGGCAAGATCAGGCACGCCGACCACCGCTGCCAGCTTCACCTTGGGATGGGCGCAAATGGCTGCCTCGAGCGGTGAGGGGTAGATGATGTGCCCGTTGGAGACGAAGCTGTCCTTGATCCGGTCGATGACATACAGATAGCCGTTCTCGTCGATGCGGCCGACATCACCGGACTTCCAGTAGCCCTTGGAAAAGTCCTCGGCGGTTTTCTCGCGGTTTTTCCAGTAGCCGCGGGACAGGGCGCGCGACTTGTGCCAGATTTCCCCCTGGCCGCCCGGCGCAACGGGTTTGCCGTCGGCATCGCGAATCTGTATTTCGTTGCCCGGGCAGATCTTGCCGGCCGAGGCCAGATGGCGTGTCGAGCCATCGCGCAAGGGCAGATGATCGTCGCGCCCCAGCACCGTGCTCATCGCGCAGCTTTCCGAGGCGGCGTAGAACTGTATGAAGATGTTGCCAAAGCGCTTGCGCAGTTGCGGCAGGCGTGCGGGGACGATCGGCAGGCCGCCGTAGAAGATCACTTCGATGGACGACAGATCGAAGCGGTCGGTTTCTTGGGTGTCGAGAAACCTGTAGAGCAGGGGCGGCATCATGGTGGTGCCCGTCACCTTTTCGCGCTGCACCACGGCGCACCAGTCGATCAGGTCGCGATTATTGGTGGTCAGGTTGCAGCCGCCGCGGAACATCACCGGGAAGAGCATCACCCCGCTGCCGTGACTGATCAGGCCGTAGTGCAGAAAGCGCGTCCTGCGGTGGATCACCGGATCGGGCATGGCGAATTGCGAATCCTTGCTCGCCATCCAGTTGTCGATGGAATACATCACCGCCTTGGCCGCGCCGGTCGTGCCTCCGGTGAAGCGCAGCACCACGCAGTCGTCACGGTCGTCGCGCATCACGTCCGGGTTGGCGTTGCTCGCCTTCTTGACCAGGTCCCAGAAGTGCAGGACCTTGGGGAACTTGCGTCCGGGCGGATCCATGCTGACCACCGTCAGGTCGCGCTCCGCGAGCAAGGGGTAGTGAGTGGGCAATAGCGCAGCCTCGATAAATACCACCTTGGGCTTGATGAAGTCCAGCTGCCGCACCTGATCGGGCAGGCTGTCGACCACGTTGGTGTAGCAGAAGACCCCCGGGCCCTTGCAGGCGGTGAAAAAGCTGAGCAGCGAGGCGCTGTCGTTGTCGAGTATGGTCAGGGCGACATCGTCTTTGCCCACTCCCAGCCTGCTCATCATCATGTTGATGATCTGGTTGGTCAGCAGGTGATAGTCGCGAAAATTGTAGCGCCGGTTGCGCTCGACATTCACCAGACATTCGGCATCGCGATAGGTCAGCGCCAGGTTTTCGCTGATGGTGGAGAAATTGATCTGCATTGAGTCTCTCCGCGCGTTTGCGCCGGTGCTCAGGCTTTCCTGATCTGGTAGCCCACGCGCGGGAAGTGCACGGTGACCGTGCCCGCACGCGGGTCTTCACGTCGTACGGCGACTTCATTGGCGTGCAGGGCGACCAGAGCCCCCTGCACCGGGTCGAGGCCGTAGTCCGTCGGCATCACCACGACCTGATCGCCGAAGTTCATGCCGGCAAGATCGATGGCCCCCGGCGCCATGCTGGCGGCCGGAGTACTGCGGGCGATGGCTATGGCCTCCTCGCCGGTGAGCGGACTCATCTGCCCATGTCCGCCCTGGCCCACGCGCCGCATCCATGCCGCTACGCCCGGACGGAGTCCCACCATCGACGCCGAGGACGGCATGGCGCAAAGGAACCACAGCGGGTGATAGCAGGAAAGGTCGGCGATGGTGATGCTCTCGCCCAGCAGGAAGGGCTGGCCGGCAGCAAGCAGATCTTCAAGCCGGTCGAGATACAGGCCGACCACGGCGGCCGATTCCTCGAAGCTCGGAAAGCTCGGGTTGCGCAGCAGCGCGGCACGATCGGCGCTGTAGGCTCGCGCCTGGTCCGGCGGCATCTGGGCGATCCGGTTCTCGGCCGCCGGGGCCTGGTAGAAGTAGCCGACGGCGGCCATGAACAGGGTAGCGTCCGCCCATTGCGCGAGTGACTCCGCCAACCCGCGTTTGCCTGCCGGGAAGAGGCCGTGCTCCGGGACCCTTCTGTCCAGCACCTCGGCGATCAGCGCGGTGTCGCAATACACATCGCTGCCGATCTGCATGACCGGGGCGCGCCGGTAGCCACCGGTGAGTGCCGTGAGGTCGGGCTTGGGCATGATCATCGGCGTGACGACCGACTTCCAGGCGAGCTTCTTGAGACCCAGCATCAGCCGAGCCTTTTCGGAAAACGTCGATTCGGGGTAGTGGTGCAGAATGATCTCGGACATGGTGTTCTCCTGTGCGCGCGATTCAACCGGGTTGCGTTCCGAGCACCAGGGGCAGCGCCGGGTCCATGCACCACTCGAACATCGAGCCGTCATAGATCGCTATGTCGCGATGGCCGAGCATCGTCAGGGCGACGGCATCGAGCGAGGCGGAGACCCCGCCGCCGCAATAGAGGATCGCGGGTCGGGAAAAGACGCCTGATGCTTCGAACTGCTGCCTGAGCTTGTCCGGAGGCAGATACGTGCCGTCCTCGGGATTGAGCAGGCTGTCGTAATACACGTTGTGGCTGCCCGGGATGTGGCCGGGACGGCCGTAACGATTGATCTGGCCGTCGTAGATGTCGGGTTGCAGGGCGTTGATGGTGCACACCGACGGGTTGTGGATGGCCTGCAGCACGTTCTCCTTGTCGGCCCACGACCTCGCGTGGGGCCTGGGCGTGAAGGCGGCCGGGGGATAGGGCCGATGTTCCGAGGACGTCGCGCGGCCTTCGCGCTCCCACTTCTCCCAGCCGCCGTCGAGGATGGCGGCGTTGGCAAAGCCCATCGAGCGCAGCATCCACCACATGCGGGCCGACCACATCATGGTCTGGCCGGAATAGATCACCACCGTCGAATCATCGCCGATGCCGTGCCGGCCGCACAGTTCGGCAAAGCGGTCCGGCGCGGGCATCATCATGGGGACGGGCGTGGAGTTGTCGGAGAAGTCGGTCAGCATCTCCAGGAAGTTGGCGCCCGGGATGTGCGCCTGGGCCCACTTGGCGCGACCGCTTTCGGTGAGGTAGCCGGGACCGTCCGGATTGACGGTCAGGTAGATCGACGCGTCGAACAGGCGCAACGAGGGATCGTCGATGTTGTCGGCGAGCCACTGGGTGCCGACGAGGGGGCTGGTGAGTTTCATGTGCAAGGCTCCTTCAAGAATGGGGAATCGGCGGGATGCTGCCGGTGATCCGGTTCGTGCCGGGTACGTTGCGCGATGCCGTCGGCGACGTAATGCGCCCACGCGGCGATCGTCACGGACGGTGGAGAGCCCGTGGGTCCGGGCAAGGCGGAGGCATCGGCCACATAGAGGCCGGGGTTGCCGTAGACCTCTCCGCGATGGTCGATCACGCCCTCCTGGTCGGTGGCGCCGATGCGGGCGCCGCCGCCCATGTGCGGTGACAGGGGCTTCGTCAGCGGATACATCCTGCTGCCGCTTACTTCGCTGACGATGCGAAAAGCCGCTCGCAGCTCGTCATAGATCGACTCCTTGCGGTAGTCGTAATCCGAGCACAGCCGACCCTTGACGAAGCTGACGGTCGCCTTGCCGCTGTCGATGCCCATGCCGTACATGAAGAACACCCGCGCCAGAAAGCGTTTGACGAAGCCGGGCAGCGGCCAGGTGTCGAACCCCGGAAGACCGCCCACGCCGATGGGCTTCTGCTCATGCCCGGCGACGGCGAGCGCGCCCTGCGCAGGGGCCGAATGAAAGCTGGGCACCGAGACCGAGGGCTTGATCCAGGCCCCGACCAGATCGCCGTTGCCGAAGAAGCCCTGGCCCAGCGCCGGCATGGGGGCCAGGCCGTCGCCCGACGACGAGCCGGAGAACAGCAGCCGCAGCGTATTGAGCGTACCCGTGGCCAACACCACCTGGGGCGCGACCACGGTCTCGGCAACGCCTCGATGCAGATCCTTGAACTCGACGACGTAGCCGGAGCCGGGCGTCTTGCTCGCAGGTCTGATGCGAGTGACCTCGCACAGGTCGCGCACGGCACCGCCCCGGTCGAGCACGGCGGGCAGGTAGACAAAGTCCACCGAAGCCTTGGCGCCGCCGCGCGAGCCCAGGAAGCTGTCGCCGTCGAAGCCGCAGTATTGCCGTTCGATCCCGTCGGAGCCGGTGACGCTCTTTCCGGCTTGCGCCTCGGTCGACGGCATCAGCATCGCCACATGCGGCTGCTCGGCGGCCGGGCGACAACGCTCGTTGCCGGCATCGGGGAAGTGGTCCCAGACGGTTTGCGGCAAGAGTTGCTCGCGCGAAATGCGCACGCCACCCAGATCGCGGATCACCTTCTCGTAATAGCGCTCGATGTCGGCGGGGTCGAGTGCCGGGTGGCGCGCCTGCCACAGCGCCGGGTTGCGCGGCGTTTCCAGCAGCCCACCATAGGCCGTGCTCCCTCCCCCGACCGCCGAGGCGGCGAGGGTGTACATGCCGGCGAACGAGCCCAGCTCGTACATCCCGGTCTTGTTCATGCGCAGGCTGAAGCGCGACCCGTGCAGCGAGTGAACGAAATGGGTGATGGCCTTCCGGCCGTAAGGAAAGGGCGAACGCCGCGCGATGCCCATGGAGCGCACGGGCACCGAGTCGCGCCACGGCCCGCGCTCCAGCACCAGCACGCGCCTGCCTGCCAGCGCCAGGCGATTCGCGGCCACGGCGCCTCCGAATCCGCTGCCGATCACCACCACGTCTATCGCTGCGTTCTGCACGATGATCCGCTCAGCCGTTGCTCTCGACTTTCTTCGGGTGCCACTTCAGCAGCATCACGACAAGCGCAAAGGCGAACGGAATGTCGGCCCACAGGTGGGCATGCTCGTTGGGATAGTAGAAGGCCATCGGGATCATGATGCCGCCGTGCACGATGCTCGACACGATCCCGTAGTCGAACAGCGCGACGTTGCGCAGCGGGTTGCGGGCGCCCTTCACCATCAGGAATCCGTAGGACACGTACATGGCGGCGACCATGTAGAAATAGGGGTGGAGTCCGTTGTACGGCGACGGGGGATGATCCGGCCCGATGTTGGGGAAGCAGACGTCGAAGCCGACCGAACCCCAGAGGATGCCCGGGGGGTAGATCAAGGCCGAAAGGGGCAGGCCGACCAGGCAGAGCCAGCCCACCACCTGCATGACGCGAGAGGCATTCCTGAGATTTTGTTCCGGGTCTTGCATGGCGCACCTGCGAATGAGTGGATGAATGATTCGAGCGGGGTTGCTCGCGTTCCCAATCTAGAGATCAACCGGGGCGCTGACACCACTCCGGCGGAGTGGGGCCACCCCGATGGTCCAGGGCGGTGCGTCGAGATCGACAGCCCCGCCAGCGGCTGCGGCATGAACGGCCACGAGGTTCTCCGGGAAGGACTTGGGAGTGCAGCCGCTCATTTGCCGTAAGTGTTCCGCAGGTAGTCCATGATGTCGCCGGACTCCCACATCGACGTTCCCGTATTCGGGTCGATGATGTACGGCACCATCATCTTGCCGGCCCGCGCCAGGAACGCGCGGCGGTTTTCCGTACCGGGCATGTAGTTCTTCATCTTGTTGTGACGGAGGATTGGCGGGAAGTAGTCGGCGAAGGCTCCGGGCGTCTTTCCGACATTGCGCACGATGTAGCCGATCTCCAGTTCGCAGAACACCTCGCGAACCAGGCGCGAATACGGGCTGGCTTCGAACGAATACAGTTCCAGCGGCTTCCTCGCCGCGATGCTCGGCTGGGCGAACATGCCCTTGGTGCCGCGCAGCGCCGTCGCCAGGATCGATGTCTGCAGGCGGGCTGCCGGGGTCGGGATACCATCGATGCCGTAAGTCTTGTAGAGGTATGCGACGATCGCTTCCGAGTCGTGCAGCTTCACGCCGGCATTCAGATCGTGCAGGAACGGAATCTTCGGCGCCCCGCCGGCCTTGATCAATCGCTGCCTGTAGCGCTTGCCGTTCCTGGGAATCGGAAAGATTCGCGCGTCGAGGTCCAGTTCGGTCAGCGCTTCGCGCACGTGGCGGGAATAGGGACAGTACTCGGCCTCGTAGAGCTCGAGCAGCCTGGCAGGCTTCAGGCGGTGGCCCTTGACCACAACGCCCCGGGGCACCCGCAGGAACGCAGGAATGGCGGAGGCCAGCATCCGGGCGATGATGACCGGGTCGTGCCTGGTGGTTTCTTCCATGGGGGACACCCTTTGCTGGCTGGTTCTTCGATGCCTGCATCCTAGGTCGAGACCGCGCGCAGCGCCCCACTCCTGGGGAGCAGGGGTCTGGTGCTATCTCTGCGTCTGCGCTGTGCGACCGGGGTCCTGCGCAGCTGCTTCTGCGTCGCTCGCCAACGGGCCGGCGTCGAATCACTCCAGCGCCGGAACGCGCGAATGAAGGCTAGTGCCGCGCGCAGAACCGCGCGAACCTGTTCAGGGAAATCGTCACCGCATTGAGCTTCCCATGCGTCGATCTGCCTTTGCACCAGGCGGCGCAGGTCGGGATGAACCTCGGGAAGGTCAATCCTGGGTCGGATGGTTGCGCGCTGCTCGCCACTGGGCCGGCGTAGTACCGCTCCAGCGGCGAAAGGCGCGCGTGAACACTCCCGAGGCGGCGTAGTCGAGCAACTCGGCGATCCGGCCCTCGTCAGCGCGTACCAAAGGCGACTGCGGAAACGTGAGGCCGAGCGCCTTCGCGGTCCTGGCGTTGACGACCAGCTCGAACCTGGTGGGCTGCCCGACCGGAAGGTCGGCCGGCTTCGCACCTTTGGGAATCTTGTCGACGCAGGCTGCAGCGCGTCGGAGCAACTCGTTTTCCTGTAGTCTTCCCAAAATGGAAAAAGGCTCGACCACCGGGCGCATCCGGACGCGCGCTGCCGCGACGCTCATTGTCGTGCGACGCAGCTCATCAGGATTGGAAGTTCTGATGGGCTGTCGCGGCCGCGGCGCGCGGTTCATGCCGGGACACTACGTCTTCCCGGGCGGGGGCTTGCAGCGGGGCGATTTTCGCGCATGGCCCGGCGAATCCGCCGGGCCGGACGAAAATGCGAAGACAACGATACGCGCGCTGGCCCGCGCCGCCATACGCGAAACCTTCGAAGAGACCGGGCTTCTGATCGGTCGGCCATGCCGGGAGAGGTCGCTGCACCTCGACCTGCCGGGGCAAGGGAGGGACCTGGTGACGGCATTCGCCGCCGCGGGCCTTGCGCCTGCGGTGGACGCGCTCCACCTCATTGGCCGCGCGATCACGCCGGCGCGCTCGCCCATCCGCTTTCATGCGCGCTTCTTCCTTGCCGACGGGGAGCGTACGGCCGGCCAACCTTGCGCCGGCGACGAGCTGGAGGACGTTGGCTTCTACCCCGTTCGCGACGGCCTGCCCTCGCCGATCTCCGAGGTCACGCAGTTCATGCTTGGCCGCGCGATCGACATTTGTGAGGGGATGGCACTCGAGGCAACGCCCCTTTACTCCTATGTCGGGCACGTGCCGAGGGTCCGCTGGTCCTGACGCCCTGGTTGAGCGCTCGGCCGCTTCAATCACATCTGCATACGCGCGCCGGCCGGGTCATAGAGCGGCTGCCCGATGATCGTCGCCGGCGTCATTGCACCGAGGAGCTCGACCGCAAGCCGCGTACCGGCGCCGGCATGCGTCGCCGGTACGTACCCGAGCGCGATACTGCGCCCGACGGCATGCGCGAAACCGCCCGAGGTGACGAAGCCGATGCATTCTCGATCGGCGAATATCGGCTCGTCCCGGTTGGCGTCGACCTCGTCCGCCTGGATCGCCAGCGCAACAAGTTTCCTCGCAGGGCCGCGTTCCCGCTCCTCGCGCGCAGCCTCGCGTCCAATGAAAGCGGATGGCTTGTCCCAGTCGATGTACCGGTCCAGCCCACTCTCTGCTGGGGTGAAATCAGGCCGAAAGTCCAACGTCCACACGCCCCAGCTCTTCTCCAATCGCAGCGACATCAGTGCGCGGCTGCCGAAAAGACGCAGGCCGAGCTCGGGGCCTTCGCGCAAGATCGCTGCGAACAGCGCACGCTGGTACTGGGGCGCGCAATAGATCTCATAACCGAGCTCACCGGTGAACGACAGTCGCGCCACCAGCGCCGGGACGCCGGCGACGTCGAGCCTGCAGAAGTCACGGAAGCGGAATGCGGCGCCGGAAACATCGGCGCGGGTAAGACGCTGCAGGAGCTCGCGTGAGCGCGGACCGGCGATTGCCATCCCGTGCAGCGTATCGCTGGCGTTGCGGTATGCGACACCTTCTGCCGGCCGGTTGTTCTCGAACCAGCGCCGGTGCATGTTTTGCGCCGCGTTGGAGCCGAAGACATAGAAGGTCTCCTCGTCCAGGCACGCGACGGTGAAATCGCCGAGCAGTTTTCCTTTTGGCGTGAGCATCGGGGTGAGCGTAAGGCGGCCAATCGCCGGCAGGCGCCCGGCCATAAGCCGATCGAGGTAAGTACGGGCACCTGATCCCGTGAACTCATGCTTGGCGTAATTCGCGATCTCGATCGCACCCACCGCCTCGCGCACGGCGCGGCATTCGGCGGCCACATGCAAGAAGGCGTTGGAACGGCGGAAGGTGGGTGTCTCGAACGCTTCGGCGGCGCTCGGCGCGAACCACAGCACGTGCTCGAGCCCGAACGAGGCGCCGAAGACCGCGCCCCGGGCCGACAGCGCATCGTAGAGTGCCGTCGTCTTCGATGGCCGGGCGGCCGGCAACTCCTCGTTCGGATAGCTGATGAGGAAGCGCCTGGCGTAGTTCTCCATGGATTTCTGCATGCCGAATTCACGCGTTGCGAATTCACCGAAGCGCGCCACATCCATGGCCCACACATCGATCGCCGGCTCGCCCTCGAGCATCCATTGGGCAACGCAGAGGCCCACGCCTCCACCCTGGCAGAATCCAGCCATGACGCCGACCGCGACCCAGTAGTTGCGCAACCCGCGCACGGGGCCGATCAGCGGATTGCCGTCAGGGCCGAAGGTGAAGGGCCCATTGATCACGTTCTTGATCCCCGCGCGGCCGAGCGCCGGCATTCGATCGAAGGCCAGTTCGAGCCGGTCGGCAATGCGATCCAGATCGGGCTGAAGGAGTTCGTGTCCGAAATCGGGCGGCGTCCCGTTGACTGACCAGGGCACGCAACGGGGCTCGTACGTACCGATGACGATGCCATGATGTTCCTGCCGCGTGTAGGCGTTGCCCTCGTAGTCGATCGTCACTGCGACCTCGGTACCGTGGTCGCGCACCTCGGGGATCGTCTCGGTAATGAGGTAGTGGTGCTCCATCGGCTGCACCGGAAGGTCGATCCCTGCCAGATGGCCGACTTCCCTCGCCCACAGTCCCGCCGCGTTCACCAGCATCTCGGCATTGATGGTGCCCGCTCCGGTCACCACGTCCCAGGTGCCATCGGCGCACGGCCGCGTCGCAAGCACGGGCGTGTTGCGATACACCTTGGCGCCGAGATTTTGCGCGGCTTTGGCGTAGGCGTTGGTGACACCCGCGGGATCGACATGACCATCGACCGGTTCATAGAGCGCGGCGAGATATTTCGTCGGATCGATCAGCGGATTCAGATCGCGCGCTTCGCGGAGCGAAATGAAATCGGTCTCGAGCCCCATGTAGCGTGCCTTTGCGCGCTCCTGCCTGAGGTAGTCGACCCGTTCCGGCGTCGCGGCGAGATAGATGCCGCCCGGCCGGTGAATCCCGCACGATTGCCCGGACAGGTCCTCGATCTCCCGGTAGAGGCTGATCGTGTAGCTTTGCAGGCGCGCAATGTTGGGATCGGAATTGATCGTGTGGATCAATCCGGCGGCATGCCATGTGGATCCCGACGTGAGTTCTTTGCGTTCAAGCAATATCGCGTCGCGGCAGCCGAACTTCGCCAGGTGGTAGAGAATGCTGCAGCCGACCACGCCGCCGCCGATGACGACGACCCTGGCATGCGTTTCCATTGTCCGCCTCCTGTTGCCTTCCGTGCTGCGCCACTCCGGGGCGGTTATGCTCAGTCGACCCAGCCAGTGTAGGTCGCAAGTCCCCGCTTCTTGATCTGGCTTGCGATGACGACGCGCTGGATTTCCGAGGTGCCTTCCCAGATCCGGTCGACACGGACATCCCGATACAGCCGTTCCACGGGGTTCTCGCGCATGTAGCCGCGACCGCCCATGATTTGCACTGCCTTGTCCAGGACCCGGCCGGCCATTTCGCTGGCCTGCAGCTTTGCGGCGCTGGCATGGGCATGCGCGAGCTTGCGATCCTGCCGCTGCGAGAGTTGCCACGCGACGCGGTAGACGAGCGCCTTCGCCGCCATGACCTCGACCGCCATGTCGGCGAGCATGAACTCGATGGCCTGGAAGTCGCGAATCGGACGCCCGAACTGCACGCGCTTCGCCGCCCAGTCATTGGCAATCTCGGTCGCGCGGGTCGCTGCGCCGACGCAGTGCGCCGCGATCTTGAGGCGCGCCTCGACGAACCAGTCCTTGGTCAGCTCGAGGCCCGCGCCGATCGAGCCAAGCATGTCCTCCTCGCCCAGTTCGACCTCCTCGAACAGCAATTCCGGGTGCTCCGAGATGTACGTGTGCATGAATTTTGGAATCCGCTTGACGCGGACCCCGGGTCGATCCCTATCCACCAGGAAGAGCGTGGGCTTCGCCGGGTCCCCGTCGACGTGGGCGTGGACAATGATGAAATCGGCGACGTCGCCGTGGGTAACGAACCACTTCTCCCCGGAGAGGTAGTACCGGTCGCCGCGGCGCATTGCCGACGTCTGCACCTGGCGGGGATCGGAACCGGCGCCAGGCTCGGAGATCGCGAAACAGTAGGTGCGCTCGCCGCGGCAGCTCGGCTCAAGATAGCGGCGGCGCTGCTCCGGCGTGCCGTCCTTCAGCGGGATCGCCGGCTGCCAAGCGACGCCCCAAATTCCGCCGGTCGCCATGCCGAACTGCTCGTTGACGAGGGCCTGCTCGAACAGCGATAGCCCCTGGCCGCCGTGCTCGCGCGCATGGTTGATGGCGTTGAAGCCGGCGCTGAGCGTCTCCTTCTTGAGCCGCTCCAACAACTCGCGCGGCAAGACGCCGTGCTCCTCGATTGCCATCTCGTTCGGAAAGAGATGAGTCTTGGCGAACCATGCCGCCTTTTCCTGCAGTCCGCGCTCGCGGATGGAGAGATTGAGGTCCATTGCGTTCACTTTTTCCTTGGTATGTGGCGCGCGAGTTGCTTGCCGCCGTCGACGAAGAGCACGGTGCCGGTTACGTAATCGCCTGCGTTCGAGGCGAGGAAGGCAACCGCCCGCGCCACCTCCGAGGGTTCGCCCATCCGGCATATCGGCAGCCCCTCGACGCCCGCTTCGATCGCCGCCGGCTCGTATTGCCCGAGTGCGCTGGTGCGAATGGTGCCCGGCGCGACCGCATTGACGGTGAGCCCATGCGGCGCCCATTCGATCGCCAGCGTCTTCGTCAGGTTGATGACGCCGGCGCGTGCGGCCGCGGCGTGTGCGTAGCCAGGCGACCCATTCTCGATCGAAAGCACGATATTGATGATCTTTCCGCCTCCTGCGCCGGCGATGCGCCGCAACGCAAAAGCTTGCGACATGTGCCAGGTTCCTGCGAGGTTAAGGTCGACGACGGCACGAAAGCCATTCGGCGAGATGTCGAGCGCGGGTGCCTCGAACTGGCCACCCGCGTTGTTGACCAGGATGTCGGGGAGGCAGCCGCGGGCGGCGAGCGCATCAAACAGGGCGGCGACCTGCTTTTCGTCGCGTATGTTGACCTGATGCCAGGCGCTGTCGATCCCGTTGTCGCAAAGCTGCGCCGAGGCCTCTGCCAGACGATCAGCATTTCGTGCCGCGATCACGACCGCCGCGCCAAGTGCGCCCAGTTCCTGCGCGATCGCGAACCCGATGCCGGTGCCACCGCCGGTGATGAGGGCTGTTCGTCCGGCGAAGAGCCCCGGCGCGAAGATTGCCTTCATCGTGTATTCTCGAGCGTCGACAAATCGGAGAAGACGGCATGACGGCTGTCAGCACGCAGCGAAATGGTGCGGTACTCGAAGTGGTTCTCCGGAGGCCGCCGGCGAACGCAATCGATCCGCCGACGAGCCGCGCGCTGGGAGCGGCATTTGCGCAATTGCGGGACGATCCCATGCTGCGTGTGGCGATCGTCACCGGGTCGGGCGAACGCATGTTTTCGGCAGGTTGGGACCTGAAGGCCGCCGCCGCGAGCCCGCCGGACAGCGATTGGGGGCCCGGCGGGTTTGCCGGCCTCACCGAGCTTTTCGACATCGGCAAGCCTGTGATTGCCGCCGTCAACGGGCTGGCGGTCGGCGGCGGGTTCGAGCTCGCGCTCGCCTGCGACCTCGTCGTTGCCGCGAGCCATGCGGAGTTCTTTCTTCCAGAGGCGCGGATCGGCGTCATCGCTGACGCTGGCGGCGTGCTGCGCCTCTCCCGCCGGCTGCCGCACGTCATCGCGATGGAAATGTTTCTCACCGGCCGGCGCATGGGAGCACGGGAAGCGCTGGCCTGGGGGCTCGTTAACGACGTCGCGCCGGCAAGCGAAGTACTGCCGCGCGCCCGGGCACTGGCGGACCGGATCTGTGCCTCGGCGCCGCTGTCGATTGCTGCCTACAAGGAGGTGCTGCAGCGCACCGAAGGGCTCCCTGTGGTGGAGGCATATCGCGTGATGCGGAGCCATGCCTGTCCCGCGTACCACCGGATGCGAGCCTCCGAGGATTACAGGGAGGGGCCACGCGCCTTCGCTGAAAAGCGCGCCCCGTGCTGGCGGGGACGATAGACACGCGCACCGCCGCATTGCCCGGGTGGTTCCTGTAGAGTCGGCATTCATCATGAATCGCCGTTCAGCCGCCCAGTTCGAGGTCGCGCGCGGCCTTCAGCGTATCGTCGCGGTGCGCGATCGCCTCCTCCAGCCACCCGATGCGCAGTTGCGGAACCGAGGAGATGAGCACCTTGGTGTAGGCATGCTGCGGCCGGTTCAGGACCGCGTCGGTGGTACCGCGCTCGACGATCTCGCCACGATACATGACGGCAACCTCATCGGCGAAGGCGGCCACCATCGACACGTCGTGCGTAATGAACAGAAACGTCAAACCGCTCTCGGCGCGCAGGCGCCGCAGCAGCTCGATGATCGAAGCGGCGACCACGGTATCGAGCGACGACGTCACCTCGTCGCAGAGGATCAGCTCGGGTTCGGCGGCGAGCGCACGCGCCAAGTTGACGCGCTGTTTCTGCCCGCCCGAGAGCTCGTGTGGGTGGCGTTGCGCGAATTCGGGCAATAGCTGCACCATCTCCAGCAGTTCACTGACCCGCTCTGCCCGGAGGCGCCGACCGAGGCCGTGGAAGAAATCGAGCGGCCGCCCGATGATCTGGCCGACGCTGTGTGCGGGGTTGAGAGACATATCCGGGGACTGGAAGACGATCTGGATGCGGCGCAGTTGTTCGCGCGATCGCCCCCGAACTGAACCTGCCAGCACATCGCCGCCCAGTCGGAGCTTGCCAGCGGCGGGTTCAAGGAGCCCGGCAATGACGCGGGCGAGGGTGCTCTTGCCGGAGCCGGACTCACCGATGACTGCCAGGACGGACAAGCGTCGCAGCGAAAGGTCGACCGATTTCACTGCGACCACGGCCGGATTGCCACCAACGCCTTGCCCATAACCGGCAGTCACGCCTGAGAGTTCGAGCACGGGCGGCGGCGGCGCCCCCGAAGGCGCAGCCGCCGCGCGGACGGCGCCGGGAGTCCACCGGTTGCACGCTTCCATCAGCGAGCGTGTGTAGGCGGTCCTGGGTGTCGCCACCATGTCCGTCACTGGGCCTTCTTCCTGAACGATACCGTTGCGGAGCACGAGCACGCGATCGGCAATCTGTGCAACAACGGCGAGATCGTGGCTGACATAAAGTGCGGCCGCGCCCCGATTCCGGATCGCGTCCTTGAAGGCCTTGAGGACACCAATCTGGGTCGTGACGTCGAGCGCCGTTGTCGGCTCGTCAAGAACGAGGAACTGGGGTCCGCAGCACATCGCCATTGATGCCATCAAGCGCTGTAGCTGGCCGCCCGATAACTGGTGCGGATAGCGCGCGCCGATCCGCTCAGGATCAGGGAGCCCGAGCTCGCGGTAGAGTTCGCGCGCGCGTGCCCGTGCATCGGCGGCGGTCATCATTCGATGGACGATCGCCGCCTCGATCACCTGATCGCCGACGGTCAACGCCGGGTTGAAACTGGCCGCCGCGCTTTGCGCGACGTAGGCGACGCTGCGGCCGCGCAGCGCGCGCAATTCTCCCAGTGGCAGGGCAAGAAGGTCAGCGCCAGCGAGCCGCACTCTCCCCTCGGCAATGCGCAGGCCCGGGCGGACATAGCCGAGGGCGGCAAGGCACAGGGTGGTCTTGCCGGAGCCCGATTCTCCGATGATGGCCAGGATTTCACCGGGGGCGACTGACAGGCTCACGCCGCGCACCACCGGCACCCGAGCGGCGACGCTGTGGATGGCCAAATTCTCGATTTGCAGGAGCGCGTTCGTCATTCGCGCGCTTCGGCATAGGCGCGCCCGGTGCGGAGCGACAACTCATCGACGAGAAGGTTCAGCGACACGGTGACGCTTGCAATCGCCGCCGCCGGGATGATCGGCGCCAGCGACCCTGAACGAAGTCCTTCCATGTTCTCGCGGACCATGCTGCCCCAGTCCGCCAACGGCGGTTGCACCCCCAGCCCGAGAAAGCTGAGACCGCTCATGAAGAGAATGACGAACGAAAGCCGGATCGCGAAGTCGGTGAGGAGCGGCAGCACGACGTTCGGCAAGATCTCGTGCCGCAGGATCCACCACGTGCCCTCGCCGCGGGCGCGCGCCACCTCGACGAAGTCCATCACCTTGAGATCCATGGCCAGGGCGCGCGCGATGCGAAACACGGCGGACGCGTAGACGACACCGCTTGTCACGACCAGCACGGGAACCGATGAACCAAGCGCCGCGATCACGACCAGCCCCATCATGATGTGCGGAAAGGAGAGCAGGGCGTCGTTGAGACGGCTCAGCACGGTGTCAACCAACCCGCCCCGGATGGCAGCGAAGAAACCAACGGAGACGCCGAGCGCCTGCGCCAGGACGGTCGCGGCGACCCCCATACCGAGCGTTGTCCCCGCGCCGTTGATCACGCGAGACAGGATATCGCGCCCGATGTAGTCACCACCCAAAAGGAACGAGGAGCTCGCGCTGGCGAAATTGTCGTTGGAGACGATGTCTGCCTGACCATAGGGGGCGAGGTAGGGGCCGACCAGCGCCACGAGGACCCAGAAGACGAGAATCGCGGCGCCGACAATTCCGGCCGTGCTGAGGCGGCCGTCCCCGCGTGTGCCGCCTTGATCGACTTTCGCTTCTGCGTTCGTCACCGGATCACTGCGCGTGCCGCAAGCGAGGGTTGCCCATGATTGCCGCGATATCTGCCAGTAACATCAGCGCGATGTAGCCCCCGCAGAAGATGAAAGCGCAGGCCTGGATCAGCGGGAAGTCGCGTGTCGTGACGGCGTCGACGATCAACCGCGCCAAGCCGGGATAGGCGAAGATCGTCTCCACGATGATAACGCCGCTGATCAGGTAAGCAAGGTTCAATGCCACCACGTTCGCAATCGGGCCGACCGCGTTGCGCAGCGCATGAACGAGCACGACGCGGCGCCACGGCACCCCCTTGAGAACCGCCATCTCTATGAACGGCATCGACAGCACATTGACCACCGTCGCTCGCGTCATGCGCGCCATCTGCGACACGATGACTGCCGCAAGCGTCACCACAGGCATCACGAGTGACGAGACCAACTGGCCGACGGAGCGAAATTCCATGACATAGGAGATCGCCGGGAGCCAGCGGAGTTTTACGGCAAAGATGATGACGAGGAGGGTGCCGAGAAAGAACTCGGGTAAAGCCGCAACGCACAAGGCGGCGATCGAACTCACGCGGTCGAAAGTACTGCCCGGACGTGACGCCGCGAGGAGACCGATCCCGAGCGCGAGAGGTACGGCGAGCGCCGCGGAGAGGCCGGCGAGGAGAAGCGTGCGTCCGAGCCGTTCCGCGATGAGTCCGCTGACCGGTGCCTGGTTCGCGAGCGATATGCCGAAATCAAGGCGCATCATGCCGCCGAGCCACTCGAAGTATCGCACCGGCGCAGGGCGGTCCAGACCGAGCTGCGAGCGCAATGCCTGGACGCCTTCCGGTGTGGCGTACTGTCCGAGTACCGCCTGGGCAAGGTCGCCGGGCAGCAATTCGGTGCCGACGAAGACGAGAATCGAGACGATCAAAAGCGTCAAGAGGCTCAGAAGAACGCGATGCAGGATCAGCTTCAGCATCGACGCTGCCTCGACGGGGAACGAAAACTGCCGGGCGAGGCCTTCGCCCGCGCCTCAGCTCTCGAGCCAGACGCTGTCGGCGAAGTTGAAGCCGCCTAGACTCCCGGTCGGAACTGGCGCCAGGCCCTTCACCTTGCTTGAATACCCGTCGAGGTAGTTGACGAAGGCCGGGATCGCATTGCCTCCGTCTTCGTAGATGATCTTCTGGATGTCCCAGAACACTTCCTTGCGCTTCGCCGGATCGATGGTCCCGCGAGCGGTAACGATGAGTTGGTCGAGACGCGTGTTCTTGAACTGCGTATCGTTCCACTTGGCATCCGATGTCCAGATCAGCGTGCCCATGATATTTTCGGTTGGCCGCGGGTTCCAGACGACGGCGTGGAAGGGACGCTTGATCCAGATGTTTGTCCAGTAACCGTCGGATGGCTCGCGCTTGAGCTCGATGTTGAGGCCCGCTCGCGCCGCATCGTGCTGCAATAGAAGGCCCATTTCCAGACTGTTCTGAACCGCCTCGGTGACGTGCAGCTCGAGGCGCGCGTTCTCCATGCCGGCTCTCTTCAGGTGGAACTTCGCTTTGTCTATGTCGACTCCGCGCTGTGGCAGCGAGTTGTTGTAGACCGCGCTCTGCGGCATCACGAAATGATCGTTGGCGACGACGCCGTAGCCTTTCAGCACCTGGTTGACGATACGCTCCCGGTCGAGCAGATTTTTTACCGCCAGCCTGAGGTCGAGGTTATTGGTCGGTGGCCGGTCGCACATCATGGCGAACTGGACGAAGCGTGGGCATGGAGTAGACAAGACCTCGATGCCCGGAGTCCTTTTGGCGTCCTCGATCGCGTTCGGCCGCAGATCCGACATCATCTGGATATCGCCCGACAGAAGTGCGTTGAACCGGGCAACCGGATCGGCGATGCTGAACAACTCGATTTCGTCGACGTAGGGACGGCCGGACTTGAAGTAGTTCTCGTAGCGCGTGGCGACGGTGCGCACGCCCGGCCGGAACTCCTTGACCCGAAATGGCCCGGTCCCGATCGCGGAGGCAAAGTCGGTCGTGCCGTTCTTCAGAATCATGAACCCGAAGGTGCCCAAGAGGACCGGCACGTCGACATTGGGGGCCTTGAGCTTGATGCGAATTGTGTCCTTGCCGTCCGCAGTGACTGCCTCAAAATCCTCGACCAGGCTTTTCGACGCGGAAGCGACCTTCTCATCCTTGTGCCGCAGTAGCGAGTAGACGACGTCTTCGACGGTGAGCGCCTTGCCATCATGGAAGGTGACGCCCTTGCGCAGCTTGAATACCCACTCGGTGACGTCCTTGTTGGTTTCGAAGGACTCCGCGAGTTCGGGCTGGGCCTGCCCCTTGCCGTCGATCCGGGTTAGCGCGTTATAAACGATATGCCCGCGTGAATAGTCCGTGGTCTGCACGAACTTCGCCGGGTCGAGTGTGTCCTGCGCGCTCTGCACATGTGCGCCAACGCGCAGTCGTCCGCCCCGCCTCGGCTCTGCACCAGCCGCGGCCATCGGCATCGTGCCTGCTGCAGCGGCGATTCCTGCGGCGAGCAACGATTTGTTGAAGTCACGACGGCTCAAGCCTTTGTCATTCGCCATCTCGTTCTCCGAGGTCTATCCGCTGAGGTTTTCTTCACGCGTCCCGCTACCGCACAGCTTTGCGCTGCAGGTTGTTGACACTGTGTCAGCCTGTTGGCATGGTGTCAAGCTGACGAGTTGGCAAGGCCGACGAAGAATTCGCACCCATGCAATTCGTGTTCGGCGACAAACAACGCCATACCCTTTCAAGGGGCCGCAAGGCAGGCAACCCTGGGGGTTTGCCCTCAGGGCGCGGCGTTGGCGAACTCATGACTCGGATATCCATCGGCGAAGAGGAGATGCGTGATCTTTGAGCCCCGCTGTACAACCATGGTTCGGTCACGCCGGACGGAAGACGGCTTCGCGTCGGCGCTATCGCGATCGTCATCGACGGTGAAGCCGTGGCGTATTTCGGAATTAATTTCGTGATTGTCGACCTCGTCATGGCGCAACGGGCGCTGGAACAGTTCACCCGCACCGAACAGCGTCCGGATGAAATCCATGAGGCCTCTCCGACCGGCCCGCCGCCGCTGCGCTTCGTCATCGAGCATTGCCTGGCGGACTTCCGGTCGCCGCCGGATCTCTTGTCGCGCGAGGTGCGCATCGCACTGGTCGGCCGATTGCGCAACGAAGGCGTTTTCGTGCTGCGCGGCGCGGTGCGGGAAATCGTAGCGTGCCTCGGGATCAGCCGCGCGGCCGTCTACAATTACGAGAAGCTCGCGCCCAAGGCGGGAGCCACTCGCCGCAGCGGCGTGGCTGCGGGTGCCGCGCACGCACGTCATTCACCCAAAGACCGACTCCCATGACTCACAAGTTGGATCCGCTCCTGGCGCCGCGTTCGATTGCGTTTGTCGGCGCCAGCCCGCGCCTGGAAACGCCAGGAAGCGACATGCTGCGCATGATCGAGCGCGCCGGGTTCACCGGCGACATCTATCCGGTCAATCCGAAATACGATCGAATCGATAACTACCGTTGCTGGGGTTCCCTTGCCGACCTGCCCGGACCGGTCGACCTCGTCATCCTTTCTGTCGCCAATGCTCGGCTCGAAGCGACGCTCAAGGAAGCGATCGCTGCCAAGGCACGGGCCGCCGTCATCTTCGCCAGCGGCTATCTCGAACACGATACCGATCCGCCGCTTACCGAGCGGATCGCGACCCTCGCGCGCGAGGCCGGCATGCAGATCTGCGGGGGCAACGGCATGGGTTTCTACAACGACGTTGCGAAGGTCTGGGCGGCGGCCTTTGCCATCGAGCGGCGCGCCGTGGCCGGCGGCATCACGTTGATCAGCCATGCCGGGTCTGCTTTCGGGGCCCTCGCCCACAATGACCAGCGGTTCCGCTTCAACCTGGCGGTCTCGGCCGGCCAGGAACTCGCGACTACCGCCGCGGACTACATCGACTACGCGCTCGAGCAGCCCGAGACGCGCGTCATCGGCCTTTTCCTCGAGGCCGTGCGGGACCCGCGCAGCTTTACCGCCGCGCTCGAGAAAGCGACGCGAAAGGGGATTCCCATCGTCGTCTTGAAGGTCGGCCGCACCGAAGCGAGCGCCGCAATGGCGGTTAGTCACTCCGGCGCCATTACCGGGAACGATGCCACCTATCGTGCGCTCTTTGATCGTCACGGCGTCCTGCAGGTCGACACGCTCGACGAATTGGGCGCGTCGCTGCTCTTCTTCGGGCAGCCGCGCCGCCCGGCGAAGGGAGGTCTCGCGGTCATTGGCGATTCCGGTGGTGAGCGCGAGATGATCGTCGACCTGGCGTCGCAACTTGAGGTTCCCTTCGCGAAGATCGGAGCTGAGACGGTGAGGCAGCTTGCGGCGCGGCTCGAGCACGGACTCGAACCAGTGAACCCGCTCGATGCCTGGGGCACGGGGGACCACTTTGTCGACCGGTTTGCCGATTACTTCACCATGCTGCTGGAAGATCCCGACACCGCAATCGGCATCTTTTTCAACGACCTGCGCGACAATTACTATGTCCACGACGGATTTGCCGAAGCGGCGCGGCGTGCCCATGCGCGAACGCAGAAGCCGGTGGCCTATGCCACCAATTTCAGCCGCGTGCGCAATGCGGGCCTTTCGGTTGCCCTGACCGAGGAGGGCCTGCCGGTTCTCGAGGGGACCATCCCGGCCCTGAAGGCCGTGCGCAACATGCTTGCTTACCGCGATTTCTGCGCTCGACCGGCGGATCCACTGCCGCCGGTCCAACCAAGCCGGGACTGGCGTGGCTTTCTGCTCGGGCGGCCGCCGCTCCCGGAGGCACAGGCGCTGGAGCTGCTCGCCGATTACGGCATCGCCGCGCTTCCCGCATGTGAAGCAACGACGATTGCAGATGCCGTCGCGGCCGCGCAAATGCTCGGCTTCCCTGCCGTCCTGAAGACCGCGATGCCGGGGATCCTGCATAAGACGGAGCAGGACGGCGTGAAGCTGGGCCTCACCGACGGAACGACCTTGCGGGCGGCGTACGAGGACCTTGCCCGCCGCCTTGGGCCCCGTGTTTTGGTAACGCGGATGGCGCCAGCGGGTGTCGAACTTGCGCTAGGCATCACGATCGACCCGCAATTCGGGCCGCTCGTGATGATTGCCACGGGCGGCATCTGGATAGAGGTACTTCGCGATGCGCAGCACGCGCTGGCGCCGTTCGGCCCGAAAACGGCACGGCGCCTCATCGACCGACTGCGTTTTCGCAGCATGCTCGAAGGCGCGCGGGGCAAGCCGCGGGCCGATCTGAACCGGCTTGCTGAAACCGTCGCACGGTTCTCCGTCCTGGCCCACGAACTCGGTGATGTCCTCGCGGAGCTGGACGTCAATCCGCTGCTGGCGACGCCGGAGGGAGCCCTTGCCCTGGATGCCCTTGTTATCCCGAAAGCCCGTCGCGCACCATTGGACGGAACGCCGTTCATGCCGCATCACGCTGCCAAGCGTTCGTAGTGGTGATGCAATCCGCCGATATCTGCAAACTCGATCGCCCTGCCCCGGTCTGGCGGACGCACGGTTCGCGGATTCGGTGCGTCCATCGACAAAGAGAGGGGCGTTCTCCAGTTGTGATAGGAGTCGAGATATCGACCGACGATGCGCCTGAGATGACGGTCATTCAAGACGGTGACATGATCGAGACAGTCGCGGCGCAGGGTTCCGATCAGTTGCTCCACGAATGGATTCTGCCAAGGACTTCGCGGTGCGCTGAGAACCTGCTCGATCCCCATGCCCTCAAGCCGCCTTTGAAACGCCCCATCGTAGATCGCATCGCGATCTCGTAGGAGATACCCTCGCCGGCGCGACGCTGCGCAGTCTCGATCGGGTCAACATCGGGGCCACGCCGAATCCGCTGGCGAAGGGCTGTCCGGATTGCGCCACGGCCGCTCCTCGACTGGGTCGAGCAAGACAGCCCCATTGGCCACGCGCACGCCCGCCGACGCAGTCTGAAGCCGGTCCGTCGTCGAAGCGCGTATTCGCCTACCCGACCGCCAGCGCAACCAAGGCGATTTCGTCGAGCGCGGTGCCGGCATCGGCAACGTGCATCACGCCCTCCACCCGCGCCGCCCCTTCGAGGCCCAGCACAGGCTTGCCGAACTGCCGGCCGAGCGCCACTTCCGACAGCGTCCCGTAACTGTCGCCGATCGCGACCAGGCAGAACGCGGCGCGCGCAATCAGCGCGTTGCGCGCCTCGCCGATGCCGGTGGCGATGACGATGCCGACGTAAGGATTGGCGAACGAAGGATCGGCGTCGGGCAGCATGCCGATCGTGGTCCCACCGGCACTCGCGGCGCCGCGGCAGACCGCTTCCATGACGCCCTGCCGGCCGCCGCACACCACGGCATGGCCCATCTGCGCGAGGCCGCGGCCGACCGCTTCCGCCAGGGCAAGCTGCGCGGGTGAGGCTTCGCGCGGCCCGATCACGCCGACCGGAATCCGGATCGGGTGGCCGGACTCGCGCTGCTGCCACGTTGCGGCGGTCACCGCGTCGACCTCCTCGCCGCCCGGCGTTACGCCTTCGTCCACCCACACGCGCCGCGCGGCGTCGAAACGTCGGCCGCGCGCGTCGTAGAGCGCCTTGCGCGGTCGGTCGAGCCTAAAGGTGGCGCTCATGGCGGCTGCCGAACCATTCGCCGGTGGTCATGATGGTCGAGCAGACGGCCGTGATCAGCAGAGCGAGCGCGGCGGCTGCGGGAAAATCGCTTCCCGTCTCCGAGATCAGGCTGTAGAGCTGCAGCGGCAGGATGCGCAGCTGCGTCCCTACCAGCGCGAGCGCTGTCCCGTACGCCCCGAACACCACGGCGGCGACGAGGCAGAACGCGGCGCCCACCGGCGCCGCCACCTGCGGCAGCATCACCTGGCGAAACGCCTGCGCCGACGTCGCCCCGAGCGATTCGGCCGCGGCGAGCTGCGAGCGGTCGAAGTTGACCAGCACCGGCAGGATGCCCATCACCACGCGCGGTATCAGGTAGTACGACGAAGCGAAGGCGAGGCCCACCGGCGTGAACAGCGCCTTGCCCACCACCGCCGGATCGAACCCGGCATAGCCCAGCATCTGCGTGACGAAGCCGGCGCGGCCGTAGCCGAGGATGAAGCCGTAGGCGACGATCAACCCCGAGAAGGTGAGCGGCAACGCGATGACGAACGACAGCAGCGTGCGCCGCCGCTCGGACAGGCGCGACAGATGCAAGGCGACCGCGACGCCGACCAGCGTCGAGACCGTGGCCGCCGCGAAGGTCAGCATGAGGCTGCCGGCCAGCGACGGCCAGAAGGCCGGCAACGCGAACGCGCGGCCGAACGCCCGCGTGCCCTCGCGCAGCGCGTCGAACGCCACGGCCGCCACCGGCAACGCGAAGAAGACCGCGAGCGCTCCGGCGGCAGGCGCGACGAGCAGCAGGCGCGTGGCGAGGCGCATGGCGAAGGTCGCGGCCTCGGATCGCTACTTGGCCTCGGTCGCCGCCACCCAGCCCTTGTCGATGTCGGCCTTCTTCGCCGCCGCCGCGCGCACGTCGAGCGGACGCACCTGCGGGGCTGCCGGCAGCTTGTCGGCCACCGCGTCGGGCAGGTTGATCCCCGGCACGGAGGGACGGACGAAGCCCTGCGCGAAGATGCCCTGGCCGAAATCGGTCATGATGAAGTTGAGCCACAGCTTGCCGGAATTCGGGTTCGGTCCCTTTTCGACGAGACTGATGCCGTAGGGGGCCGCCGCCGATGCTTCCTTGGGGATGACCACCGCCACCGCGTCGCCGAGACCATCGGTCCACTTCGCCTTGAGCCCGTCGTTCTCGTAGGAGATCCAGATCGGGATCTCGCCTTTCACGAACTGCGCGTAGGGCGTGGTGCCGATCACCCGCAGCACGTTGCCGGCCTTGTGCAGCTTGCCGAGGTAATCGAGGCCGGGCTGGACGTTGTTCATGTCGCCGCCGGCGCCGAAATTGGCGGCGAACGTCAGCACCTGCCCGACGCCGGTGGAGCGCGGGTCGAGATAAACCACCGAGTTCTTGTACTC
>Ga0315290_10000575_pt1 | contig 24166 bp, 20 predicted proteins | sample YL17G12_0_MG_FD_203627 | JGI IMG/M metagenome (GOLD analysis project Ga0315290, IMG submission 203627) | Sediment microbial communities from Yellowstone Lake, YNP, Wyoming, USA - YL17G12_0 | ecosystem: Environmental > Aquatic > Freshwater > Lake > Sediment | place: USA: Wyoming | collected... | reverse complement strand
CCCGTTCACAGAGAGCGACCTTGTATCCCAGGGTTCTATTTCCGGTGAAATTTCTTGAAGCCAGCAAATTATTTTCATCGATACCAGTCACTTCTCCAAAAGTTTTTACACCTACGATACCAGCGGCGGCCCTGGGATAATAGGGCTGCTCACCAAAAAGGAACCAGGACCGAAATCCTAGTTCATGGCAAAATGGACTATAGACCAGATAGATAGAATTTGCAGGTTGGGTTAAGCCAGCTCTCATTAAGACAGGAGCCATAAAGGGAAGTCCAACATAAAGGAAGAGGATCAGGTTGATCACCCATAGATAATTTCGTGAGATCCACCAGGTGAGTTTGTCTCCGCCATCGATCACTTCCCCGCGCCGTACACGGTCTTTGTATTTAGGTGAATCAATCTTCTCGAGCGAATTTTGACGGTCGCGAGCTGCTCCGAGGGTCACTGCAAGCTCCTGGCGAGTGAAAGGAGCGTATTTACGATATGGACCCACCTCAACCACCGGGACCTTGTCGCCATATTCCTGAAACAGATCTGGGTTATCTTCAACTAAAACCTCGACCAGCCGATGAGCATTCTCAGATTGTAAAGCAGCTAAATCTGCCTTCGCCTCATCGCATAACTGACAATTCTTCTTTGTGTACAAGGTGACTGTAATCATTTACCAACTCCGATCAATTCTAGATTATCATCGAGAACTTTTTCATTAATTCCGCCGACATACCTCGCCTGGATAATTCCATTCCGGTCGATAAATACCGAGGTGGGATATGCCATGATCCCAAATAAAGCTTCTGCTTTCCATTCGGGATCTAAGAGAACCGGGAAAGTAAATCCCTTGATTTGAATATATTTCTCCACGGTTGCCAAATCCTCACCGGCATTGATGGCAAGCACAACGAGATCAGATGAATACTTCTCATGCCGGTTTTGAATCAAAGGCAATTCCTCTCGACATGGAGGGCACCAGGTTGCCCAGTAATTAATCAAAACTGGGTGTCCTTTAAAATCGGACAAATGAACTGGTTGACCATTCAATGAAGCCAATTCGAAATCTGGAGCAGGTTTCCCGGATTGAAGGTTCTTGGGAGCAGTCTCGCCGGTTCCTGATTGTTGGATTGAATTTATTGTGGCGGCTGGCGAACCCCATAATCCTCGATTTTGAAGGAGACCAAGAATAGCAACAGCCGCGAGGACCAGGCCTGCGGCTGCCAGCACGATCGGAAGAAAGGAGCGCCGATTCACAATCCGAAATCCACCCAGAAGAATTGGAATTGACTCGCTAAAGTTTCATAAACTCCGGTCGCGAGCATGATGCCGACGATCACCATAATCACGCCCATCGAAATTTCTACATACCTCATGATATGCCCATGTTTACTGAGCAAAGTGGTCACCCACTCAATTCCCAGTGCAGCTAACAGGAAGGGAATGGCAAGTCCGAGCGAATAAGCAGACAATAAGATAACGCCTTGAGAAACTGAACCGCCATTGAGTGCCAAGGTCAGGATGGCACCCAGGATTGGTCCCACGCAGGGAGACCAACCGGCGGAAAAGATCACTCCCATCATTATTGATGAGAGGTAACCCCACTTACGATCAGGCATTTTTTGAACACGAACATCATACTCAAGGAATGGTATTCGGAAAACACCAATCATATGAAGGCCGAAAATTACTACCACAACACCACCCAGGCGGGCAATCCAATGCCTTAGATCATATAGGGCTCCCCCGAGGAATGAAGCGGCGACGCCTAGAAACACAAATACAAAACTAAACCCAAGGACAAATGCTAAACCATGGGTAAAAGTAAACCACCGGCCGTATTCCTTTCCTTGAACGCTCGCGGATCTACCCCCCAGGTAACCAATATATGCCGGAACAAGGGACAATACGCAAGGCGACAGGAAGGATGCAAGACCTGCCAGAAACGCCAGCCAAATCGAGACATTTGCAAAAGACATCATGCTCCAGTCATTGATGGAAAAGTTTAAAAATAGCGTTCTTGAACAAGGACATGCGTCCCGCCGGGCATTGGAATTGTGACATCACCTGGTAGGAGGGGCACTTCCGGGTTGGTCCAACGGAATATCCATTGCGCATCTTCAGGAAGGACATTGACACACCCGTGAGACCGTTTCGCACCGAAATCGTTGTGCCAGAATGTGGAATGGATGGCTACGCCCGCACCTGAAAAAAGTGTTGTCCATCCTATGCCGGGTGTATCATACCCAGCTGATACAGTACCGCCCGCCATATGTGTTGAAATCATCTTGCGCCAGGTGATATGTTCACCAGGCGGGGTGGAGTGGTCGCCAACACCAGATGAGACCCTGCAGAAATATACTTCATTATCACCCTCAAGACAGGAAAGTACCTGGTCGGATACATTAACCACAACCTTTTTATCCTTGGGGTCGACCTCCGGGTTGATTGGGGCTGCATCCTCTTCGGACAGCGGTCTAAATGCCCTCGCATCCGCCACGAATAAATCTCCATACGCTCCGTAGCGCTCTCCGATCCGGTAGTAGATGGTGCCGTCATCAGCTGTGCGGATTTCATCCGCCCACATAATTTGTTTGTAATAAAGGCGAGTCGGTAATCCATTTGCAAGTTGATTCTTCATCCAGGGCGATCGGGCAGGAGGATTGTCGAGGAGAAAGTCCACGTAGGGAATAGTCACTTCGACCCAGAATCCTGGAACTCCGTCGGAACCTGGCGCTGGCATCGTTTTTAGTGGTTCATTCGGCATATTTTTACAAGGTTGGAGATTGGACGAGTAAATGTATCCTCCCGGTGTTTCAACCCATCTTTGGTTGATCCGGTTCATATCCAGCTCTTCACCTGGAACTTCCTGAAGCCAGGAAAATACTGCATCTTCATAAACTGATGTGACTACCGAGCTATTTGGGCTGGGGCGGGACATGACATTAACAATCCCGCCGACGCAATTCCGGGCGAGAAAATCGCCCTCGGGAAAATCGGGCAAAGTGGATAACCCATGAAATTTCCTGGAAAATGGTTTAAAGGCAGATAATGTCATACTGGAACCCAGTGCGGCAGTGGTAAGTTTTAAGAAATCCCTGCGAGAAATCGGCATCTAATCAATCATCTCTTTCGTTAGAGTAACCTGCAAAGGATACTCGTTAAAAGAATAATCGTCAATTCATAGATTAGGTAGAGATTAATGTAGGGTGCTGGATTTACGTCGGTGGTGGAAATCAGGATGAGAAAAATGAACCCAGAGCACGCAAACAATCAGCGCTAACTTTATGACCCACTTTTGCTTCACAAAAAGTCACTCCCGCTCCGGCTTGTTCCAAAAACGCCTGGGTCTGACGCGCCATATCAATTGGAACCATTTCATCTGACAAACCATGCGCGAGGAAGGCTGATTTTCCTTTCAATGGTCGAGTGCTGATAAGGTTATCGATTCCTCCCGGAGTGAACCCAGACAATACGGCAAATTTCCGCAGCCGCTGAGGATAGGTCAGGGCGAAGGTCACTGTCATAGCGGCGCCCTGGCTGAATCCCATCATATCTACTTGAGAGACTTCAACCGAGTTGGCAATTTCCCAGCGGTCGATAAGATCATTGAGCCTGGCTGCTGATGGTTGCAGCTGCTCGTAGGTGGGAGGAAATGATGACGAAGGAGCAAGTGGTCGCCACGAAAATCCGCCCTGCGGTGCGGAGTAGGGTGCACGAGGAGCAATCAGCCAATAATCATCTCTTAGATTTTTAGTAAAGAGCCACATCGACTCTTCATCACCAGTCCAGCCATGGAGCATCACCATGACTTGAACCGGCTTTTTGGCAGGGGATTGAACTCGTATTGTCCAATCCTCAAATGTAGCGGTTATCGGTTGCATCCAATCCTCATTGTACTGAAGTCAATCACGATTTGCCCGCTTGACGATCCAATCCAGCCCAAATATAAAAAAGACGATCAGACCTATTGGAACAAGCGCCCCAATCAAACATAACAGTCCCATCAATGCGGCGTAAGGTCCGTATATAATCCAAATGGCACCAACCCCAATGGTGAAAAGTATAACCAAAGCCCCGATCACAAGCCTGAATGTTGTCTGTGACCCGTATCGGCGTAGGTCGTGACTCATTGGACTCCTCGCGGGTTCAATCGGCGGATCAACCGAGCCTGCCATGAAACCGCTTTTCTTAATTCGGGAAGCGCTTCTTCCGCAGCCACTTCTCCCCTTTGGATCACATTCTTGACATCGATCTCTCCCAGGAAGGATATATTCGATACATCCGGGCGAATCAAAACTTCAGGTTTGTCGACTTCCAAACGGAGTGCAGTGATACTGCGCTGGCCAATATCGACTGCTTCAAGGAAGATCCTAAAAGCCTGAGTAACTCGAAAACGAGTTATCCTTTCGGCGATGACCTGCGGGACTGGAAGTGAAATGTTCCAGGAAGTGTAAGGTCCTTCGGGAGGCGAAAACAAAGCAACTGCCACTGTTGGAAGGTGGGTCGTCAAATTCCTTGCAGCCTGCACAGGAACGGGATCCAAAGTTCCCCCATCAATGAGTTGATATTCGCCATAATTGTGGGGAGGAAATATTCCCGGAACAGCAATGGAACCCAGGATCGAATCGACCACGCTGCCATCGCGGAAGGTGATCTCGCGTCGTGTCACAAGGTCGACCGCAACGACGGCACACGGGATTTTCAAATTGGCAAAAGTCCGCCCACCAAGGACGGAATTAAGCCAATTTTGAATTCCCGTAATCCCCAAAAGACCCGGTCCATCGGATAGCAATCTGCCATAGAGCCGGGTAAAATCAATTGAAGTAATACTTTGTTCAATCTCATCCGGGGAAAAGCCGGCCGCATAGAGCGAAGCGATAATGCTGCCTACACTCGTCCCAGCGATTCCACGGATATGGAATCCTTCACGCTCCAGGACTCGTAAAACGCCTACATGAGCTGCACCTTTTGAACCGCCGCCGCCAAGAGCTAGTGTAATATCCATCACCGAAGGATTATACCGCCCGAAAGGACATCCATGACAAAGCCACACGAGTCTCCTGAAAGTTCGTCCCCTATCGTCACCCGGGCGGTCGCCGCCGGATCACGGGGTGAATTTACCGAGAATTACCAGTTCCCGGCGTGGCAGCGTACAATGCTCAAATTGCTGGGCGCTTTTCCTCAGAGTGTTGCGAGGTTTGCCATCAGCCAGTTTCAATCCTCGTCTGGTTTACCCCCTGATAGTTTGAAGGATTTTTCTCTCAATGACCTGGTCCAAGCCAGATTGGATGATTACTCCGGTCTGAAGGGTCGTCGCCCCGCGATCACGGTTGGAGCCGCGTTGGGTGGAGCGACCACTTACCTTTCCCTCGCTTTAGGAAGTCCATTTCTACCTCAGACTTTTGTCATCACGCTTAAACATGGTTCATATGACGGAGACGTTGATGAGTATGTCAACAGATCTCTGGAGGCTGCCAATCGAATCGCAAAAAACGATTCCCGCTTGATGACGATCCAGCATTACGACCCCATCCATGATGGCTGGTTAACCCGATTTGTGAATCATCTGCGATTTAAATTAATCGATATTCCCGATCAATACGCGGACTTCATACGAAAACATGTGGAACCTGGCGGTTCAGTCGTCTACCTGGAAGGTGGCGCGACCTGGCTTCGTTACCGGGTTGGTGAAAGGAGTGTCTTCCAGGTTGGAGGATGGGGTGATATTTCTGCTGAAGAGTTTCTCGAGGCATCTCCCAGGATAAAAGATTATGCAAAAAATACCGGATTGAAGTATTACGACTGGAGATTGACTCAATACCCTCTGGAGCGTGGTCCGGAATCCGAATGGGGCACTGAACCAGGTTTTGCTGAAGCGTTGGATAAGTACTGTAAAGGAGAGGGGTTCAAATTTGTGCGCATCCCGCTCCCGCATCCCAATGACTTTTCAAGGCTGGCTTTTTCAGCCGCGTTCAAATTATTGGAGAAAGAAGGACGCCCGCCCGCCGGTGTATCGGTGGAATGCTTCAGCCAGTTTGATTCCACCAGCGCTCGATTAGGCAGTTTGCTTCCGCTTTGGCTTATCTTTAATACTAAAGACAGCTCGCGCTATCTTAAAGAAATGGCTGGGAGATTTCCAAAGGATGGACCAGTTTTCTTTTCAGCCCTATCCACCTTTTCTCTCACGCCTGATATGGCCAACTGGGATGAATGGATGAACGCACTGGGTGGAAGGGACTTTATCAATACCGGAACAAGAGAAAGTCACTACCCGGCGGACGCGCGTGCTCTAGTCAAATGGCAGGACCCCTTGCGAGAGTGGGTCCTAAAACACAAGCAACCCATTACAGCCACTTTAACTGCCGAGGAATTGGTTCAATTGGCAAAAGATTTATAACAAGGCTTGCAACGCTTTGTGAAGGGCGTTTACATCTCGCATTATATTGTATCCTTGTATGGATACGCGTATGAGCTTTCGTTTATTCCATTGGATCAAAGGGACTTCAATACTATATCGTTTATAAAGATCTTCTTTCAATTTCAATATATCCGTTTCATCTGGGAGAGGTATGGAAACGAATTGACCAAACAATGAATCATTTCGATTTAATGGGGAAAGCCCGGTCAGAGCACAAATTCTCCTTTGAACCTCAAAAACCCTTTCGTGACAGTCGATACGGACATTATCCCAATCGTGGTCTGCCTGGAATTCTATCGCACTGGGAACAGACAGATAAGCTGCATAGTCTCGGGTTCCAGTCCATTCATGCAAATCAATAAACGTTGAGCTGGAGGGCGTCTCACTTTCATAACCCCAGGAGACGATCAGAGGTTTAAGCAAAACCTGCACTTCAGGGCGTGCATAAAGAAACCCGGCACCCTTGGGGGCGCACAACCATTTGTGCAAATTCCCCCCATAAAAATCAGCGCCGATGGCGGGTATATCCAGGTGAATTTGTCCAGGAGCATGAGCCCCATCAATGAGAGTCAGAATTCCTTCCTGTCGTGCGCGTGCGCATACCTCGGCAATAGGAAAAATCACCGCGGTCGGGCTTGTAATATGGCTTAGGAAAATGACTTTCGTTCTGGAAGTCACCCCTTTCCAGAGAGATTCGATAAACGCCTCTGTTGAATCTATAGGGACAGCGATAGGTTGGTTCTTATAAACAAACCTATTTTCCCTGGAAAGAAAATGCCAGGTTCGGTCACAAGCTCCATATTCGTGATCGGTCGTTAGAACTTCGTCGCCGGGTCCAAGTTTGAGAGAACGAGCCACAATATTGACCGAGACGGTGACATTCGGAGTGTAGACCAGATTATCAGCCGAAGTGTTTAAATATTCCGCTAGCGACTTTCGAGCTATCTGCATCAAGCCCGGGAAGCGCCTGCCGAGGAATTCCACAGGCTGACTCTCCAGCTCTCTTTGCCAGCGTTGATAGGCTTGAAATACCGGTTTTGGTGTTGCACCAAAGGAACCATGGTTTAAGAAAACAACCTGAGGGTCCAGAAGAAAATGACGGCGAAGATTTCTCATAAAGCCTCCATGGTTCTATTCTAGCCTTATTTTCACAACCCGGAATCTTTTGACGGGTTATAATACACGCCGTGGTCAGCGTCCAAAACCTTCTTGTGAATCGCGATGTTCCGGAAAATTACCGGAACATATTTTTGCATTTATTCCTCGATATTGCCTGGTTTGGCATCCTAAGCGGAAGCGCCATAAACTTTTTGAATGTTTACGTTACCCGGTTGGGTGCCACAACTCTTCAAATCGGTCTGCTGACCGCTACCACGGCTGTGGTTAACCTGCTTTTCGCTATTCCAGCGGCGCATTGGCTGGAAACTCGCTCGATTGGCAAAGCCGTATTCTGGACATCTGTTTTCTATCGCGTCGGTTTTTTGTTATGGGTCCCGCTCCCATGGTTGTTTGATGCTCCGACTCAAACCTGGGCCATCATTACTTTGACATTGTTCATGGGTATTCCTCTCACTGCCTTGGGAGTTGGCTTCAACGTCCTTTTCGCAACCGCCGTACCAACCGAATACAGGGCGTATGTTGCAGGCACTCGAAATGTTCTGCTAGCCGTCACCTTTATGTTAACTTCCCTGGGGTGTGGAATCCTGCTTAGTCGGATTCCGTACCCGCTCAATTATCAAATTGTATTTTTTATCGGCGCAATCGGTGGAGGAATGAGCAGTTACCACCTGTACAAAGTGCGGACATTTACCGAGGTTCCTAATCAAGAGAACCCAATACCCGTCCCGCCCAAAACCGAATCACGGAAAAGGCAGCCTTCAACGTCCTGGTTTTCATCCTTTCGAATGGATATCTGGAGGACTCCCTTCAAAATCACACTTCTTCTTTTATTTGGTTTTCATTTAGCCCAATACTTAGCAGCTCCTTTATTTCCAATTTACAACGTCCGGTATTTAAAACTGACCGATCAAAATATTGGCACCGGAACAGCACTTTTCTATCTGGCAGTACTGATTTGTTCGACTCAGTTCAATCAAATGGTTCGTCGACTGGGCCATAAAAATGTAACCGGTTGGGGGGTAGTCGGGATGAGCATCTACCCGATCGGTTTGGCAATGTCCACTCTGGTTTGGCAATATTATCTTGTATGTTTAATAGGAGGCGTTGTTTGGGCTTTAGTGGCAGGTGCCCAGGCAAACTACCTTCTGGAGAAAGTTCCTGAGAATGACCGTCCTTCACATCTGGCATGGTATACGGTTGTGTTAAATTTAGCCGTTTTGACTGGTTCGCTTGCAGGTCCAATATTCTCTAATTCCATCGGGATTGTGTCGGCTCTAGTTCTCGCTGGCGTCCTTCGTCTCATATCAGGGCTGGCAATCTTTAAGTGGGGCTGAGACGGCCAAGGTCAACCATGTTACAATCTTAACAAAACACCATGGCAGAAAATCTTAAAGTTGTTGCCACAAACCGAAAAGCTGGATTCGAATATTTCCTATTGGATCATTACGAAGCTGGTTTAGCACTCAAGGGTTCTGAAATTAAATCCATCCGGGCAGGACAGGTAAGTATAGTAGAAGCGTTCGTCGAAGTGGATGGCGTGAACGCCTGGTTGGTTGAATCACATGTCGCTCCCTATGAACAGGCAAATAGATTTAATCACGACCCGAAACGAAGACGACGGCTTCTGCTCCACCGTAAGGAAATACTTGAATTATGGGACGCCGTTCGGCAAAAAGGTGTAACCATTGTTCCTTTACGTATCTATCTTAAAGAAGGTCGGGCAAAAATTGAAATTGCCCTTGCCAAAGGTAAAAAGCTGCATGACAAGCGGGCTGCGATCGCGAAACGCGATGAAGAACGTGAGCTTGGGAGACAAGATAGCGGTCAGAGGAAATAATCCCCTTTACATTGGACTTCACTATATATGAATCCCTCAAGCATCGCAAGCATCAATGGTCTTCCCGAGGAAAAAAAAAGAGAAATCTATACCCGTTTGATTCCTCAGGAATTACTGACCCGATTCAATCTGCCTGAGCGGAATTCACAACGGTTGCAATCATTTATTAGATACAAATCTATTCCCGGTCAAAGTGATGTTGAAATTTCTCTTTACCATGAACATAGGTTCCCAGATCCAATTTTATATGGGCATTTGGCGGATACCCTGAATGGGCAAATCCACGTTTTGCTCTATATTCTGAATGATCCCGATACGCCTCGTTTTGATGTGGATAAAAACCCGGATGGGGCCCCGACTAAATTTGGAACACTTTCACGTAATCTGATTTCAGAAAAATCAGCGATGGAAGCGGGGCTTGCTCCTGGCCAGGTACGCCGTGGATTAAGACTACTCACTTCTGCGATCTCCACGTTTGAAATCTTTATAAGCAGTCTTGGTCATGAAATGTATTTTACTGAGCCGCTCTATTACCATAATGCGGTTCTTTTCGAACGGCATGGCTTCGCCTATCAGGAAGGTCGAAAACTCATGGACCGAATCGAATCTGGGTTTATCAACAGAGGCGATATATTAAGGTCATTGGATGAATCAACACCTTTTAGGAATCCTGCCGCCCAACAAAGCATTCGATTGCGTTCGTGGGCGATCCATGATGGGATTCTGGGTGAGCCTTTTACAAATGTAACAATGTATAAATATATTGGGAAATCATCAGGGATAACCACCTGCCCTAGCTGTGCATGGTGATCGGGTTCTCAATAAATGCAGAAAACTTGAATTAAGGTCCCCAGCGAGGTTGCCAATCACAATAACTGTTATTGGTGAGACGCGTTAAGTGAGTCCCATCCACATTAATAATATAAATCTCACACCCATCATCTTTTCCAATCTCATTAAAATAAGCCGTGAAAGCTACCCATTGACCGTCCGGGGCAAAGCTGGGACCCTGGCTGTTGCCTCCCGCAGGTGTCAGTTGGACCGGATCTCCGCCATCCAATGGGATAAGATACAACTCCCGGTTCCAGGGTTCACCTGCATAAGTGACTGCCCACTTTCCGTCCGGCGACCAATCAGAACGACCTCTTAAGTACTCCATGTGGGTTACTTGCTTTAATCCTGACCCGTCCAGATTAATTGTGAATAATTGTATGGAATTATTCGTATCATAAGAGGCAAACATGATCTTCATGCCATCCGGTGACCAGGTGGGATCCCAACCTGGTCCATAAACAACTCGAGGTTGGTTTCCAGCCCTGTCCGTCATCCATATCGATGGCGCTTGACCATTCCCTAAAGTAAAGGCGATTGATTGATTGTCAGGTGAAATCTCAGGTGCGGTCAATAACCCTAATCCGTGAGTCAATTGACGGGAATTTCCCAGCATATCCAAGTCGTAAATTTCATACACGCCGGTTGGATTTGCTGAGTAGACTACACTTTTTCCATCTGTGGCCATGGATGGATAGAAATGCTCAGAACTCTTGTCGAAAGTTAACTGCTCAAAACCCGTTCCATCGGCATTCATGATGCAAATTTGATCCTGGACCTTGGTTCCTGAAACCTGGCAAGTAAATGCGATCCTACCTGATGGTACCAGTTCAGGTATCAGTGTAGCTGGGGGAACTATTTCTCTTGTGGCTGTAGGATAGCTAATTGGATTTTCTGTATTTACGGGAAAAGGCACTGGAGAAAGAGGTATTCGTGCCTGGATGGAGCAACTTGTTAGTGAAATTAAAACGATAAGAGTAAAACCACCAGGGTTCTTTTTTTGTCTACCAATCATTTCCCATTATTTCCCAAATACTTTTCCCCGAATTCGCCCTTATCAATTAGGTCAAGAAACACTGCAACTACCTTCGGGTCAAACGACACGTCAGAATGCTCTTTTATATAATTAATCACTTCGATATAACCCGAACCTTTCCGATAAGGCCGGTCGGAGCAGAGTGCATCCCAGACATCAATTACAGAAAATATCCGGGCGGCGAGTGGAATCTTTTCACCTTTTAACCCTTTTGGGTAACCACTGCCATCCCATTTTTCGTGATGGCCGATCGGGATATCCAAAGCAGGGCGCAGATAAGCAATAGGATCAAGCATTTCATAAGCGTAAAAGGGGTGCTTTTTCATCTCATCCCATTCCTCTGAAGTTAAAGGTCCGGGTTTGAGAAGGATGCCATCCGGGATGCCCATTTTCCCTATATCGTGGAGTAATGCCCCGCGCCGAATGTGGATAAGGTCCTCGCCAAAGATACCCATCGCCCTGGCAAGAATAATCGTCATTTCTGTGACACGCTTGGTGTGACCTTCCGTTTCCTTGTCTCGTAAATCCAGAGCCCGCGACCACCCTTCAATTGTCGCGTCATAAGCATCCGCCAGTTCAAGGTGCGCTTCATGGAGCTGTTCTTCCGCAAGTTTTCGTTCGGTTACATCGCGCGACGTGAGTACTATCCCATCAACTTCATGAGTTCCAAGCAAATTCGTAGCGGCGGATTCCAGATAGATCCAATGCCCCTTGGCATGACGAAACCGATATTCAATAGCGAGCTCATTAGGCACTCCGCTGATGAGTGCCATTATGAATCTCATTACGTGATCCCTATCATCTGGATGGGTTAGACTCAAAGGATCTTTCCCAACCAAATACCCGGGTGGATATCCAAGAATCCGGGAAGCTGAAGGACTCTCGTAAGTGATAATGCTTTTATCTGTATGGACAGTGATGATATCGCTTAAGTTTTGAACGAGCGAACGAAAACGTATTTCACTTGTCCGAAGTGCCTCTTCGGAAAAGTTTTTTTCGTCTTTCAGGTGCTTTTGTTCAAGTGCCCGGTCTATAGCCTGCCCCAACCTACTCAAACGATCTTTTAATAGGTAATCTGTTGCGCCTTGTTTCATGCAATCCACAGCGACTTCTTCACTGATCGTTCCAGTAACAACGATAAAAGGAATATCAAGCTGTCGCTCTTTGAGCAAATTTAAAGCACGCAAAGCTGTAAATTGGGGCATGCTGAAATCAGCGAGAATAACGTCTGGATTTGTTTCCAGAGCTGCAATGTAATCAGTTTCTGAATCGACCCGCTGCCAATCGGCGTCATAGCCCGCATCCTGTAATTCGAAAAGCAGTAATTCCGCGTCGGCCGGGCGATCCTCTAAAAGCAATAATTTTAATGGTACTGCCATATACTATTTTCTCCCATAGGTCAAATAGCTTATCTCGAATCTAATCTTCAGGCTTTGAAACTGGTGATTCGTTGAGCAAAACCCAATAAAAACCAAGTTGTCGTACCGATTCGGAAAATTGTTCAAAATCGATTGGTTTCACAATATAGCTGTTTACGCCTAGCTTGTAGCTTTCTAGGATGTCACAGTCCTCGCGTGACGAAGTGAGAACAACGACAGGTATTTGACGTGTCCTTATATCTGATTTTATTCTTTTCAGAACCTCGAGTCCATCCACCTTTGGTAATTTGAGATCTAGCAGGACTACTTTTGGCGTCTCTTGAACATTTCGGCCTTTATGGGCTCCTTCACCAAACAAGTATTCAATAGCTTCAGATCCATCTTTGGCGAGGTGGATATGATTGGCTATACGATGTTTCCGGAGGGCATATAAAATAAACTCAGTATCATTTGGGTTATCTTCCACAAGTAATATTTCAACCAAATGGTCCGCCATATCATTCTCCAGAGTTGTTTGTCTCTTCGCTTTCTAATCCTTTGATTGTGAAAAAGAAAGTTGCACCTTCACCCAATTTTGATTTTGCCCACACACGTCCACCGTGTCGACGAATAATACGTTCGACAATCGCCAGCCCAACCCCTGTTCCTTCAAATTCATCAGGGCTATGCAGGCGTTGAAATACACCGAAAAGTTTGTCGGCGTATTTCATATCAAAGCCAGTGCCATTATCTTTTATGAAATAAACAATTTCATCCTGCTTTTCGAATCCAATTTCAATTTCTGCACGATCACATTTCCGGGTAAATTTCATTGAATTGGATATCAAATTCACCCACACTTGATGCAATAAAGAAGGATCAGCTTCGCAAGGTGGTAATTCTTGAACATTAATCTCCATGGCCCTTTGAGTCCGCTCCTGGGAAAACTCACCCAATGTTTGAATAACTAGCTGTTTCATATCAACCTGTTGTTTTTCCAAAGGAAGACGCCCTAAGCGCGCGAATGTCAATAAATCATCGATCAACTGTCCCATTTGGTGGGTACTTGTTCGAATATTATGGATATAACTATTTCCAGCCTCATCCAAAACAGATTGATATTCCCTCTCGAGAATGCGTGAGTAGCCATCCAGAGCCCGTAAAGGCGCGCGGAGATCGTGGGAGACGGAATAAGAAAAGGCTTCCAATTCCCGCACTGCGGAAGCGAGTTGAGTGGTTCTTTCCAGAACTCGTTTTTCGAGTTCTTCGTTTAATGTTTGGATGGACTTCTCAGCATCCTTGCGATTCGTGATATCGCTTGCATTTAGAATCGCCATATCAACCAGGTCGTCATTAATGACTGGAGCAAGGTTACAGGCATACCATGTTTCTAGACCTCCATCATTCTGGATCGCTATTTCGAAACTAATACTTCTATTTTTTTCAAAAACTTCATTTAGCGATTTTTCGACCATTAGTTGGTTTTCATTTTTGACATAATCCAGGAAAGAATATGCACCTGGATTGTCAGAGATTATTCCTGGGAGTAAGCGGTTGCCAAAAAGAACTTTTCCTGAACGATCCAACAACAAAATATATTGAGGAGCATTTTCTGTCAATGTGCGCCAGCGGGTTTCTGATTCAAACAAGGCATCTTCAGATTGTTTTCTTTCAATTGCCATTGCTATTTGAGTTGAGACAAACGCCAAAACATCCTTATCTTCATCGGTGAGACGTTCTTTATCGGTGTAGGTCTGGACTGCTATAACGCCAATTACGCCATCGGTAATATTCAATGGCGCACCCAACCAGTCGACAGAATTGGCTCCGATCATTTGAACTTCACCTGATTCAACCAAATGCTTAAAGACTTCAGGAGAAGCTAATAACGAAGTACCCGTTCTTAATACGTAGCTCGTTAACCCTCGATTTGGGATATGCGGAGCAGGTGTCGTATCATATTGGTCCACGTAATATGGATAATTGAACTCATCCCGACCCCGATCATACAAAGCAATGTAAAAATTTTGGGCAGGCATTAAATCATTGATGATTCCATGGATAAGATAAAACAACTCGTTAAGATTCTGTGCTGCCTGGACGGAGTGGGAAATCCTGTATAAGGCTGTACGGATCTGTTCCGCCCGTTTTCGTTCGGAAATTTCTCGGACAGCAACCAAAATGCGCTCATTACCAGCGATCACCGCTTTGCGCATATTTATTTCCACCCAAAATTGGGTACCACTTTTCTTCTTCGCACGCCATTCAAATAATTGCGGGCCTAATTGGACCGTATCTTTCATGAAATTCTTGAAATACCTTGGCGTGAATGGCAAATCCCCGGAGCTCAAATTACCTATACGAAGTCCAAGCGCTTCCTCTTGGGAATAACCATACATCTCCATCATTTTCTGGTTTACATCCAATATTTCACCGCTCTTCATATCCAGGACGAGAATGGCTTCGTTCACAGCGTCAAAAATCGCGCGTGTTTGTTCGTCACTAATTTTCAAAGAACTTTGGGCTTGAGCCAACTCTCCGATTCTGGCTCTAAGACCGCCAATTAATTCCCGAAGCTGATCTCGCATTCTATTTAGCATGATTGCAAGCTGTTTTAACTCATCCTGCATTTCTTCAGGGTCAATGCCGGTTTCCAAATTCCCGAGACCTAATTGTTCCGCTGTTTCGGTTATTCTGGTTAACGGAACACCAACTACGCGCCAGATAATAATGCCGGCAATAATTCCAGTGATCAATAATCCAGCAAGAACCTGAAGAATGGTTAGTCTTTGAATACCGATCAAGGGAGAACGTATATCCTGAAGGTCACTAACGGCAACAACGATTAGATCCTGCCCAGCGATACGGGAGTATCCATAAAGTAGGCTTTTATTCTCAACCCTTCCTCCTCCCGATGGGTCTGCAAATAATGACCCTAGAAATCCTTCTCCAAATTGCTCCTTAACATTTTTTCCGACAAGAGTTGGATCGGGGTGTGCTAAGGTTTTTCCCTCGGGATTAATAATAAATACATAATGCCCATTATGATAAGGTAATAAAGGAATAGCTCCTTGCGACGAAAATTGTCCTGCTTGTTCAAGCTGATTTGCGACTTCTTCTGCTTGCTCGCGGAGAAAATGGATACCAATGGAATAAGAGAATTGAGTGATCTCATTATGTAACAATAGCGAAAAGATCCCAATTGGGACAAAGGTGAGAAGGACAAAATATATTGTCAGTCTGAGAGCTAAAGCACCTTTAATTTTCATTTCCAACAATCAATTCCCAAATTCAATTGGATTCATGGCTTTGATTCTACCTTATAACCCATGCTCCCTATCCCCCCTTAGTCTCTCTCTGCTTGGACAATATTACCTACAGTAATGCCCTTTGTTAATTATGGTATATTTTATCTATCCAGTAACCCAATTTCAGGAGTAGGACTTGAAACGGTATCGCGCTATTAAATTGAACCCATTAATAATGACGCTTGCTGTAATATTATCTGGCTGTGCGTCCCAATCCATTTCTACTCAGGAAGCACCTGCTCCAACAAAGCATTCCACCAATGCAAATATAATTCAAGCAACTGCCTCCCCAACGTTAACCTCACTTAATAAATACTTTCTTCCACCCTATTACTCCGATTCATATTCAAAGACGATACAGGCCTCTAAAGTTGAAAATGGATTAGTAATATATTCCAGTATTGATGATGAAAGTTGGAGACCAGTGATTGAAACGTTTAATGAGCATTATCCATGGATCCAGGTGAGTACAATCAATCTTGGTGCGAATGAGGTTTTCGATCGTTACAATTCAGACGCGGTTTCCAGCGAAAGGTCAGCTGATCTTATCGTCACCTACACCCCCGATGGCTGGTTGACGTTCGCCAAGTCAGGACAAATCAATCCTTACATATCAGAAGAAGATTTCTTCGTGCCCCCTTGGGCTAAACTCGCTCCCGGTATTTATGCTATTGCTAGCGACCCTATGGTTCTTATCTATAATAAGGATTCAATTTCTAAACCGCCTCAAAGCATGGAGGATATCGCGAAATTATCAATAGCTAAAAATGGGACAAATGGTTTAACATTAACAACCTATGACGCTGCTCAAAATTCAACCGGCTTAGCACTAAATTGGTACTGGATTAATCAACTGGGAAATTCCGGATGGGAAATCCTAAATAAGATTGGGAAAACCAACCCGGAGCTCAATACCTCCTCCAGTAGCATGCTCTCTGCAATCCAAAATGGACAGGCTCAAATTGCATATTTTGTATCTCCCGTGGCTTTTCTCCCACAAATGGATCAACAATCAAATATAGGATGGTCGTATCTCAATGATGGTCAGCTTATATTGTTACGAAGCGCAGCCATCACTCTTTCAGCAGCCAGCCCCAATTCAGCTAAATTAATGGTAAATTTCCTTCTTTCGCAAGAAGGCCAACTCGCCCTGGCCCTGGGAGGACTGACTCCCTTTCGTTCAGATATCGCGAACGTAGATCTATTTAATCCAACGGATGGCGTTCAAAAGCATATCCATTTCAATCAGGTCATGGAAGCAGTGGGCTTAAATAATTTAATATTCATAAATCTTGATCCTGATATTAATAATTTAGATAAAAGAAATCTCTTTATTGAGAAATGGAATTGGGCGATGGGAAAGTGACGGCTCCCCACGCCTACCCGTACTGGCCTGCGCCAGCAGGATACGGCGCTATTTTGGTAAATGAGAATAGCTGCTTCGTTTATATTACCAGAGCTTGAGATAATGCAAGGGACTGCTTGAAATCTTATAGAATCCCGAGAGTATAATAATTCAAACGGAGGAAACATGACTAAAGAAGAATATAAAGATTGGGTCGCGATGGACCGCAAACAATTGCATCCGACCTACCACCCTAAATCTCACGCTGATCCTCTGGTGATCGATCACGGTGAAGGTGTTTGGCTGCATACCGTGGACGGGCAGGTAATTCTCGACGGGATGGCTGGACTCTGGAATGTCAACGTGGGTTATGGCCGAGAAGAACTGGCGCAAGCAGCTTTCGACCAAATGAAAAAACTTGCGTTTACATCCAGTTTTTCCGGTATGACCAATCTCCCTTCCACTTTGTTAGCGAACAAACTTGCCGGGTTTGCTTATGAAGGACTCAATACCACTCATTTCACATCCGGCGGTTCTGAGTCGAACGATTCTGCGTTCAAGATGGCACGTTATTACTGGAAAAGGAAAGGTAAACCTGGAAAATATAAAATTATCGCCAGGAAAGGTGCATATCACGGTGTAACTTTGTTCGCCACGTTTGCCACTGGTTTGGAAAAATATCACACTATGTTTGGACCAGCGGTGGAAGGGTTCATCCATATTCCAGCACCTAACCCATATCGCTTTGAAGGTGAAGCGAAGCCAGGCGAAACGATCGGACAAGCCGCCGCGCGTTCGCTCGAAGAGGCAATTCAAAGGGAAGGCGCGGACACCCTTGCGGCTTTTATCGCAGAGCCGGTGATGGGTGTGGGTGGTGTGATCGTTCCACCTGATGATTATTTTCCTCTCGTCCGGCAAATCTGCAATAAACAAGACATCTTGTTTATTGCAGACGAAGTCATCACAGGGTTTGGTCGTACAGGTGAGTGGTTTGGTCTCAAGCACTGGGGAGTAAAACCGGACATCCTTTCCTTCGCGAAAGCTATAACCAGTGGGTATGCGCCATTGGGCGGCATCCAGATCTCGGATGCAATCCGTGAGACCGTGGAAACTGCAGCCGAGAGCGAAGCGTTTATGCACGGTTTCACCTATTCAGGTCATGCAATGGCATGTGCTGTCGGTTTGAAGAATCTTGAAATAATGGAAAGCGAAAACTACCCCGAACGAGCCAGGACCCTGGGAAGACGTTTGCTGGATGGATTAAAAACCCTAAAGGAATTTCCTTTCGTTGGAGACGTTCGAGGTAAAGGGCTTATTTGCGGTGTTGAGATTGTTTCCAGCAAGGAGACGAAAACTGCCGATCCTGCGCTGACCATGAAAATTTTCAAAGCAGCTCAGGCACGTGGATTACGCACACGCCCCCTGGGAAATACGCTTGCCTTTTCTCCCCCACTCAGTATCTCAGAAGATGAAGTAGATGAGATTGTCAGGCGTCTTGGTGCAGCAATGGATTCGGTCAGTTAATCTTGATTTATTAAGAATAATACAGGCAGGTAAAAACTACCTGTATTATTTATGAATTCCGAATCGCAGAATCCAATCGCTTTTCACGGACGGATTATTCAGTTTTTAGTGAATTTGTGATCATCATATTAGAGTGAGGTGTGATACCATGCCCGTTTCGAGTCACATAAAATCCTGTAAATTTTGCCCCATATAGAAAAATCATGGCAGAATAATATACCCAAAACAAGAAGAGTACCATTGAACTCGCGACTCCATAAATAGTGCTGCTTGATCCAAGACTCAGGTAAATCGCATATAGATAATTGCCAATCCAATAAAGAATCGCTGTTAATATCGCTCCAGGCAATAAATCGATATATTTTGCGCTCGCCTGCGGCAAATAGCGAAAAGTAATCAAAAATATTCCAGTGTAAATTATTGGGGATGAAATAACATTGATAAAAGGCCGTACGGCAGAAAAATCGAGACTAAATTTATTTTCAATAAGGGCGGAAAACATATTTATCGCAGTATTAAAGAATAACAAAGCCAGGAAGGATAATCCGACTAGCAATGCTACAACATAAGCGAGTGAATAAGTTTTCACTGTCGCCAAAAGTGAATTGGACACACCCGGTTTAGGAGATAGATGCCACATCGCATCCAGCGATATCCTGGCTTGATAAAACATATAGGAGGAAGCATAGATCAATACCAGGATATTTAGGATTGTCCAGACATTATTGGTCGCTGTCGAATAGCTATTTGTAATGAGATTCTGGAGCATCCCGGAATATTGAACTCCGACAATATTTGATAACAATACTTCATAATCGCCGTTAAGGGCTGACGGACCGACAATCCGGGTGATCATAATTGCCGATAAAGTGGCAAGAGGAAATATGGACAATAATATGTAATACCCTAGGGCTGCAGCATGGACACTGCCAAAATCCCTTGAAAGCCCAAGGGCCGAATCATAAAACAGAGAAAATAGAACTTTTGGCTTAAAAAGCGACATCGCTATTCAAGAATATTATACACGTCCTCGGAGATATAGTCCTTTATAATAATAGGCAACTATTTTTAGGATTAACATATTTTCAATAATCAGTATAATTGTTTGGGACAAGGTTAAGTATTTATGAAAAAAAGTTTTTGGTATCACCTCACCATCGGGATTACCAGCACGTATTATAGGCTGGCTGGCATGAGGATGAATGTCATCGGACGTGAAAATATCTCGGATGGACCAAAAATAATAGTTGGTAACCATCCGAACGCAACTGACGCGTTTACTTTGCCATTGATATTTAATGAACAGGTGATTTTCTTAGTCGAAGACAAGGTATTTGATATCCCGATCATTGGGTATATTTTTAAAAAAGGAGATCAAATTCCTGTTGTTGCCGGACAGGGACGTGAAGCACTAAAAACCGCCATAGAAAGAATCAAGCAAGGATACAGCGTTTGTATTTTCCCGGAAGGAAAAATAACCAACACGCACGAGGTGTCCCACGTAGGAACAGGCGTAGCACGATTGGCAGCAGAAACCGGTGCACCCATCTTGCCCATTGGATTCCATGTCCCGATGAAGTTCTTGAAGATCTTCCGTTCCCATCAGCGCGGGAAGGAAACTATCGGCAGCTGGCAAGTCGGTGGATTTTGTTATGTCAATATTGGAAAACCTTTTTATGCCTCTTTTGACGATAAGCTGGAAAAGAGCCACCTTATTTATCGTCAATTCACCCAACAATTAATGGATCTGATTATGGATCTTTCCAATCAAGCCGAGAAAATCGCAGAACAAAGGCAATTATTACCAATTGACATAAATACATAATACCAAAACTCCCCGAATCAATCGGGGAGTTTTGGTATTATGAGAAACCTGGAATATATAGAAATCAACCCATCCAAATTTCAACCCGGTAACTTCCTTTCTTCTTTATTACCTGGATTAAATTTCCCACAACCAATTTGCCATCGAGTGTCACCTTTTTTATTCCTTTGGAAACATGGTTATTATTATGCACTTCAATCTGAAATGTGCTGCCGCGAAATCTTCGCGTTACTTTAAAACCATTCCAACCTTTTGGGATGCATGGATCGATTCTCAAACCATTATATTCTGCTCTTACACCTAAAATCCATTGAATACCTGCTTGATAGCACCAGGAGGCCGTTCCCGAAAGCCAGGAATTTCTTCCAAGCCCAAATTGTGAGTGCTCATCACCAAGGATATTTTGAGCATAAACATAAGGTTCGATTTCGTAACGGTCTAGGATGTCATTTTTTGAAGCCGGATTAATTTGGGCAAAATATTCAAAAGCCCGGTCTCCATTCCCCAAAATGGTTTCGGCGATCATCGCCCAGGGGTTTGGGTGAAGAAAAATCCCGCCATTTTCTTTGGCTCCTGGAGGATAAGTAGTTACACCTCCATACTTTGGGTCGAAACCATCGTAACCAGGCGTTGAAAGTTTAATGCCATATTTTGTATTTAGCTTTTTATAAACCGATTCCATCGCATTAAATGCCCGCTCATGCGATGCAAACCCTGACAGTACCGCCCACGATTGTGCGTTAAGGTGTATTTTGCCTTTTTCGTTTTTTCGCGAACCAAGCGGTTTGCCTTTGTCATCAAAATACATTACATACCATTTGCCGTCCCAAGCGGATTCTTCCACCCGATTCTGCATTTCCCGATATGCGTTTTTATAAAAGTCAGCTTTTCGGTTTTTTAGAAAATGCATGAGCTCAATCATCTCTTTTAATGCCCTACCATAAAGATTGGCTGTAAATAAAGACTCCGCTCCTTTGGGTAAATTAATCGTATCGTTCCAGTCAGCAAATCCAAGTAAAGGCAACCCATGACCTCCAATGTCTGAGCGTGTAAAATCTATGGCTCGTTCAAGGTGCTGAAGTACCGACCCGGACTCCACAGGTTTGCCAATTTTATTTTTTTCATAATAAGGGGTTTTTTCTTTCAGGATAGAGTATTCGCCAGTTTCTTTTACATAAGCGGTAACAGCAAGGATGTTCCATAAGTGATCATCGCTGTAATAATGGGGGCGGTCTTCCATTTCGATGGAATCGCCCAGGGACCCTTCCATCGTCAACGGGTTAAAACTGTGCATGGATGACCCATCACGTTTTTGAAATGACAACAACTTTAGGATGAAGTTTCGACCCTCCTCAGGAATGGAAGTAACGACTCCCAGGATGTCCTGTGCAGAATCACGGATTCCAATTCCTCGTGCTCCCAATCCCAATTGATAATAAGACAGGTAGCGCGACCATTGTCGGGTTGTATAACACTGGTGAGGATTATGGACATTAAGCATTGCGTTCAATTCCTGGTCAGGTGTTTCAACTTGGACAATTGAAAGGTAATCATCCCAGAATTTCTTCAATTCTCTAAGGGCTGAATCAATTGCGAGTGGATTCTGGAATTTGCGAATAGTCGCTTGCGCGTGTTTCATAGAGGGAGCCTGGCCCAATTGCGTAACAAACTTTCGGGTATCGCCTGGCTCCAATGTTCCGAGTGGAATCAGGAGAGCGGCGATGTTGTCCCCCCTGTCAGCCTGGAAATTGCTCAGATCATCAGAGAGCAAGCTCAAGGGCGTTTGCCAGGTCCCGTATTCATTTTCACCCAAAAAACGCTTGCGATCTGTTTCGAATGATCGCGCCGGCCTATTCGCAGTGAAATAATTGACCTTCGTCTTTTTGAACATAAATGGATACTGAACCAGTATGGAAAGTTCGTCATCCATCATCAAACGACTTTGCATTGTCTGAGGGACCCAATCCGCATTGGTGAATTGTTTGAGCGCATCGGGATGGGTATACTCCACCACCGGAATGGCATCCGCCGAGATCGGACGTTTAGAAATATTGGTTACCCTGATCTCACGAATTTCACAATGCTGCTTGTTGGGGACGAAAATCGTCACATCAGTACGAAGTCCACAGAACTCACTGACAATCCGGGAATAACTCAAGCCCACATGACATTCAAATTTATCCAACTTGTCCAGCGTTGGGACAAAAAAAGGAGAAAACACTTTGTATCCAGACTCGTTGTGGAGCCGCAGATAAAGTGTTTCCCCTTTAAAATCCGAGGATGGATTCTGTTGGATATATTTGGTAATTCGGTTAAATGTCGGGTCACCTCGACAGATCAAGGCGCCACCGGTCTGGTCGACAAACCCTCCAAATTCAAGCGTACCCACGTAATTAATCCATTTTGTCGGAGTGCGTGGATTAGTGATTACGTACTCACGATTCGCATCGTCAAAATAACCGTATTTCATCCACGTCTCCTCACTAAGTGATTTTAGTTAGTGATCGATACTTCCTTTTTACCAAAATAACGCCGTAAAGCCCCTGCCTTTGCTACCCTGCTGGCGCACCCCAGCACGGGCAGGCGTGGGGAGCCGTCACCTAACTGTGACTTTGACAAATACATTCTTGGTTCTTTTGCGGGGCAGAGGGACGACCTTTCCACTGATATGCTTCCCTTCCACTTCGAGCGAGATTCTATTTCCGCTCCCGAGTCGAACCACCTGGATCTCGTAGCGAACTCCGCGGAAAATGCGCACGATATCAAATCCTGTCCACCCCACTGGAATGCATGGGGATATTTCCAGCCCTTCGTACATAGGCTTTATTCCGAGAATCGCCTGTGTGATGGCTACATAATTCCAGGCTGCCGTTCCAGTCAACCAGGAATTCTTCGCCTCGCCATGCGTGGCAGCGTCCCTTCCCGCAATCATTTGTGAATAAACATACGGTTCGCATTTGTGCAAACCACTGATGTCTTCGCGGCTTGACGGATTTATCCGCAGATAATAATCATGCGCCCGATCGCCTCTTCCGACCATAGTCTCCGCGATCATGATCCAGGGATTTGTGTGGCAGAAAATTCCTGCGTTTTCCTTATAACCGGAGGGATAAGAGGATATTTCACCAAGATGAAGATAATATTCACTGAAAGCAGGCTGCTGAAGCATAATTCCGTGCCGGGTGGCAAGATACTTTTGGACAGAATCCAGTGATTTTAGCGCTCGCCCGTCTTTCAATCCAAGTCCCGCCATGACACAAATCCCTTGGGGTTCGATGAAAATCTTGCCTTCTTTGTTTTTCTTTGAGCCAAGGACTTTGCCAAAATCATCATAAGCCCGGCGGAACCAGGCTCCATCCCAACCCGACTTCCAGACCGCTTCTTCCATGGAGATGGAAATTTTCTTTAATTTTTTCAGTTCCTCAGTCTCTTCAAGGTAAGTGGCAATCCCCATCATTTCCTTGACTGCAAGGATGAACAAGCCTGCAATCAAAACGCTTTCAGCGACTAATCCCTCCTTGTTGGTTGTCGTTTGGAAAGATTGCCCTGGCGCATCTGAAAAACAATTCAGGTT
>Ga0315290_10000574_pt1 | contig 24175 bp, 14 predicted proteins | sample YL17G12_0_MG_FD_203627 | JGI IMG/M metagenome (GOLD analysis project Ga0315290, IMG submission 203627) | Sediment microbial communities from Yellowstone Lake, YNP, Wyoming, USA - YL17G12_0 | ecosystem: Environmental > Aquatic > Freshwater > Lake > Sediment | place: USA: Wyoming | collected... | reverse complement strand
TTCATGCCCGCCACGCCCCGGGGACGATACAGGCCGTCGGTGCTGCCCAGGTGTCCTTCGATCTGGATCGGGTGGAAGGCGTGCGAGCTGTCGTAGAATGCCTGGCGCACGTGCAGGGGCGAGTACGTGTCGGAATTGAAGATCTTCACGGCGCGCCGCATTGCCCCGTAGTCCTTGATGCGCCCGCCGCCGCTGCAGTTCTCCCACTGGAAGCCGGGGATTTCCCTGGCCAGCGCGTCGACCATGGCGTAAAAGCCGCGCGTCGATGCGTACGAGGACGCGATGACTTCTCCGCGCGTGGCGTCGGACCGCCACATGTCGGCGTGGTACTCCCGAAACAGCCGGACGATGCGATCGGCCCGCTGCCGGCGTCCGGCGGGCGTGGCCATGTCGAGGTTGTCGGTCCAGTAGAGCCCGAACCGCAGGCCCTTGGCGTGCGCGTAGTCGGCGGCCCGCCTCATCCCGGAGGGCCAGTCGGCCCGGTCCGAGTCGGGCTCGTTGCCCTGCCACCACCCCACGTCGATCATCACTTCCTCGAAGCCCAGGGGGGCAACGTCGTCGATGAGCGGATAGTACTTCTTCTCGACGGGATCCCAGCTCGCGGGCGCCTTCCCGGTGGCGCCGAAGGCGTTCCACTGGACCTTCGGGTAGCCGGGGTCCTGGCGCAGGACGCCGGGCACGCGGTACCGCAGGAGCCAGCGCCGCAGGCGGTTGCCCGCGTCGTCCAGGTCGCCGCGATAGGCGCCGAGGAAGCCGGGGCGGATTTCGCAGGTCTCGCCCGGGGCCAGCTCCGTGCGGAGGTCCGCCAGGTTGCCGGCCCGCACGCGCACGCCCGGCGACGCACCGCCGGAGAGCGTCACCGCCTCGATCCGGCAATAGCTCCACTCGAGCCCCACGTAGACGCCGTGCCGCCCGCTCGCCTCCAACACGACCAGCGGGATGAACTCGCCGGTCGGAGCGGTGCGGACCGAGTAGCGGCGTCCCGGCGGGCCGGCCGCGAGCGGACGGCGGTACACGCCCACCGGATCCGGCGTGCCGCCGTCGCTATGGAAGCTCCATAGGGTGGCCGCGCCCGCCAGGTCCAAATCGAACGTCGGCTGTTCCCCGATCGTGACCGGACGAGTCGAGCGGTTCGTGACAAACATGCTGTGATGGACGGGCCCGGGACCCGGGCGAGCGTTCCACCGCGAAACGACTTCCAGCGCCGGGTCCGCGCACGCGAACCGCAACGAAAGGTTCCGCCCGTCGCGTTCCTCCACGGCCGCGCCGACGAATCGCCACCGCAGCGCCTGGGGCTTGCCGGCGGCCTCGACCTGGGGCAGGAGCCCAAACGCCACCGGGTTGGCGATCCAATTCCAGCCCGTCGCTGGGCAACAGAGCTCGCGAACGACCAGCTCGCTCGCAGCCGTCACTCCGAGCGTCAGGCGCGTGTCGTCGGTGGCGAGCGTCCAGGATTGCGCGATCGCACCGGCGGCGGGGCGCGGGGCGGCCTCCAGGCGCAGCGAGCGGGTCTCCCGCGCAGCAGCCGGATCGATGCCGGCGTGCTCGAACGCGGTCAGGGCCTTGTTCCAGATCCGCAGCTCGTCGATGAGCCCCCGGAAACATCGCTCCTGGCCGGTGTAACCCAGGCCCACGGCCACCGGCATCGGTGAGGGTCGGGCCGGTGCGGTGTCCTGCGCCGCGGCGACCAGGACGCCGTTCAGGTACAACCGCAGCTCCTCCCGCGTTTTCACCAGGGCCACGTGTTGCCAACGCCCGGCCGCCAGCGGCACCGCAGGGGTCATCACCCACCGGCCGCCCCCGGCGCCGTACGCGGCGTAGAACTGGTTCGTGTTCGCTCCGTCCTGCTGGAGGACGAAGCCCAGGCCCCCGGCGACGTGGTTGCCGAAGACGTCGGCGTGGGTGCTCTGCTGCGCGCCGGGGTTCACCCAGCATTCGACCGTGAACTCATCGCCGAGTTGTTTCTGGAGGAAGCCCGTGTCGATCCAACTGCGGCCGTCGAGCGCCGCGCACTTGCCGCGCCTGCCTTCGGCGAACGTGGCCGCGCCGCGAGGCGTGACAGTGCGTTTGGCCGTGGACGTGTCGGCCAGGTTTCCCTCGAACAGGAGTTCCAGCACGAGCTGCGACAGGGCGGCTTCCGGCGTCGTTTCGCCGGCCCCCCCGGTGTCGGTTTTCGCGGATCCTGCCAAGGCGGCACACGCCAGGCTCGCAGCCAGGAGCCATACCCGCGGCGCGGGACCGCGCCTCAGGTCCAGGTCGGCGAGCTGCCTGCGCGAGCCGCGACAACCCCCGCCTGCCACTGCCAACGCTGCATTGCCCGGCTGCATCATGGTCTCTCCTTCGCGTTTTCGGTGCGTCAGGTCAAGCCGATCTGGATTCTACCAGGAAGCCCGTCGGGCGGGAGGCGCAGGGCGGGGGATTCGCAGCCCCGGGCGGTGACGTCGGCATGGGCTCCTGGCCCGACCGCGGGGGCTTCCCACGTCGGCCCCCGCCTGCAATAATGAGTAGTGTAAGCATGTTCATATTGCGGTGCGGCGATGGCGTCCGGTGCGAAGAGACTGTCGTTTGATGCCGGGACGCTCCTCCTGGAGGGACTCGGCCCAAGCGCCTTGGAGGTGGCCGGCAGCGCCATCCCGTGGGCGTGGGACCCTCGCGTCGGGGCCTGGCGCACCGACGCCTGCCACTACGTGGCCGCGTGCCTCGACCTGGGGGAGGCGGTCGGCCCGGAAGGCGATTCCGTGGGCCGTTGGCGGCCGGTGCGCTGGCCCAAGACAAGCCCGAGCCGGCTCCGCCCGGACCAGCTCGAGGCCCTCGGCGCCTGGGCTGCACAGCGCCGGGGCGTGGTCGTGATGCCCACGGGGACGGGCAAGACCGAGGTGGCGCTCCAGATCATGGCCGACACGGCGGTTTCGACCCTTGTGGTGGCGCCGGTCCGCGACCTGATGTACCAGTGGCACCGGCGGATCCTGGAGCGTCTGGACTACGACGCGGGCATCATCGGCGACAACGTGTTCCGCGTGCGGTCCGTCTCGGTGACCACGTACGACAGCGCCTCGATCCACATGGACAAGCTGGGGGACCGGTTTGCGCTGGTGGTGTTCGACGAATGCCACCACCTACCGGGAAGCGTGTTTCGCGACGCCGCCCGGATGAGTGCCTCGCCGATGCGCCTCGGCCTGACGGCCACGCCGGAGCGGAGCGACGGGCGGGAAGTGGACCTCGAGTGGCTGGTCGGCCGGACCGTCTACCAGATGCCGATCTCGGCTGCCAGGGGGAAGACCCTAGCCGAGTACGAGGTCGTGCGCATCCCGGTTCACCTTTCGCCGCCGGAGCAGGCCCGCTACGACCGGCTGTCGCGGATCGTGCGCTCGACCCTGGCCCGGCACCGCAAGATCGACCCCGGCGTCACCTGGCGCGATCTGTGCACGCGCAGCGGGGCGACGCCCGAGGGCCGCCGGGCCATCAAGGCGTACTATGCCAAAAAGGCGATCGAAGACCGGGCGGAAGAGAAGCTTCGGGTCCTGGAGGACCTGTTCCGGCTGCACCTCTCGCAGCCCTGCCTCGTCTTCGCCGGCTCGAACGCCATGGCCCGGGACGTCTCCCGGCGGTTCCTCATCCCCTGCCTGCTCAGTCACTGCCGGAAGCACGAGCGCCTGGAGATCCTCCGCGGGGTGTCCGGCGGGACCTATCCGGCGCTGGTGGCCAACCGGGTGCTGGACGAAGGCGTCGATCTGCCGGAAGTGAAGGTGGCGGTGGTCATCGGCGGGACGGCGTCCAGCCGCCAGGCAAAACAGCGCCTGGGGCGGATCCTGCGCAAGTCGGGCAACGCCCGGGCCGTGCTCTACGAGGTCGTCTGCGCCGACACCAACGAGGAGCAGCGCTCCCGGCGCCGCCGGGCCAGCGACGCCTACCAGAAAACCCGGCGATGGAAGCCGAAGGAGCGACCGTGAACGAGACCGTGGACCGCGCACACCGGGGCAGCCTACGTCGCGAAGACCTCCGCCACCGGGACGGAGAACCCCGGGACGACGTCGTCGCCCTCGAGCACGTCGGCGGGGCGGAGCGTGGCCAGCGGCTTGTCGGGGCGATAGACCGCCACCGTGCGCTCGATGGGATCAATGACCCAAACGGCCAGGCAGCCCGCCGCAAGCCAGTCCTGCACCTTGGCCAGCAGCTCCGGGGCCCGGTCGGTGGGCGAGACCACTTCCACGGCCAGATCGGGCGCCCCGGGAAAGAAACCTCTCACGGGCCGGGGTGGAATCCGACCGGATCGGGTAAACGCCACGTCCGGGGCGCGGACCGTATCGGGATCGCTGCCAATGTGGAACCCGGTTTCGGCACCCGTGACTATCCCCAACGAGTGCTCCTTGACAAAACCCGCCAAGGGGAGGCTGATTGCCGTGACGGTCGCTCCGTGCTCAAACCCCGCCGGGGTCATCATCGCCAATTCTCCGCGCACGAGCTCGCAACGGCCGAGCCCTTCGGCCTCCAGCAACTGCTGGGCAGTGGTGATCGTTTGGGTGGCAGCCATGACGCCTTATTATAGCATGAGTCCCTGGGAATCACAGCACCCCCGGCGTTGGAAGCCGAAGGAACGATCGTGAACGAGCCCGCGGACCACACAAACCGGGGCAGCCTACGACGCGAAGATCTCCGCCACCGGGACGGAGAACCCGGGGACGACGTCGCCGCCCTCGAGCACGTCGGCGGGGCGGAGCGTGGCCAGCGGCTTGTCGGGGCGATAGACCGCCACCGTGCGCTGCATGGGATCAATGACCCAAACGGCCAGGCAGCCCGCCGCAAGCCAGTCCTGCACCTTGGCGAAGAGGTCCGGGGCCCGGTCGGTGGGCGAAACCACTTCCACGGCCAGATCGGGCGCCCCGGGAAAGAAACCGAGGATCGGACCCGGCGGGAGTCGGTCTTTCCGAAGGAACGCGACGTCCGGGGCGCGGACCGTATCGGGATCGCGGGCGATGAGGAATCCGGTTTCGGCACCGACGACGACGCCGAGGGCATCCGCTTCCACGCGCTGCGAGAGCCTCGCATTGATCCGACTGATCAGCCGTCCGTGTTCAAACCCCGCCGGGCTCATCATTGCCAATTCTCCGCGCACGAGCTCGCAACGGCCGAGCCCTTCGGCCTCCAGCAACTGCTGGGCAGTGGTGATCGTTTGGGTGGCAGCCATGACGGTTCATTATAGCACGAGTCCCTGGGAATCACAGCACCCCCGGCGTGGGGGCGCCAGGCAAACCGCGTGGTGACTCCCTCGTGGAGCCCGCACCGCAACCATGCTCACCCGAGAACACGCCATTATCGAGTACGATTTCGAGCGCCGCCGGGTCCACCCCGATCGGCTGACCAGGACCGCGCATCACCAGTACCTCGAATACGCGGAGCAGATGCTTCGGGCCTATGGATCGGGGATCGGGCGCACGCGGCGTGAGCTGCACCAGGCGGTGTGGGGCATCCTGGCCAACGAGCCCGACTGCCCCCCGCGCCGCATCGAGGCATTCGCCAAGCTCCTGGACGACCGGGCCACCTTCCAGCGCGACCGCCGGGGCCGGGCGGCGGCGCTGCGGCGGGAGGTGTTCGCCTTGGCGGCTTCGAGGCATCCGCTGGTCCGGCGGTCCGATCGCCTGTTCGGCCACGCGGAGTGCGAAGTCAAGGCGGCCATCGCGGCCCAGCTCGGGCGAAGCTGGGACGAGATCGACCGGGAGCTGTTCGCCGACGTCATCGACTTCCACCGCCTGGCCGCGTTCGAAGGCTACGCGGACGGTGCCGCCCTGCTGGCTCGGTACAACGTCGCCCAGGTCCAGACCGCCCTGTTCGGCGCCGTGTCGATGACCGTCTGGGCACGCGACGACTTCAAGACGATCCTCCGCTACGCCAAGCTCGCCCGCCTGATGCACCGCATCCGGCAGCCGGCCCCGGGCGAGTACGCCATTGGATTGGACGGGCCGGCCTCCGTGCTCCGGCAAAGCCGGCGCTACGGCGCGGCCATGGCCCGCTTCCTGCCGGCCCTGGTGGCCTGCCGCGGCTGGAAGATGCGGGCGGAGATCCGTCGCCGGGGTGGGCGGCCGTTCTGGCTCGACCTGGCCGCCGGGGATGGGCTGACCAGCCACCTGCCCTTGCCCGACGAGTTCGATTCCGCCGTCGAGGAGGGCTTTGCCCGGCGATGGGGGCCCGAGCCGCGCGAAGGCTGGCTGCTGGTCCGCGAAGGGGAGATCCTCCACCGGCAGCAGCAGGTCTTCATCCCCGATTTTCTCCTCCGCCACGACGACGGCCGGACCGCGCTGTTGGAGATCGTCGGCTTCTGGACGCCCGAGTACCTCGAGCAGAAGCTCGAAACCCTGCGGGCGTTCCCGGACCGGCGCATTCTCCTGGCGGTCGCCGGGCCGGCGAAAAAGGCCCTGGAAGGGCTGCCCCACGAGGTGATTCCGTTCAAATCGGTTGTGCCGGTTGAGATGGTGCTGGAGCGGCTGCGTGGGCTCGGGCCGTCGAGTAAAGGCTGCTAAGCCGCAGGCGGCTGCCACGGGGGGGCAGGATACCCCTCCCCGTGGCCGGCGGCCCGTGATCTACAGTTGTCTGGAGCCCTACGAGATCCCACAGCCAAGGGGCCGGACATGGCCATCGACATTCGAGAAACCCCGGGCACGATGCTGGCGACGCTGCTGAGCGAGGAGAGTTTTCACCCCTCGCCACCGCGGACCCTGGAGGAGACGGGTCTGAGCGCGTCGCTGGTCGAGTCGCTCATCCTGAAGTACCTGGCCGTGGTGGGGCGCTCCAGCGGCCGGGGGATCGCCGAGCAGGTTTGCCTGCCGTTCGGCGTGGTGGAGGCCCTGTTCCAGTCGCTCCGGACGCGGCAGATCATCGTGCACGGCGGGTCGGCGCCGCTGAACGACTACTACTACGTGCTCACCGAGCAGGGGCGGGAGCGGGCCCAGACCTACTCCCACGCCTGCGCCTACGTGGGCCCGGCCCCCGTGCCCCTGATGGACTACGTCCTCTCGGTCGAGGCCCAGACGATCCGGGCCGAGGCCCCCAAGCGCGAGCAGCTTGCCCAGGCGTTTGCCGACATCTCGGTCGATCCCCACTTGTTCGAGAGCCTCGGGCCGGCGGTCAACTCCGGGGCGGGGCTTTTCCTTTACGGAGCCCCGGGCAACGGAAAATCGACCCTCGCCAAGCGGATCACGATGTGCTTCGGGCAGCACGTCTGGCTCCCCCACGCCCTGGTCGAGGACGGGCAGTTGATCAAGCTCTACGACGCCGCCTATCACGACGCCGTCAAGGCCGGCAAGGCCGCCAGCGTCTTCTCGGCCGAGCACGACCGCCGCTGGCTGCGGATCCGGCGGCCCACCGTGATGGTCGGCGGCGAGCTGACCATGGACAACCTCGAGATCAGCCACGATCCCCGAGCGAACGTGAGCGAGGCCCCGCTCCAGATGAAGAGCAACTGCGGGTGCCTGCTGATCGACGACTTCGGCCGCCAGCGCATCGAGCCCGCCGCGCTGTTGAATCGCTGGATCATCCCGTTGGAGTACCGGCACGACTTCCTCACCCTGCCGACCGGACGGAAGATCCAGGTCCCCTTCGAGCAACTGATCATCTTCTCGACGAACCTCGAGCCGAAGGACCTGGTCGACGATGCGTTCCTGCGGCGCATTCCGTACAAGATCGAGATCGGCGACGCCGACGAGGAGGAGTTCCACCGGCTCTTCCGGCTTTACGCCCCCCAGTTCCAGTGCGAGTACCGCCGGGAGAATGTGGAGTATTTGCTCCAGAAACACTACCGGCCGGCGGGCCGCCCGCTGCGGCGATGCCAGCCGCGAGACCTCCTCAGCCAGGTCCTCAACTACTGCCGTTACAACGGCCTGCCCATGGAAATGCGCCCGGAGCACTTCGATCGCGTCGTGAAGAGCTACTTCACGGTGGTGATCGGGAAGTAATGCAGCATTCTCTCTCCGAGCCGGCGGGTGGCATGCCCTCGACGGCGCAGCCGGCGTGGGCATGTTTTGCGCAGCACACATGCTCACCCGACGCTTCGCGTCGTGAGAGCATGCCACCCTGAAATGCCACCCTGGAAACCCAAGTCCCTTTGCCGTTCCACTCAGGCGTCGGCCAGCGGGCGCAGGTCGGGGACGATGAGGTACTCGCTGGTGTCGCCGCCGGGCACCGGCGGGGCAAACGTGCAGGCGCTCAGGGGATGGCTCAGCGCGGCCAGCGCGTCGGGAGTGACCAGGCCCGTCGGCCTCCCCTGGTGCGTGATCACGGCCACGCTGCGCGCGTCGCGCGTGAAGAACTCACGCAGCGTGGAGAAGCTGGTCTGCTCGTCGTATTGGGGGACGTCGGTGGTCATCAGGTCGGCCACGCTGAGGGATTCGCACCCGTGGCCGGCCAAGGCGCCGAGCACGCTCTCCCGGAACAGGAGCCCGGCCAGGCACCCCTGGGAGTCGACCACCGGCAGGGCCGACTCCTGGGAACGCTCCAACAGTGCCGCGGCGTGGTGCACCGGGCGATCCGGTCTCAAAAGGATGGTCGCGGGAGCCATGACGTCGCGCGCCGTGGTGCGCTCGAAGAGCTTCCCCGGGGCGGCGTACTCGGTCCAGGCGGCCGCGTCGTCGTCGAACTGGCCGAAGCGCACGACGCAGTTGCGGCCCGAGTTCTTCGCGCTCCTCAGCGCGCGTGCCGCGCGATCGAGAACGGCCTCGGCGGTGGCGGCGGTCGCGTCGGCGACCGCCACGCCGAAGCTGGCGGTCAGCCGGATCGGGCCGCCGGGGACGGGGACCTCGGTCTCGGCCAGGGCGGCCCGGGCCGACTCGGCCCACGCCACGGCTTCCGCGGCCGACATTTCCGGCGACCACGTGCAGAACCTGCCGCCGCCGACGCGCACGAGGGTTTGTTGGCCGCCGCACAACGCGCGGAGCCGCTCGGCCGCCGCCCGGATCGCCGCGTCTCCGCTCGGGTGCCCGTGCAGGTAGTTCACTCGGCCGAGCACGTCCAGATCGGCCAGAATGCAGGCGGCCGGCCCGAGCGAGCCCTGCTGCTGGACCGCGGTGTCGCTTTGGGCCAAGGCGCCGGGCTGCCGGGCGCCGGCCCCCGGCACGCCGGCCCGCTTCACGGCGTGGGGAAGGCGGCTGGGCAGCCCGGTCAACCGGTCGACGTCGGCCTGCTCGTGCAGCCGGCGCTCGAACTCGAGCACCCGGGCCGCCGCCCGGAACCGGGTTAGCAGCTCCCCATACACGACGGGTCGGGTGAGAAAGTCGTCGACGCCGGCCTCCAGGGCCTCGGTCACCCGCTGCGGGCTCGGGTTCTCGATCAGCAGGAACACGAACCGCCCATGCGACGACTCCTGCGACCCGATCGTCCGGCACAACTGGAGCGATTCCTCGAAGCACGGCTCGGCGTCGAGGATCACCAGGTCGGCCGGCTCCCCCTCCAGGGTGGCCAGGGCTTGCGGGCCACTGGCCGCCTGCCGGACCTCGAAGCCAAACGCGATGAGCGATCTGGACAACTGACGCAGCAGCCGTCGATCTTCCGCGACGAGCAGGACCGTGAGCGGTTGCGTTTCGGAAACATCAGGCATGGCGGCCCCCATCGACCTCCCGTTAAGGCCCTCGGCTCGTTCTTAACTCTAGGTCACGCTTTGCTGGGCACCAAGCGGGATTCGGGTGCCGGATGCGCCGCCGCGGGCATGCCTCCTCGTACGGACCCTTCCCGGGGGAAAGCGAATGCTATACTTCAACTGCAAGAGCCTGCACCCCAGGGGGATACTGCGGACCATGCGAACGCAACTGATGCCCGAACGTGCGGCAGGGATGCCCTGGCTGGAGCGCGACACGGGCGGCGGCCTCCCCGATCGCACGCCGCTGCCGAGCTTCCCTTTCACCATGGGCCGGGGTGAAGCGGCCGACCTGGTGGTCGACTCCGGCCGGGTGTCGCGCGAGCACGCCATGATCCTCTGCGACGCAGGGCAGTACCGGCTCCGCGACCTGGCCAGCACGAACGGCACCTTCCTGAACGGCCAGCGGATCGACGAAGCCCCGCTGCACGACGGCGACATCCTCGTGGTGGCCGACGTCGAGCTGACCTTCTTTGCCGGGCCCGGGGCGTCGCCTCAGGAGATGGCCACCCAGGTGATGGGGCTGCGGCGCGCGGACTCCGGCGGGCGCGACTCCGCCACGCAGTTGATCGGCCAGCTCCGGCGCCTGTACGAGATGCTCACGCACCGGGCGTTCGAGATCGCCTATGCCCCGGTGGTCCGCCTGGAGGACGGCGAGCTGCTCGGCTACGAGGCCGTGGGCGAGCCGTCGGGGCTGGGCCCGGAGCCGACGTCCGCCGAGCGGCTGCTCTCGGGCACCGAATGCCGGCTTTGGGGGCGGCTGAGCCATTTGCGGCGGACCGTGGCGGCCGAGGAGGCCGCGGCCTTCCCGCCGGGCGCCGCCGTGTTCCTCAAGCTCGGCGCCTCGGAGATCGGCGGTGCCGGGCTGGCCGACTCCCTGGGCCGTCTGCGGCGTCACCTGGCGGCGGGGCGCCGGTTGGTCGTCGAGGTGCCCGACGCCGCGGTCTCCGACACGCCCTACTACCGCGAGTTCCGCCGCCGCCTGGAGTCGCTGGAGGTGGGAATCGCGCACGGCGATTTTGCCGCGGGGGCGGCCCAGCTCGTCCAGCAGGAGCCCATCCGTCCCGATTTCCTCAAGCTCGCCCGGCCGCTGGTCCGCGCCCTGGATCGAAGCCAGCAGCGGCAGCATCACGTACACTCGGTGGTCGAGGCGGCCGAACGGATCGGCTGCCAGGTCGTGGCCGTGGGCGTGCGGACCGAGGCGGAGGAGGACGTCTGCCGGCAGTTGGGGTGCGGCTTCGCCCAGGGCGAGCGGTTCGGCGAGCCGCTGCCCGCCGCGCTCCTGGCCCAAACCATCCACGCCTGACCCGGAGCAACCCCGGCCGTGCCACCCCTTGCCTGCAACATGAGCGAACCGGTCGCCGGGTACACCATCCGCCAGCGGATCGGCTGCGGCGGCTACGGCGAGGTCTGGAAGGCCGATGCACCCGGCGGCTTGAGCAAGGCGATCAAGTTCGTTTACGGCCAGTGGGACGACCAGCGGGCCGGATGCGAGATGAAGGCGCTCCAGCGCGTCAAGGAGGTCCGCCATCCGTTCCTCCTCTCGCTGGAGCGGATTGAAATCGTCGACGGCCAACTGGTCATCGTCACCGAGCTGGCCGACATGAGCCTGAAGGACCGGTTTCACGAGTGCCGGCGGGCGGAAATGCCCGGCATCCCCCGCGACGAGCTGCTGGTTTATCTCCACGACGCCGCCGACGCGCTGGACTTCATGAGCGCCCACCACGGGCTCCAGCACCTCGACGTCAAGCCGGAGAACCTGCTGATCGTCGGGGGCAGGGTGAAGGTCGCCGATTTCGGCCTGGTCCGCGACCTCGCCCACCAGACCGTCACCATGCTCGGCGGCCTGACCCCGGTTTACGCCGCCCCCGAGTCGTTCGAGGGCCACCCCAGCCGGCACAGCGATCAGTACAGCCTGGCGATCGTCTACCAGGAGATGCTCACCGGCGTGCTGCCGTTCCCCGGCAAGACGGCGGTGCAACTGACCGCCCAGCACTTGCACAGCCGGCCGCAGTTGGGTCCGCTGCCGCGGGGGGACCGGGACGCCGTCGCCCGGGCCATGGCCAAGGACCCGGCCGAGCGGTTCCCGAGCTGCCGCTCGCTGATCGAGAGCCTGCTGGCATCGGGGGATTCCGCGACGGACGCGGCTGCCCGGCCGGACCAGCCCGCCGAGGACCTCCCCGAGGTCACTCGCGACAGCGCAACGATCGTCGCCGGCGCGATGCCGGATCCATCCGGGGTGCCGTCCGACTCGCAGCAGTGCAAGTCCTGGGGCAGCGCCCTGCCTCCGTCCCTCGCCACGCTTCCTTGGGAGGAGACCACGCCCGTCAAGGCGTTGCGGCAATCGCAGGCGGTGCTCCAATGGCTCGGCGACGCTCGCCCCGAGCCGGAGCCCCGTCCAGCCCCGGAGGCAAAGGCCGTCGATCTTCCGCCGCTGGACTGCGCGGCACAGAAGCCCCGGCTTCGCCCGACGCTTTACGTCGGGCTGGGTGGGACGGCCGCCTGGACGCTGCGGCGCCTGCACCAGCGGATTTGCCAGCGCCTGGGCAGCCTCGCCGCCGTGCCCGCGCTGGACGTGCTGTTGATCGATACCGATCTGGCGGCGCTCACCCGGGCCACGCAGGGGAGCCAGGAGCTTGCCCTGGCCCAGCGCCAGACCCTGGGCATTCCGCTCCGCTCCCCGAAGGACTACCGGGACGGCTCGGACCGGCTGCTCCAATGGCTCAGCCGCCGGTGGCTCTACAACATCCCCCGTTCGCTCCAGACCGAGGGGGTTCGGCCCCTGGGCCGGCTGGCGCTGGTGGACCACGCCCAGACGGTGTTCGGCCGGCTGCGCTCGGCCTTGGCGTCGATCGCGGCGGAGGAGTCGGTCTCCGCGTCGCTGGCCGCGATGGGCCTCGAACGGGCCGAGTCCGCCCCGCGCATCGTTCTGATCTCCTCGATCTCCGGGGGCACGGGCAGCGGCATGGTGCTGGACGTCGCCTACGCGGCCCGCGAGATCCTCGCCGAGCTCGGGGGCCCCCGTGCGGAGCTTCACGGAGTGCTCACGCACTCGACGGTCCGGAACCCCAGCGCCAAGGACCTCGCCCTGGCCAATGCCTGCGCGTGCCTGGCGGAGCTGAACCACTACGCGGCCGCCGGATACGCGCCGGACCCGGCGTGCGGCCTGCAGCCCCGGCAGCGCACCGGCCCGCCCATGCACGAGTGCTACCTGGTTCACCTCGGCGACGACCTGAGCGACGACGAGCTGGCGGCGGCAACCGGCGCCCTGGCGGAGTACCTGTACCTCGACGCGGTCACCGCGGCGGGCCGGTTCTTCGACGCCTGCCGGGAGTCGGTCCCGGCGGGCTCCGGCTCCTCACCCCGCGAGGTGCGCCTGCGCACGATGGGGCTCGGCCAGGTCGGCTTCGCCCAGAGCGAGCTCCCCGCCGCCGCAGCCGAAATCCTGGCCGGAAACCTCGTCCAGCGCTGGTGCGGAAACGGCGACTGGCACCAGGATCACGCCGTGCCGTCCGCCTCGCTCAAGGCCGATCCGCACGGCGTCGCCGACGACCAGCCCCTCCAGCTCAACCTCGAGCAGTTCGTCAAGCGGGTCCAAGGTCTGGCCGACGCGCTGTTGGGAAACGATCCGGAGAGCTGCTTCCGGCTGGCCCACGAGCGTCTGGCCCACGCGCCCGAGGGACGCTCCGCCGACGGCGGCCAAGGACCGTCCGCCGACATGGTCCACGATCTGGTCAGCACCCTGCTGGGCGATCGCGGCGATCCGGTCGAGCTGAGCACCACCGGAGCGGGCCGACTCCAGAGCGCCCTGGGACTCCAACTCAAGGACTTTGCCGGGCGCCAGGGGGCGGCGCTGTGCGACTGGCTGTACGACATGGTCGACGGCGCGAACTCGCGGGTCGACGGCGCGTACCTGGCCGCGCAGTGGCTCGCCGAGCGGCTCCGCGCCGTGGAAGCCGAGGCCGACGTCGCCCAGAAACATTGCGTCGCCCGGCTCGGCCAGACGGAGCAGGCCCTGCTGGAGAGCGACCGGGTGCAGCGGGCCCGCTCCAGGGGCTGGCTCGGCCTGGGCCGCGCGGCCCGCCGCTCGCCGGCGCTCGACGATCGCTGGATCGAGTACTTCCGGCTCCGCGTCGAGCACGTCGTGCTCCGCTCCACCAGCGCCCTGGCCAGGACGCTGCGTGCCCGCGTCGCGGCCGTCGGCGACGAGCTCGGTGATCTAAGGCGAAGACTCTACATCCTGGCCGACCAGTTCAAGGCGGCTCCCTTCTGGAAAGAGACCGACTCGGGCGAGATCTCCCTGGCCGACGCCTCCTCGGACCCGCACGAAGCCGTGGCCGTCATGCTCCGCCGCCGCCTGCCGGACCTGGCGGCCGAGCTCGATCGGCAGCTCCGCGCCACGCTGCTGGCCCAGCACGGGGGGCTTCGCCGGCTGCTGGCCGACGAGGGGTCGGTCCACGGGCGGATCCCCGCCCAGCTCCGCTCCGCCGCCCGGGCCGCCGTGCTCGACGCGCTGAAGCATTTCGACCTGGCAACGGTCTTCTTCCCGGGCGTGGAGCAGGCCCAGCACCCGGTGCCGGCACTCCGCGCGTGGCTCCAGGCGGCTGCGCCCCGCCTGCCGGCCTGCGGCGGCGCCCGCCGCCTGCTCCTGGTCTGCCCGGAAGGCTCGGGCCGGGGCAGCCTCGATCGGATCGTCGAGCAGGCCACCGGCGTGACGCCGTCGGTCGTCTTCGACGCCGACGTGAGCCTGGTCCTGTGCTGGGAAACGCAGGAGATTGCCCTACCCCGGGCGGCCGCAGCGCTGGTGGCCGACCGGCCCGACTGCGCCCGGATCGCCACCCGACTCCACACCCGCGTCGACGTCCACTGGACGCCGATGCCTAGCGCCGGTGGATAGTGGATGGTGGATAGTGGATCGTGGATCGTCGATCGTGGATCGTGGATGGTGTGGGCAAAGCCGCTTGCGGCTTAGCCCGGCGTCTTTGCAGGGAAAGAATGGTTCTGAAGAAGAAAAGGGGTCAGGAGCATATATTGGGAGGAGCAGGGGGTGTGGGAAGAGCGTGATCATGGATCGCACGGGGCGCCAGGTGTGGGGGCCTTGAGAATCACGACACCGGCGGCTAGCATCGAAGCAAAGACTCCGGGCTAAGCCGCAAGCGGCTTTGCCCACACCATCCACTATCCACCATCCACTATCCACTATCCGGGGATGCTCCTGACGGGCCATCGGACTGGAGGCGAGCGAGCCATGACGCGAAGACGTGTTTGCCGACGAGGGTTGTCCCTCTTGCCAGGCGTCCTCGGGCTGGGCCTTCTCGTGCAGACCGGATCGAGCGCCGAGATTCTCAAGCAGACCCACGTCTACAAGACCGTGGCGGCCCTGCCGATCAAGGCGGACGTGTACCGGGCGGACGATCAGGTCGAGCGGCCCGTCGTGGTGTGGATTCACGGGGGCGCCTTGATCAACGGACATCGGGAAGCGATCGACTTGCGGCTGAAGGACTCGTTCCTCAAAGCGGGCTGCGTCGTCGTCTCGATCGACTACCGTTTGGCCCCGGAGACGAAGCTCCCGGGGATCATTGAAGATGTTGAGGATGCACTGCGATGGATTCGGGAAGAGGGTCCTCGACGTTTTCGCGCCGATCCCGGCCGGATCGCCGTGGTGGGGGGCTCGGCCGGCGGGTACTTGACGCTCATGTCCGGCTTCCGTGTTCGGCCGCGGCCCGCCGCGGTGGTCGCGCTGTGGGGGTATGGCGACCTGATCGGCCCGTGGTACAGCTCGCCGAGCCCCCACGCGCGGCATCATCAGGCGAAGCTGTCGCGGGAGGAGGCGTTTCGGCAGGTGGCCGGCCCGCCGATCGCCGACGCGCGCGATCGCAAGGGAGACGGCGGGGCGTTTTATCAGTTCTGCCGGCAGCAGGGCCTTTGGCCGAAGGCCGTATCCGGCTGGGACCCGCACTCGGAAACGGAGAAGTTCGTCCCCTACATGCCGGTGAGGAACGTCGGCCCGGATTTCCCGCCGACGCTCTTGATCCACGGCGACCAGGACACCGACGTCCCGTGCGAGCAGTCGGTGATGATGGCCGCCGAGCTGCGGCGGAACAAGGTGGAGCACCAGTTCCTCGTCGTCAAGAAGGCAGAGCATGGCCTGGCGGGAGCCGAGGCACCCAAGGTGGAGGAGGCGTACCGCGCGGCCGTGGAGTTCGTGCGAAGGCATCTCGATCGCCGGCCGCCGGATCCGTCGAGCCATTAACTCAGCCATTCACTAGCCGCGCCCCCGTTTCCACCGCCCGTTTCCACTCCGTTTCCACTCGTCAGGCGCCAGCCACCCGTGCTCCGACATGCCAACCCCCGGCTGCGCCGGGCGACGGCACGCCACACTGTCCTCCCGCCGCCCCTTGGCCGTTCCAGCCCGGCCGGGTATGCTGACGAGCGCCAAGAACACGCCCTTGGGGCCCGTTGCCATGAAGGTCTTCGTGAGCTACTGCCACGCCGATCGCGAGTGGGTCCTCAGCCGGCTGGTCCCCTGCCTGGAGGCCGGTGGGACTGAGGTCCTCATCGACCGGCAGTTCGCGCCGGGCAAGGCCCTGGTCGGCCAGATGGACGCCCTCCAGGATCAGGCCGACCGCCACCTCCTGGTCCTCTCGCCTGCGTACTTCGCGAGTCCCTACTGCCAGCACGAGATGGACCGGGCCATCGCCATTGACCCGGGCTTTACCCACGGTAAGGTGATCCCCGTGGTCCGCGTCGCTTGCCTCCTGCCGGCGGTGTTCCAGGGGATGGGCGCCCCGCTTTGCATCGGCCTGTGCGACCCCGAGGGCCGGGGGCCCTGGGCCCAGGTCCTGACGGCGTGCGGTGCGGACGTGGGCGTCTCGGCCTTGGACTGGCTCGCGGCCCGCGACGAGCTGGCCCGGCTGGTGGCCGAAAACCAGTCGGTCAACCTGGTGGTCCGCGACGAGAAGGCCAGGTGGAGACCGCTGGTCGACCTCCTGCTCGCCGATCGCACCCTGGGCCTGCGCGAGGTCGACCTGAACATGGGCACCACCAAGACCCGATTGGAGCTCCTGACGGCCATGCTCGGCGGGCACTGGGCGCCGGCCAGCGCGGGCCAAGGTGAGCTGGGGCGTTTCCAAACGGAGATGGAGTCCCGTGCCCAGGTCACGCGCCTGGCCCTGACCCATTTCGACATGGTCCGGTTCCGCCTCGAGCCCAAGGGCGACTACGACGTCAACCTCTTCAGCACGCTCCGCTTCCTGATTGCCGAGCGGAAGAAGCTGGTCCTGCTAATTCAATCTCGCGAGCCGTTCGCGTCGCTCTTGCCGCCGGAGTACCACGTGGCGCTCTCCGCCCTGGAGTTGAAGACCATCGAGTTGGGAGGCCGTCAATGACGCCGCTCCCCCTGGGCGAACTCCGCCTCAACTGGGGCAGCCATTTCTCGGCGTTATGGTGGCTCGGGCTCCTCTATCGCCGGCCCGCTCGCTTTCACGAGGCCCTGAAAGCGCTCGATCGCTGGCCGGCCCGCGCTGCCGGACTGCGCCTGTACCTGCACGCTGCCGGGTGGGTGCTCTTGGCCTCTGTGCTCGGTCGCCTTCTCCTGTATGGCGCCCTTGGGCTCCCCACGCGCGTCCCGGGCGCGACCGCCGCCGAAGTCCTTGCCCTGCAGGGCGCCAGCATCGCCTACGGAATCGCCGGCGGAATCGGCCTCGGAATCCTCTTTGGAAGCGGCTACGGAATCGCCGTCGGAATCGCCGTCGGAATCACCGTCGGAATCGCCGGCGGAATGGCCTTGGGAATCGCCGGCGGAATCGGCATCGGAATCGCCTACGGAGTGGCCAGCGGAATCGCCTTCGGAATCGCCGTCGGAGTCGCCGTCGGAATCGCCGACGAGATCATTGCCGGAATCACCGGCGGAATCGCCTCCGGAACCGGCGACGGAATCGTCGGCGGAATCGTCGTCGGAATCCTCGGCGGAATCACCGTCGGAATCGCTGGCGGAATCCTCCTCGGAATCGCCGTCGCTGTGGCGTGGGGAATCGGCCTTTTTCGGACCTACTACCTGGTGCTCCACCTGCCCATGGTCTGGCCGAGGCCGCGGGCTGCCTGGTACTGGCTGCACCCGGTTGCGTGGGACGACGTGTGTCTGGCGCCTTTCCCCGGCCTTTACCGCTTGCTGGTCGCCTACGCAGAGGCCCACCCGGCGGCGGGTGAGGCGGAGATCCGGCGGTTGATCGACGAGTACCCGAGCCAGCGGGGCTCAGCCCTGCGGGCCCAGACGATCCTGCGGGTGCGCGAGAGCGCCCAGGTGGCAAGACTCTCGGACCTGCCGGCGATCGTGGCCCTGTTCCCGGAAGTGGAGTGGGGCTACCTGGGCCAGACGCATCACCTCCGGGAGATGGTCGCCGAGATCGCCCGGCTTCAGACCCGGCTGGATACCCTCCCCCGGCCGTTTTTCCGCGAGCCCGTGGCGAGGGCCCTGGTGGGCGAGGTCCGGGGTTTCGAGGCCCAGGTGGCCGGCCTTTACGAGCCGCTGGCCTCGGAGTTCCGCGCCGCGGCGGCCAACTGGCTCAAGATCGCCGAGGGCCAGCTCAAAGAGGCCCAGGCGGTCCTGGCCAAACGGCGGGCCCCCACGGTCTTCGGCACCGACCGCCCCGTGGACCCGACCCAGGAAGCCTTTGTCGAGCGGGGCGAGGTCGCTGGCGAGCTGGAGCGGCAGATCATGCTCGGCTCCGGCTGCCCGGGGATCCTGCTCTACGGCCGGCGGCGCATGGGTAAGACAACCCTGCTGGTGAACCTCCCCACGTTCCTCCCCGACTCCGTACGCCTGGCAAGGATCTCGCTCCAGGAGCCGAAGGCGTTCGAGTCGCTCGCGTCGCTGGTGGGCCGCGTGGCCCAGGAGTGCCACGGCGTGCTGGCCGGGGCCGACGCCGGGCTTGCCGCGCCGGTGGATCTGGCCGGCCTGTTCGACTGGCTCGCCGGGGTCGACGAGGCCCTGGCGCGGCGCAGCGAGCGCTTGGTCCTGGCCCTGGACGAGTACGAGCAGATCGACGCCAAGATCGGCGAAGGCGTCTTCACCCTGGACCTCCTGGCGACCTTGCGCGAATCGATGCAGCGGCACCGGCGTGTGACCTGGGTCCTGGCCGGGAGCCACCACGTGGCCGACCTGGGGCATGCCCCGTGGCCGTCGTTCCTGGTGAGCGTGTGTACGGTCGAGGTCCCCCCGCTTGCGCCGGAGGAGACCCGCCTGCTGTTGACCGACCCGCTCCGCTATTCGCCGCTCTGGAAACGCGACGACCCGCGGCGGCCGCGGTTCGACCCGGGGTTCTGGGGCCCGGGAGGGATCGAGCGGATCCACGCCGAGGCGGACGGGTGGCCTCGCCTGGTCCAGCTCATCGCTGAGACCGCCGTGGACCTGGTCAACGATTCCGCGCTCGCCGGGGTGGACGGGGCGTTGATGGACCGGGCGTTGGATCGGGCCGTGGTGCGCGGCGACAACGTCCTGCGCCTCCTGGTACAGTCGGAGAGCACCCTACGGGGCGAGTGGGAGTACCTCGTCGGGTTCCGGCGGAGCGAGACGCAAGCCCCGCCAATTGAGGAGGCCCTCTGCACGTCGCTTTGCCGGCGCCTCCTGGTGGCCGACGAGGGCGGCCAGTGGCGGCTCCGCGTGCCGCTCATGCAGCGATGGCTTCGCAAGCGGTAAGCGACCCGCCGCGTGCGTGCGGAGCACGCACCCTACGGCTTGATCCGCTTTTCCCAGCCGACCGGCTGCGTCCACGCTTCCTGGAACTGGCCCTCGCCCTTGGGCGGATTGGGCATGCGCTGGGTCGAGCGAATCGCGGCGCGAACGTACAGCTCTTGGCCGGTCAGGCGATACGTGGCGCGGGTGCCCTCCACGGAGGCGAGTACCTTGCCCACGTCCTTCGAGTAGACCACCACCGGCCGGACCGGCTTTCCTTCCCTGGGCGGGGGCTGGATGGTCCGAACCGCTCGGTCGTAGTCGACCGGCGTGCCGATGAAGTCGATCGTATAGCGGGCGCCGGGCTGCGGGCGCACGGCCACGGTGAGCGTGCCGCTTTGCGGGTCGAACGAAAGCTCGTCCAGCAGCACGCCGGTCGAGGAGTAGAAATCGCCCGACGCCAGCGCCTTCAACAGGGGCTCGGGGGCGAGCTGCGTCGCGCGGACCATCACCCAACCGCGGCCCGGATTCGCCTTGTCGGGCGCGAACGCCTGGTAGTGGTGCGCGTCGTCGGTCGCCACGCCCAGAAGCGGCGCCTGCCGGTATTGGGCGATCCGCAGCGTATTGGCGACGTCCCAGATGCGATCGAGGCTCGGGTGGTGCGCGTCGCCGAGCCGGTTGGACCCCTCCGACACGTTGCAGATCTCGAAGAGCCTCGCTGGGAGCGTGGCGGCCAGGTCCTCGGCCGAGACGTCGAAGTGCGGCCAGCTCGGATGATTCACGAGGACGGGGATCGTCCGGCCGGTCGCCCGGGCCTGCCGCGCGACGGCCTCGACGTTCCGCCGCAGCGTGGCGACGACGTCCGGATCCTTGATCGGCTCGACGGGGTCGCGCAGGCCGAACGCATTGAGGTGCACGGCCGCCTCGCCGCTCTTGCTGGTGATCTCCTCGCCCGGGATCACCAGGAATCGGCCCGGGCTCTCCAGCAGCGTGCGGACTTCGTCGAGGGTTCTCAGTCGCACGAGCCTCTTGCCGTCCCGGTCCCGGACGTCGAGCGGTCCGAACCGGGCCCGGCATCTCTCGAGGACTTCATTCGGGATCGGGTGGTCCTTGTCCTGGAGGTCGTGCCACTTCTCGCCTCGCGCCATGACGTTGTGCTCGGTCGGCGCGACGAAATCGTACCCATGCCGTTTGTGCCAGTCGACCACGATCTCGGGAAAGTCGTCGCCGTCGCTCCAGAACGAGTGGAAGTGCAGGGCGCCTCGGAACCAGCGGCCGGCTTGCGCAGCGGGTGCGGCAGCCGGGGCGCCTGCCGCCGTGGAAGGCGGCGTCTCCGCCGCCAGCGCCACCGCGCCGGCCAACACCCATGCCAGAAAGAGGCCGCTGAACGCTTGCATCCGTATCATGATGGGGTGTACCTCGGGTTGTCGTGCCGGGCGGCACGGGAACGAAGATTGTGTAGGAAGATGATGTGGACACGAGAATGCCTCTCTTGTCAATACCGGGCGGACCCGAAGTCGTGGGACCGGTCACGGGTTTTCTTGCACCAGCGGCCGGTTCGGTGCCGAAACAACGGGAATCGGGTCTCTTGGCGTCAGGACCGGCGTCGGCTACAATGGGCCATGGCGATAGCTCCATGCCAGGTGGTGCCTGGACGCGGCCGTCCCCCCCGTCTGGGCGTGTCCTGCCAGACAATCGGCTTAGGAGGTGTCAAAGCGGGTAAAGCGGGTGTCCAGGGGCGGAAAGAAGAGGAAAGGAAACGACGCAAGTCCCTGTAAGCAAACGGTTTAGGCGCCGTAGCCAAGCGGCTAAGGCAGCGGATTGCAAATCCGCCATCCCCGGTTCGAATCCGGGCGGCGCCTCTTGTCGCCAGAGCGGAGTAGGACGGATTGTCAATCCGTCCATATTGGGGGACGGGTGAGCACCCCGTCCTACCGAAACTTCCTGCGGCCCGCTGCTCCGAGGGCGCGGGAAATGCTGGCCCGCAGGGCCTGCTGCTCTGGCTTCCAAGCGGGCCTGGGGCTGCCGATCCGGGCAACGCCGCCGCGACAAGGCGGTCCACGACGACCTCTCCAGCGCTCCCACGTCGCGATTGAGCGCCGGCGCGCCGAGTGCTATAAGGGATTCATGAAGCCTGCCGGCAATCCTCTTCTTGGCTCGCCCGCCCATGTGCCGGTGTACGTTGCCCAAGGCGACGGGCCCTACGCCAACACGCGCCGGGCCCTGGAGCCGGTCGGGCTGTTGCCGGTCCGCGGGAAACGGGTGCTCTTGAAGCCGAACGTGGGCCGGGTGGCGTCGGGCGGGTCGGGAATCGTCACGCATTCGGAGGTCGTGGCCGCGGCGATCGACGCCTTCCGGGAGGCCGGGGCCGAGGTGGCGGTCGGGGAAAGCCCGATCGTGGGCGTCGACCTCCAGGAGGCCTTTGCCGCGGCCGGCCTGGCCTTGGTGGCCGCCGAGCGCGGCTGCCCGCTGGTCGACATGGATCGGCGCCACTTCGTCGCGGTCCCCGTGCCCGAGGGGCAGGTGATCCACGAGCTCAAGGTCTGCCCGGAGGTGCTGGAATTCGACTTCCTCGTGTCGATTCCCGTGATGAAAATGCACATGCACACGGGGGCCAGCCTGGCGGTGAAGAACATGAAGGGCTGCCTCTGGAGGCGGAGCAAGGTCGAGCTGCACATGCTGCCGGCGATCGAAGCGAGTGAGGACAAGCCGCTCGACGTGGCCATTGCCGACGTGGCCTCGGTCCTGCGCCCCCACCTGGCCATCGTCGACGGCACCGTGGGCATGGAGGGTCTGGGGCCCAGTGCCGGGCGGGCCAGGCCGCTGGACGCCGTGGTCGTCAGCGCCGACGCCTTTGCGGCCGACGCCGTGGCCTGCCGATTGATGGGCACCGCGGCGGAGAGCATCCCGCACTTGCGCCTCGGCGCCGAGCGAGGGTACGGGCTGATCGATCTGGGGCGCCTGGCCGTGACGCCGGACCACTGGCGCGATTTCGTCTCGCCGTTTGCCCCCCCGCCGGCCAGCCTGGCGATCGAGTTCCCGAACATCACCGTCCTCGATCGCAACTCGTGCAGTGCGTGCCAATCGACCCTGCTTCTTTTCCTCACGCGCTACAGGGAGAGAATCTTCGACTACTTCCCCTCGCGCCAGACCCTGGACATCGCGATCGGCAAGGGCCACGCCGATCTGCCGGAGGGAGCGCTGCTGGTGGGCAATTGCACCTCGCCGCACTGCGGCAGGGGCATCTTCGTCCCGGGCTGTCCCCCGGTCGGCAGCCAGATTCTCGACGCCCTCTCCGCCTCGTCACCAGGGGTGAACTGGGGTCAGAGCTGAATGGCACTGTTGAGCCTAACCGATTGGGGTGCAAGAGGAAAGGCGCGGGCGGGCGTGAGCGCGGTGAGAGGTGACCGGAGAATCCGGGGCAAGCCAGCGTGGCCTGGTCGAATAGGATGGAGACATGAGAGGCCCTCCTTGATCCTTCGCGGAGGACCGCCAGGCAAGGAAGGCCTCGTCATGTTGTGGCAAGATAGGACAAGGAAGGTCCTCGCCACAACCCCAATTTTCGCCAGAACGCCAGGCAGTGTATCAAAAACCGAGCGTGGCGTCCATGCTCGATGTCTACCTTCACGTCGTGCGACGCCCCCCAGGCCCGCATTGCACGCAACCCACAACACCCCAAAACGTTAGATCACTCGACAGTGCCATTCAGGGCTGACCCCAATCCCGGGGCACGCCCGTTGACTTCGCCCTGAAGAACCGTATTGCATTCATTTGTCTGCGGACGGGCTCTTATGAGCATCCTCATCGACAAGCACACGAGGGTCCTTTGCCAGGGGATCACCGGCAAGGCGGGCCAGTTCCACACGCGGCAGTGCGTGGAATACGGGACCGTGGTGGTCGGGGGGGTGACACCGGGCAAAGGGGGCCACACGATCGAGGGGCTGCCGGTCTTCGACACCGTTGAAGAAGCGGTCCGGCAGACCGGCGCCGACGCCACGATGATCTTCGTCCCCCCGGCTGCGGCCGCCGACGCCATCCTGGAGGCCGCCGACGCCGGCATCCGGCTCATCGTCGCGATCACCGAGGGGGTCCCGGTCCTCGACATGGTCCGCGTGGCCGGCGTGCTGAGGGACGGGAACTCACGGCTGATCGGCCCCAACTGCCCCGGGATCATCACCCCGGGCGAGTGCAAGATCGGCATCATGCCCGGCTACGTCCACCGTCGCGGGCCGGTGGGCGTGATCAGCCGCTCCGGCACCCTGACCTATGAGGCGGTCTGGCAGCTCACCCGGCTCGGCCTGGGGCAATCGACCTGCGTGGGCCTGGGCGGCGATCCGATCGTCGGCACCTCCTTCGTCGACCTGCTGGAGATGTTCGCCCAGGATCCCCAGACCGAGGCCGTGCTCTTGATCGGCGAGATCGGCGGCACGGCCGAGGAAGAGGCGGCCGCGTTCGTCCGGGAGCACTTGCGCAAGCCGGTGGCCGCGTTCATTGCCGGGCGCACCGCCCCGCCGGGCAAACGGATGGGCCATGCCGGGGCGATCATTTCCGGCGCCCGGGGCACCGCCGCCGAGAAGCTCTCCGCGCTGGAGGCGGCCGCCATCCAGATCGCCCAAAGCCCCGCCGACATGGGCGCCGCCGTACAACGCGCAATGAAGCGCTCTTAACGTCTAAGGGGGTCTCTCGCAAAGGCGCAAAGGCGCAAAGGAATCCACGAAGAAAGAAGATGATGATGATGATTTGGGATCGACTCGTGCAGCGGCGGGCAAGGTCGAAGTAACACCCCTCGCTCTTCCTTTCCGAGTTCCTTTGCGCCTTGGCGCCTTTGCGAGAGATTCCCTGCGCTTGACCCGGCTTGACACCCCGCGTAGGCCGGGCTAGCC
>Ga0315290_10000573_pt1 | contig 24203 bp, 11 predicted proteins | sample YL17G12_0_MG_FD_203627 | JGI IMG/M metagenome (GOLD analysis project Ga0315290, IMG submission 203627) | Sediment microbial communities from Yellowstone Lake, YNP, Wyoming, USA - YL17G12_0 | ecosystem: Environmental > Aquatic > Freshwater > Lake > Sediment | place: USA: Wyoming | collected... | reverse complement strand
CACCAGGTCGATGGTGAACGTGTGCGCCCAGACCTGGACGTTGGCGGTCTCCTCGACCCGCTGGAGCGCCGCGCGCATGACCTCCTTGCCCGTGGCGTCGCCCAGGGCGTGGGCGATGCGGTCGCGGCCGTGGCCTCCCTCGCGCGACAGGGCCAGCCGGCCGGCGCTGGTGTCGAACTTCGTGCCCCACGCGACCAGCTCCTCGATCCGCCGCGGCGCCTCGCGGATCACGTGCTCCACCACCCGCCGATCGCAAAGCAGCCCGCCGGCCTCCAGGGTGTCGGCCACGTGGTCCTCGAAGCGGTCCGCCGGGTCGAGCACGGCGGCGATGCCCCCCTGGGCATAGAAGCTGTTGGACTCCTCCAGCCCGTGCTTGGCCACGACCAGCACCGACAGCCCCCGGTCCACGGCCAGGGCCGCTCGAGCTCCGGCCAGGCCCGCACCGACGATCAGCACGTCGGTGAAGAAGTGCGGAACCTGCTTGGGATGGAACGGGGCAAGATACCGCGGAATGACGGCGGACATGGACGTTTCACGGGGGGCTGGCGGTTCGATGGCAACTCAAGCCATTGTACGCCCCGCCCCCCGGCTCGCCCAGGCCCGCCACCCGGCGACGCTCCCCGCTCACTTCTGCTCGGCCATAGCCTTGAGATAATACCGGTACTGCTCGGCCCGTTCCGGCGGTGGAGGAAAACGGCCGGCGTCCTGCTGCTGGACCCGATCGCGCGGGCCCGTGCTCTCGCGCAACTCCGTGCTCCGCGGACGCAGGCCCAGGCTCCGCAGCGCCTTGGTGAGGTCCTTTCGGGCCGCGTCGCCCTTGGGGCCCTGCTCCTTCGCGGTCCGCATCATCTCGAGCCATTGCTGGTGGAACTTCTCCGCGTCGCCCCGGCTCCAGCCCAGCCGCCCCAGCAGCTCTGGCTTCTCCTTGGCCAGGTCCTCGGCCAGGGTCCTTAAGGCCAGCTCGGTCTGCCGGCGGGCGTACTCCAGGTTGGGGTCCTCGACCGGGGTTGGCACCGCCTTCGGCGATGCCGTGCCCCGATCCTGCTTGTCGTCGGGCTCGGCGCCTCCGCCCCCGGGAATCGACCCCGGCTGACCGCCCTTCTGCCCGGGCATGCCGGAATTCGGGTCCCCGGGCTGGCCCGGCTGGCCCTGCTTTCCGACGGGATTCTTCGCGCCGGACTTCCCCTTGACCCCGGAGTCTTTGCCGCCGGGCTCCTTGGCGCCGGACGGGTCCGTCTTGGGCGATTCCGCATCGAGCCCTTCGGGCTTCGGCTTGGCCTTGGCGTTCGGCGCCTCGGGCTTGCTCGCGTCCGAACCTTCGGGCTGCCCGGGCTGGGTTTCGCCCGGGCCCTGGCCCTTGCCTTGGCTGCCCGGCGTGGTCGGCGCCTTGCCCGCTGCGGCCTTATCTCCCCCTCGGTTGCCGACCTCTCCCTTCCCGGGCTGGTCGGCCTTCCCGCTCCCCTGGTCCGAGGGTGAGTTCGAGCCCGGGCTGTCCTTCCCCGGCCGGTCCGACTTCTGTCCGGGTCCCTGGCCACCGTCAGCCGCTCGGTCGCCGCCCGTGTCGCCCTTGGCCGTCGACGGCTTGGGTTTGGTGACGTCGGCGGGCGGATCGGGGGTGGGCGATTGCTTCGCAACGGCCTGATCCGGTTTCTGTCGGGGCGGGTCGCCCGGCTTCTCGGCGCCGGCGCCCTGCCCAGCGCCCGGGCACTTCTCGCCAGCAGGGCACTTCTCGCCAGGATCGCCCTTCCCTGTGACTGGACACTTCTCGCCCGCCGGACATCTCTGGGCACTGGCGCTCTTCTCGGCACTGGGGCTCTTCTCGGCACCGGGGCTCTTCTCGGCACCGGGGCTCTTCTCGGCATCGGGGCTCTTCTCGGCACCGGGGCTCTTCTCGGCGCCGGGGCTCTTCTCGGCACCGGGGCTCTTCTCGGCACCGGGGCTCTTCTCGGCACCGGGGCTCTTCTCGGCACCGGGGCTCTTCTCGGCACCCGGACTCTTCTCGGCACCCGGACTCTTCTCGGGCGGCTTCGGGCCTTGGCCTTCCGTTGCTCCCTTCCCGGCCTCGCCACCAGAAGGCTTCTCTGGGGAGGGCTTGCCCTTGTCGCCGCCGGCCTGCTTTTCCCCATGTTCCAGGATGCGGCGCATCGCCTCGCCGGGGTCCGTGTCGCCCTTGACCGGCGGCTGGCCGGCGGCATCCTGGTTGGCATCGCCCGGGCCCGACGGGGTCGGCTCGGTGTTGGCCTGGTCCGGGCTTGCCTCCCCCGGCTTGGCCTCGGGCGAGGATGCCCCGGAGGGCTTCGCCTGAGGGCCGCCCTTCCCCTGGGGCCCGCTGCCGGGTTTCCCCTTCTGTTTCCCCTTCTGATTCCCCTGATCTTCGCCCTGGTCGCCGGGCCCCTGGTCTTGGTCGCCTTCAGCCTGATTGTCTCCCGATTTTGGCTTGGGCTTCTCGGGTGAATCGGGCTCCTTCGGGCCCGAGGGCTTTTTCTTGGCATCGCTCTTACCGGGGGACTTCTCGTCCGGCTTGGGCTGGGCCGAGGGGTCCTTGCCCAGGGCCCCAGGCTGCTCCTTTTCTTTCTCGTTCGGCTGGTTGGGATCCTGCTTGGGCGGCTCGTCGGGTTTGGGCTTGTTCTTATCCGGGGGGCTGGGGGGCGGCTTGCGCTCCGGGGACTGCTTGTCTTCCGGCGGCCTGGTCTTCGACGCTGGAGGCTTCTCGTCGCCGGCCACCACGATCCACTGCTTGGTGGTCTCGGCGCGGTTGGGGATCGCGCCCTTGGCGTCTTCCTTGTTGTCCTCGGCCTCGGCCCAGTACAGCACGCGGTCCCCCGGCTGGAGCCCCAGCGTGGCGGGCGAGAAGGCGTAGCGTCCCTCGAAGGGGCCCTTATGGGCCTTCGCGGGCTTGAGCCTGCTCAGCAGCGGCCCGATGGCCAGGCTGCGCCCGTCCCGCTCGGCGTGCAGCAGCACGCGACGCAGGCCGAAGTCGCGGTCCTCGGCCCGGACCTTCAGCTCCAACGTCCCTCCGAGCGGCACGCGCACCTGGTCGTCCGGGCGATCGACGAAGTGGATCTCCGGCTTCAGGTCGGGGATGACCTCGATCCGGTGCCGGACCGGGCGCCGGTTCTCCCGCCGCCGGGCATCCAGGAACCGGAGCTGGTACGAGCCGTGCTCCGGCTGGATTGGGTCCTTGGGGTCCATGCGGAGCACCAGCCGGGCCGTGGCGTCGCTTAGGTGGCTTTCCATGGACAGGGCCTTGCGCGCGTCGCCGTCGAACTCGACCCAGGCCTGGGCGATCGGCTGGCTCGCCTTGGCGTGGAGCGTCACTTCGGTCCCCTCCGGCCCGAGCAGGTCCCCCTGGCGCTCGACCCGGCGCGGCTCCAGACCCATGTACTCCGGGTACCGGTACTCGACGCTCTCGACCACGATCGACAGCGGCACCTGCATCCGCACCTCGAACCACCGCGTGGTGCAGTCGCCGGCCTCGACGCAGTACCGCAGGTCCTGCTGAAGCCCGAGGCTCCCGGCGGGCACCTCGCAGCGATACCGATGCCCCTCCTCGGGCGGCGTCATGGGAATCGCCTGATCGACCGTCTGGCCGTCCAGCGTGCTATAGAGCAGCGTCACCGGCTCGGCCGACCGGACCCCGAAAACCTCCGCCGAAACGACCAGGCTCTCGCCTTGATAGGCCTCTTCGGTGTCGCCGGGCTCGACCTGGCGGATGGTCACCCGCGTCGGGGCCTCGATCGAGGCCCACGGCCACATCACCCGGCCGAACGACACCAGCGGGTTCTTCGGCGAAAACAGCAGGTACCCGCTGCACAAGGCCACCAGGACCGCCATCGCGTAGAACACGCGCAAAAGCGGCGTCCGGTCGACCGCCGCCTCCGGCGACACGTGCGACAACTCCGACGCCGTCCGGAAGGCCAGCCCGTGGTACATCCGCCGGGCCAGCTCCTCCTGCTCCGCCTGCCCACGCTCGCGACGCAACAAAAGGAAGCTGATCAGGCTGTTCTTGAAGCTCGGGCGGCTCTGCTCGATGCTGTACGCCGCAAACACCGGGTTGATCCGGTACAGAAGCAGCGGGAGCACCCAGCGGACCAGGGCGTACAACGTCCCCGACACCAGCACCATCCACAAGAGAAGCCGGCCCAGGAAGCCCAGGCCCCCGGAGACCAGCCAATGGTCGGCCACCGCGGCCACCATGAGATAGCCCAACACCCCGACCACGACCGCCACCACCCAGGTGACCAGGTCGACGCTCTTCACCTGGCGCCGGGTCCGCTCGAGCCGCTGGTCGATGAACCGCTCGTACTGGGTGTCCCGCTCGGCCGCCAGGCCCGCCGCCTGGCTCGGGGGTGCAACACCGCTGGACATGGGCATCTCCGCGGAGGCCTCTTCCAACACGTCCCGCCCCGACGTGCTCAGAACCGGACACACACCAAGTAGGACGCCCCCGCTCGGCGTCCGGTTTCCCTTCCACACCCTATTATAAGCTCGGTTGCCCGAAACTACACACGCCATGGGTTGGGCAGCGATGGTTGTTCCCCGCCGGACTGCCCGACGCAACGGCGCCTCGATTCGCTCCAACGAGGTATTATGCTACCCACTCAAGAGCGGGTATCGGTTGACCAGGGCTGCTCCGTCTGATAGGGTTGGACGGTTTCAGTGTGCCACTGCTTCGCAGAACATGGACGAGCCAGGCAGAACCATGACCCACGACGTGACTTTGATTACCGGCGACGGGGTGGGCCCGGAGCTGGCCGACGCCGCACAAAGGTGCATCGACGCCACCGGAGTGAAGATCGCTTGGGACCCCCAAGAGGCGGGGATCGACGTGATGGAGCGGACCGGAACCCCTCTCCCGGAGGCCGTGCTCCAGAGCATCCGCCGCACCCGCTGCGCGCTGAAGGCCCCGATCACCACCCCAGTGGGCACCGGCTTTCGCAGCCTCAACGTCTACCTCCGCCAGGAGTTGGGGTTGTTCGCCTGCGTGCGCCCCTGCAAACACTACCCGGGCGTGCGGACCTTCTTCGGCGAGGTGCCGGTCGACCTGGTGATCGTCCGCGAGAACACCGAGGACCTGTACGCGGGGATCGAGTTCGAGTCGGGCCAGGCCCAGACCGGCGAGCTGATCGACTACCTCAACCGCATCTCCCCAGACCGGCGGATCAAGACCGGCCGCGGCGAGACCGGCGTGTCGATCAAGCCGATCAGCATCTCGGGCACGGAGCGGATCGTCCGGTTCGCCTTCGAGCACGCCATCGAGAACCGCCGCCGCAAGGTCACCGCCGTACACAAGGCGAACATCATGAAGCACACCGACGGGCTGTTTTTGGCCACGGCCCGCCGGGTCGCCGAGGAGTTCGCCTCCAGCGGCATCGAGTTCGAGGACCGCATTGTCGACAACATGTGCATGCAGCTCGTCCAGAAGCCGGAGCTCTACGACGTGGTCGTGCTGCCGAACCTCTACGGCGACATCCTCAGCGACCTGGCCGCCGGGCTGGTCGGCGGGCTGGGCATGGCCCCGGGCGCGAACATCGGGCCCGCCGGCGCCGTGTTCGAGGCCACCCACGGCAGCGCGCCGAAGTACAAGGGGCTCAACCGAGTGAATCCCACCGCGCTGGTCCTCTCCGGCGTGCTGATGCTCCACTATCTCAAGGAGCACGAGGCGGCCGGCCGGCTGGAGCGTGCCGTGGCCGCCGTGATCGCCGAGGGCCGCGACGTGACCTACGACATGAAGCCCGACCGCGACGACCCCACGGCGGTCGGCACCCGGGAAATGGCCGAGGCCATCTGCCGGAAACTGGCGTGACCACGCCGTCGACGACCAGGAGCGTCAGCCAGCGTCCGCTCCGGTCCAGCCCCAAGGCGGTGCGCGGATGGCGCGTGTCGCTTGGCTCGGCGGGCGAATCCCGGCCGCCGCTGAGCCACTCGACGTTGAACCGCGCGAGGACCAGCTTGCCGTAGTTGTCCGCCTCGTACAAGAGCAGCACCTCGCGCCCCATCGTGACCGCCAGGTCGGAGTAGGCCGACGAGCCGGCGTGCACGACCCGGGCGATCGGCCAGCTTCGGCATTCGTCGTAGCTCATGCGCACGGTCAGTTGGGTGCGGTCCTTCGGGCTGGCGGGCGAGGCCAGCAGCACCCGGTCGCGATCGTGCACGCGGTGGTCGCTCAGTCGCACCAGGCTCCCCTGGCACGAGGGCTCCGGCAGGGCGGGATCGTACTCGACGGCCGACCAGGCCGCGCCGCCGTCGGAGCTGGTGGCCCACGCGCGCCGCTGCTTCCCCTGCCGGCTCCGCATGTTCATGTACAGCGAGCCGTCGACGCGCTCGACGGCCTCACACTCATCGGAGGCGTTGCGATCCAGGGCCCCGCCGGGCCTCCAACGCCGGCCGCCGTCGTCGCTGAAGAAGACGAACGACCGTTGGATCTCCCCGAGAGAGGGCGTGGCGTCGGCCCAGCACGGGATGAGCAGCCGGCCCGACGCGAGCTGAATGCCGTGGCCGGGCCCGGTGCCCACCCAATGCCATTGCGGGCTCATGACGTCCGCCGTGACGTCGGCCGGCTCCGACCACGTCTGGCCGTCCGTGGTGCTCTTCCGCAGGAGCACGCGCTGGTTGTCGCGGCAATACGGCAGCCAGACGGTGCCCGTGCGCCGATCGACCACGGGGCACGGATTGCCGACGGTGTGCCCGCCGTCGTCGGCGATAATCTGCATCTTCTCCCAGGTCCGGCCGCCGTCGACGCTGCGGCGCAGGGCCAGGTCGACGTCCCCGTGGTCGGCATTGCTGTTCTTGCGTGCCTCGCAGAAAGCCAGGACCGTGCCTTGTTTCGTCACGACGAGGGCCGGAATGCGGTAGGTGTGATAACCGTCACGGCCCGCTTCAAACAGCGCCTGCTGCGTGAAGACCTGCGCAGGCGGCTCGCTCGGCTGACCGCCGCCTGCCCCCGAGACCAACGCCAGCGACCAGAGCCAAACGGTCCATCCGACAATCCGACGAGACATCAGCATGAGTCCTCCCTTTGCGGCCGTCGTCTTCCCTCTTCCCTCAGCCCCCGGCTCTGCCGGGGGGCATTCGGCACCGACAATCGTTCGCCAATCAAATTGCCGACGCAACGTCCCGGGTCGTGTTGCGTCCCCCCCGAAACGTCCGGGGTTGTGCCACGTGCCCCCCGGCAGAGCCGGGGGCTGAGGGATGGGGCGAATGGGGGAATCCTGGTCAGGGGTGGTGCTACACTGAAGTACTATTGCACGAAGCGATACGAGAACACCCCCGGCTCGAAGCCCACGGCGATGGCGTCGCCGTCGCGGGCGACGGGCCGGCGGCGGAGCACGCGCCCGTCGTCGGAGAGGGCCTCCACGTGGGTCGGCTCGGGGAGGTTCCAGCCCAGGGCCGACCACCGGATCCGGGCCGTGATCTTGACGCCGCCCCGCTCGGGGAAAGGCGTGACGATTAGGGTGTCGCCTTCCCGGGTGAGCCGGCAGGCGCCCACGGTGACGATCGGGCCGAAGTCGGTCGGCTTGGCGTTCGGGTGTTGCCGGGCGTTGACGTAGAGGTGTTTTGCCGAGCGGGACATCTCGACCACCAGCCCGTCGCGCCGGCAGAGGGAGACCTCGACCGGCCGGCCCCCGTCGGGCGCCGGCACCCAGGCCCAGAAGCCGTACTGGGGCAAAACCATGGGCTCGCTCATGGCGCCGGCGAGCTTCCAGTCGGCCGCGCCGCGGTTGACGCAGACCTCGGCCCCGCCGCTCCAGCGGACCCGCTGGCGGTGCAGGTCGCCGTCGACGAAGTACACGGCGTCGATCCGCCGCAGGGCCAGCGCCCGCATCAGGTCGGCCAGGAGCCAGTACTTGCGGACCACCTGGCGGTTGAAGGCGTCGGGGACCATGCCGGGGTGTCCGGTGAGGACCTCGGTGGCCATGTAGTCGTCGCTGTAGATGCCGTGCTCCCTGGGCTCCAGCCCGCCCTCGTAGCGTCCGGGGTAGCCGGCGCCGTGGAGGATGAAGCGGTCGTGATGGGCGGCGTCGAGCCAGGGGACCCGCTCCGCGTCGCCGTGGGGGACGTCCCAGACGCACCAGGAGCCCCATCGCGGCACCGGGCCGGTCTTGCCCACGCGGAGGTGGTTGGTCTGGGCCCCGTCGAGCCAGCCGATGAGCTGGTCGTGGCCGCTTTCCGAGATCTGCGGGGCGTTGTCGCCCATAAGGTCGCGGATCCAGGCGAAGTGTTCCCCCCAGGAGGTCCGTGAATAGACGCGATCGAAGAACCTGCCCTCGGCGGTCCAGTAGTCGTAGGGTCCGATGCTCGACCAGACGTCGATGAAGTGGGCGGTGGGCCCGAGCCCGTCGCGGATCCACTGGAGGTTGCGCCGCAGGTAGGGCTCGACCCGGTCGGACCGGAAGCGGTACGACTGGGCCTTGCGCCACTCGTTGTTCCACGCCCGGACCGGCTGGCCGTCGGCGTGGAAGGCGACGTCCTTCTCGTAGGAGAAGCCGTCGGAGTCGGGATAGGAGTCGATGTAGTTGTCGTGCAGGGCGACGAGCACGCCGGCCTGCTTGCACACGGCGACGAGCTGGCGCAGGTCGTCCAGGGTCCCGTACTCGGGGTTGGGCGGATAGATGTCGGGCAGGCGGTAGTCGTAGCCCCACCGCTGCCAGTTGTGGAAGATGACCATCGCGTCGGTCAGTCCGTAGCGGAACGCCTTTTGGAGCGATTCGGCGGTCGGGCGATAGCGCCCGCCCCAGAGGTCGAAGACGAACCGGCCGGCCGTCTTGGGGACCCCGCCGGACGGCTTCAGGCCGTTCGTGTCGCGCCAGAGCCTGACGGCCTCCCAGGCGTCCCGGGCGGGGATGAACGTGTACGTGGGCCGGTGCGGCACGTGGAGCGAGTAGTGTCGCCGGGCCGGGTTGACGTCGAAGTGATCGGGCGGGACGTCGACCCCCTGGACCAGCGAAATCCCGCCGGCGAAATCGAGCCCCACGAACGACGAGGAAAGCTGGTGGCCGTCAAAACCCAGGCGGAACGCCCCCGGCTCGCGGATCACGTTGCCCACCCCGGCGTAGACCTGCCGGGCCGTGTCGCTCCAGGGGCCGGCGGCCACGTCCTCCAGCCACACCACCTGCCACGGCTTGGGCGCGGGCACGTTCTCCAGGACGAACCGGGCCCGAAGCACGTCCGACTCGACCCACAATCGCCCCACCAGGTCGAACGGGCCCAGGTGGCTTAGGAAGCGGTGCCGCACCTGAATGCCCTGCGGCGTCGGCTCGTCTTTGACTTCCAACAGCAGGATCGGCGAGCGGGCGTCGTCGATCCGGCCGCCCAGCACGCGGACCTCGAAGCCGCGGAAGTAAAGCGTGCGGCTGTCCTGGCGGAAGCCGACGGCCGCGTCCAACAGGCCGCGGCGCCCGGGCCAGAGGCGGACCTCGTAGGTCCGCGGCCCGCGGCCCACCGTGCCCAGGGGCCGCGAGCCGGCGTCGTCTTGCGGCGGGAACGGCGCCGGCGGGGCGGGCGTGCCGGCGGCCAGCACCGGCTCGGCCCAGAAGGAGCTGTCCCAGCCGGTGTTGTTCTTAGGGCCCGGGTGCGATTCGAGCTGGAGCCGGACCGTCTGGCCGGCGAACGGCGCCAGGTCGGCCTGGCCCGGCTCCCATTTCTTGGAGGCCGTGTGGCGCTCGAAGACGATCTTGCCCAGCTCGCCGGCCGGGGCGTCGAGCGGGGCCACGCGCACGCGGAAGGTCACGCCGTCCCCCTCGCCTTCGGGAATCACCGCGTTGGCGAAGGAGAGTTTTAGCGGGTTGCTTTTGGGGAGCACGAGCGGGTACTCGGCGGCGAGCGTTCCGACCAGGCCGTTCTGCCAGGGCGGGTGGATTGCCAGGGCATCGCGGCCCTCGCCGGACGCCGCGTACGATTGGACCCGCATCGAGCCGCCGGTCCGCTCTTCGGTCCCCTGCCAGCCGGCGGGCAGGGTCTGGGGTGGTTGGCCGAACACCGCGATCACCGCCCGGGCCACCGGCAGGCGCCACAAGGCCAGCTCGCCCGAGGCCGGCACCGCAACCGGCTTCCACGCCGCGCTTGGGCCCGGGCGCGGCGGGCTGGGGAGCTTCGTTTGGAGCACCAGGATCGGATGGGCCACCAGCGGCTTGCCCTCGGCCTGGAACCGCGCGTAGGCGTGGATCGGGTAGTGGGCGGTGTAGGTCCCGCGGCCGGCGACGACCTGGAACGGGAGGGTGATCTTCCCGCGTCCCTCGACGGCGAACTTCTGCGGCCCGGCCGGCTCCGAGCGCCACCGGTCGATCAGGGCGAGCTCGACCGTCCCCTCGATCCGCCCGGCCGATTGGTTCTCCACGGTCACCTCGACCGGCAGCGGCACGTCGCACTGCGTGACCTGGTCGGGCCCCTCGATGCGCACCACGAGCGGCCCTGCCGTATCCACCGGCGGATTGTAGGCCGTTGCGCTGGAGGCGAGCAGACAGAGCAAGAGCACCGGCGGCAGTCGGGGCCCATGGGAAGGGAAACGAAAAACGGGGCGATTCATGACAGAGTTCTCCGGCAGGTCAACGGGGAAAACTCACCACGGAGGCACGGAGGACACAGAGGAAGAAGGAAGAAGTAAGAAGTAAGAAGTAAGGAAGGAAGAAGAAGGGAAGAAAAAGGAAGGAACAAGTAAGCAAGAACACTGTCTCTACTTTCCTTCCGTTCCCCTTTCCCCTTTTCCCTTTCCCATTTCCCCCTTTTCCCATTTTCCCTTATTACACCTTCACCCCACGTCCCTTCGCCGTGTTCTCCGTGCCTCCGTGGTGTGATTTCTTTCCTGTTCTTCTATTGTCCGGCGATCCGCTCGATGGCTTCCGCGATCTGGGTACGGCGGGCGTAGATCGGCGCCGGGTCGGTGGTGAACGTGGTCATGTCCTTGGTGATCGCCGGCGGGACCTCCAGGAGCGACTCGATCCGCTTCACCTCGTCGGCCGAAAGCCCCGCACGCTTCCTGGCCAGCAGGTCCCGCAGGAGATAGAGGTACTCGTAGTCCTCGATCCCCTCGCGGAGCATCTCCCAGCGGATGCTCGAGACGGGCGGCTGGAGGACCGGCCCCGGGCCGGACTTGCCGGGCACCGCAGCGGCCTCCGGCGGGTAGAGGAACCGGCCGTCGCCGTTGCCCCAGTGCTTTTTCGTCCCGCGGGGCGTGCCGTAGCCGTCGACGTAGCCCATGGGATCTTCATAGGGGTTTTGCGCCTGGTCGGGGAAGGCCGCCGCCGAGGTCCACCAGTTCGAGGACCAGACCAGGTTGCCGACGATCTTCCGCTGCCACGTCTGCCACAGCCACACCCGCAGCTCCGTAGCCGGGTGATCGATGAACAGCGTGCAGTACGGGGCCTTCGGGCCGGTGCAGACGTACCACCAGAACCGCTCCCCATGGGCACGCCGCTTCTCGGCCGCCTCGTGGTGATAGGCGGGCGTGATGGTGCACCACACGTCGACCGCCCCGAGGAGCGTCTCGCTCGGCTCCTTGGTGAGCATGCGCGTCAGGCCCGGCGCGTACTTGTGGATCCGCTCCATGCCGGCGCGGACAAAGGGATAATCCTTGACGTCGGGCTCGTCGAACCAGTAGACGTAGGCCATCCCCAGCCAGCCCTTCTGCCGCAGGTGCTCTTCGAGTTGCTTCACCTGGCTGGCGAACATCGCCTGGTACTTTGGGGTCTTCTCACCGAAGCCGTGGATCGACGGCTCGTGCCGTTGGTAGAAGGTCCCCCCGCCCATCCCCTCGATCGGCAGGCTGAAGTTGGTGAAGTGGTACTTCTCGACCGCCGTTTGCATTGCCCGATCGAAGGCGGAGAAATCGATTTCCGCCCGGGGTGGATCGGCCTCGGGAAGGAACTTCACGCGGATCGGGTCCAGCGGCGCGGGATGGTACGGGCTGATCCGATGCTCGGCGAAGCTCTGGAAGTACAGGTCCATCACCTTCCGCTTGTCCGCCTCGGTCTTCACCTGGTGGTAGCGGAAGATGTAGCCGTCGATCAGCCCGAAGGCGGTCTCGAGGTGGTTCCGCTCCGGCAGGGCGAAGTCCCAGACGTGCAGGCGGATCGGCACGCCGGCCGACCAGCCCTCGGCCTTCAAGGCGATCGAGCCGGCGTAATCGCCCGGCGTGGCATCCTTGGGCACGTGGACGAGCACCCAAAGCGGCTGATTGTCCCCGGCGGCCACGTCGATCGGCTTATCCAACGGCGGCAGGGCGTCGGGCCACCAGTCGCGCACGCCCACCGCGTCGGTCGGATGCTCGACGAAGTGGTAGTAGACCCGGAGGATCTTGATTCGGTCGGCCGGGATGATCGCCCCATTCGGGCCGGTGAGCGGACCCGCCGTGGCCGTGAGTCCCTTCAGAGGCTGCGCCGGCCGGAGGACGATCTGGACCGCCTCGCGATCGTCCCTGGCGGCGGAGAGTTTTGCGGCCAGGCCGCTCTTTTCGGGCAGGACCCGGCGCCGCGCCACCTTGTGCGTCGCGTCGCACCACCAAAGCGACGTGGAGCCGGGTACGCCGTCGAGCTTCTCGCCATAGTCAGAGCGGTAGAACTGGGCACTCGCCGCCGGCTTCTCCGCGGAAAAGGCGGCGGGTAAGGCGACGGTCAAGAGGGCCACGGGAAGAAGCAGGTCAAGAAATCGTTTCATGGCGGGGATCTCCGGCAGGTCAACGGGAAGAATTTACCACAGAGGACACAGAGAACGCAGAGGAAGAAGGAAGGAACGAAGGAAGCAAGCAAGAAGACTGTCTCTACATTCCTTCTGTTCCCCTTTCCCTTTCCCCTTTTTCCCCTTTTCCCTTTTCCCTTATTACACCTTCCTTCCATGTCCCTCCTCCGTGTTCTCCGTGCCTCCGTGGTGAGTCTTCATCCATCTATTTCTTATGCGGCGGGACCGCCTGCTGGGCCGTTGCCCCCAGCCGGATGCCGGGCACCAGCGACTGGAGGGTGCTGCGGTCGAGGTTGAACACGGTGAAGCCGGCCGCACCCAGGGATCGCGCGTGGTGGATCTGACCCACGACCCGATCCACCGTGAGCGTCGAGTTGGAGGCGGTAGCCCCGAGGCCGGGGTAGATGGGAATGCGCCCGCCCACCAGCTCGAGCTGGTTGGTCACCAGGGTCTGGAACGAGAGGTCGCTTTCGCTGTAGTCCATGGGGCAGAGGAAGTCGAGGTACCCGGCCTTGACCCAGGCCACCCAGTCCTGGCCCACCGAGTCCCGGCACGCCGGGTAGGCGCCGAACACGGCGGCCGAGATCTTGATCGCAGGCTTGAGCTTCTTCGCCTCGCGATGGACCGCCTCGACCAGCCGGGTGATCTGGCGGCAGCGCCAGTCGCGATACTCCTGGCGGCGCGGCCCGCGGTGGCAATCGGCCGGCCACTGGGCCACCGGCTTGCCGCTTTCGGCCTCGAACCGCTCGCGGCAGCCGGCGCAGTAGCAGTGCTCGCCGTCGGGAAAGCGGATGTAGTCGAAGTGCAGGCCGTCGACGTCGTACTTTCGGGCCACCTCGAGCATGCTTTCGAGCTCGAGCTTGAGGTTTTCCGGGTGCGACGGGCAGAGCCAGTCGCTCGGCTTGCCCACGGCCGAGACCTGCGTCCGCCCCGCCTGGCGGAGCTTCCCGACGAAATCCCTGGGGGCGGTCGAGAGGTTGTAGTTCACCTTCCAGACGTGCACTTCCAGGCCGTGCTTGCGGGCCGCGGCCACGCACCGGGCAATCTGGTCGCCGTGCTCCTTGACGGTAGCGCTTGGGGGGAGCAAATCGCTTGGATAATGGGCCAGCCCGCCCCAGAGCATGTTGGGCAGCACCATGTTGAACCCGCCGGCGGCCACCTCCTTGGCCGTCCGGTCCCAATCGCCCGGATAGGCCCCGGTGCCGGAATGGTTCCAGAACGCCCGGCCTTCCCGGGTGCGGCTGGGCGTGGCGCGGAGATAGGCCTCGGCCAGCAGCTCGTGGGCGGTTCGGGCCCGATCGACCGCCTCCGGATACCGCTGCCGATCGGACCACTCTCGGGCCATCACGAACATCTGCAAGCCGGTCTTGAGACTCTCTTCGGCCGTGGCGTTCTTAGCCGCCGTGACGTATTGGGCGATCGGCCTGGACCCGGACAGGTGGCCCACCCTGGCAATCCGGTCGAGCTCGCCGCGGAGCATCTCCTGCCAGAGCGGCGGGTGGAGGTGGCCGAGGATCGCCGCCAACAGCCGCTTCTTCTCCTGACGGTTGTCGGGCAGCAGCACGTGGCTGAAGAAGGCCCCCGTGTCGCTGACCAGCATGGCCGCGTGCCCGGTGGGCTTGCCCTGCGGATCGAACCAGTGGCCGATCACCCGGGCACCGGCGCCGATCGGCTCGGCCACGGTGATGTTCCACGAGCTCTGGCGGACCGAAGTGGGCAGGCCCGGAATGTCGGTCGCCTCGAAGCGGATCTCGGCGAACTGGTCGGGGGTTTGGGGGCGGACGTACTTGGGCCGGCCAAAGCCCAAGACCTTCTCCAGGCGCGGCGGCAGGTTGTAGCAGACGACCAGCTTCCCGCCCAGCTTGACGAACTGCTCCAGCGACGCGGCCGATGCGTCGCTCAGGCGGGGATGGTGCGCCAGGATCGCCACGCGGCGTTTCTCCAAAGCGCCCCGGGCCAGGGCGGTATCCTCCACGGCGTCCGAGCCCAGGCCGAGCTCGCGGAGCATGTCGCCCACCAGGTCCGCCGAGCGCCGGGCCGTGCGGACCTCGCCGTCGCGGGCCTCGCCTTCGGCCGCCGGGATCACCAGTGCCACCTCGTGCCAGCTTGCGGCCAGGTTGCTCAGGCGCAGCGTGGCGTCCTTGGCCGCGCCCCGCCAGACGGCGATCCGCACCCCGTCGATCTTCTGCCAGCCGGCCGGCTTCCCCTCCACCCGAAACGACGCCTTGGAGAACTCCAGCCTCTGCCAGCCTTTCTTGATTAGGCCGGTCCCGCCGGCGTACCAGCCGTCGCCGCTGCGGAAGTAGAGGGACACCTGCCCGGCGGCGTCGGGATCGTCGGTGGCGATCTCGAGGTTGAACTGCCCGGGGGCCGACAGGTCGAGCTGGACCCGGCGATCCAGCACTGCCCGCGGCAGCTTCGCGTCCTTGGCGAACGGGGCGGAGAATTCGAGCACCTGGCGCCCGCCGTCGCGGGCCGCACGGACCGGCGGCGTCCCTTCGGCCGGCACCCAGGCCCGGGCCGCGGCGGCCGAGTCGGCGTAGTCGAACTGGTCGATCCATTGCCGGTTGTCCAAGCCGCCCAGGGCCGCCAGCAGAATCAAACAGGGGATTGTCACGAATCGTTCTCCTTCACGTGGATAGGCCGTCGGCGACCCGGCGCGGGACGGGGGACGAAAACAAGAACGGAAGCTGAGGCAGCAAGTACCTGCACGCGCGCGAGCGTGGCGCCCGCGCTCACGGTCACGCGACGTTGAGGATCTTGTTGGCGTAGTCTTTCCCCGACGTGGGAGGAGGCAACGGCCTGCCCTCCTTCTTGTACAGCTCAATTGTCTCTTCAACAATCTCGCACAGTTCCGCGAAGACGGCCTTCTCATCGTCGCCATGACAGCCGCCGTAGAACAATCCCGGGCAGCTCCCCACAAAGCACCGGTCTTCCTCGGACCATTCGACGATCTTGACGTACTGGGCGCTTTCTTTCATCGCTGTGATTCCTCAATTGCGGACCTCACGGCTCTCTCCTGGTAGTGCTTAGCATCATCCCCAGGTTTGCCGGCGATGGTCACTGGTCTAGCCACCTTGAAATGCACGAAGTTCCTGTGGCCTCCACGTCCTCCGCGGTTCTCAAAACCGGCGGCCTGGAGGTCTCGGATCAGGTCTCTGATCTTACGAGGCATGAGGCGTGTTCCAGCAGGAGGCTCCTTGGGAGTTGCCTAACGCCATGGCATCAGAACGGGGAAGGGGAAAAAGGGGACGCAGCTCCTTTCCTCGCCACTTCCACCTACGAGTCTAACGTTTTCCGGAGGGCCGTCAAGCCCCTAGAATGTGCGACAGGCCGCATGCCCCCCGGCAGAGCCGGGGGCTGAGGGGGGTGGTCATCGAGCGCGGGCCGTGCGCGGCGGATGCTCTGCATTTTTCACTTTGCATTTTGCACTTTTCATTTTGCATTTTGCATTCCGGCTCATCGCCGCGGCTCGACGCCCAGCAGGTGGCGGACGAAGAAGTCCTGGCGCCGGCGCGTGCCATAGGGGCTTTCCGCCGAGCCGTGGCCGCGCCCGGTCATCAGCACCAGGTCGAAATCCTTGTCGGCCTTGATCAGGGCGTTGACCACCTGCATGGTCGAGGCCGGGTCGACGTTCTCGTCCATCTCGCCGACCACGAGCATCAGCTTGCCCTGGAGCTTGTGGGCCTGCGTGACGTTCGACTGCTCGGCGTAATGCGGGCCGACGGGCCAGCCCATCCACAGCTCGTTCCACCAGATCTTGTCCATGCGGTTGTCGTGGCAGCCGCAGTCGGAGACGGCCACCTTGTAGAAGTCGCCGTGGGCCAGGACCGCCCGGGTCGAGCTCTGCCCGCCCGCCGAGCCGCCGTAGATGCCCACGCGACTCAGATCCATGGACGGGTACTTCGCCGCCGCGGCCTTGATCCACAGGATGCGATCCGGGAGGCCCGAGTCGGCGAGGTTCTTCCAGCAGACGTCGTGGAACTTCTTCGACCGGTTCGACGTGCCCATGCCGTCGATCTTCACCAGCACAAAACCCAGCTCGGCCAGGGCCTGGCAGGCGTGGAGCGGCCGGAAGGGTTTGGGCACGAACGAGCCCTGGGGCCCGGCGTAGATCTCTTCGATGATGGGGTACTTCCGCTTGGGGTCGAAGCCGGTGGGCCGGAAGATGACGCCAAAAACGTCGGTCTGGCCGTCGCGCCCCTTGGCCATGAACCGCTCCGGCACCTGCCAGCCGGTCTTGAGCAGCTCCGACCAGTCGGCCTTCTCCAGCTCGCACACGAGCTTGCCGTCTTCCGTGCGCCGCAGCTCGGTGATCGGCGGCAAATCGACCCGCGACCAGGTGTCGAGAAAGAACCGCCGGTCGGGTGAATACTCGATCGAGTGCGAGCCGTCGCCCTCGGTGAGGATGACCATGCCGGAGCCGTCGAAGCTCACCCGGCCGTAGTGGACGTAGTACGGGTCCTGGCCCGGCCGGACGCCGCCGGCGTGGAACCAGACCTGGCGCTTGGCCTCGTCCACCAGGTCCACGCCCCGCACGACCCAGGGGCCCTTGGTGATCTGGCTCTTCACCCGGCCGGTCTGGGAGTCGACCAGGTAGAGGTGGTTCCAGCCGTCGCGCTCGCTCATCCAGAGGACCTCGCGGCTGTTGTCCAGGTGGCGGAGAAACTGCTTGCCGGCGTAGTCGATGAAGGTCGGGCTTTGCTCGTCGACGATCGCCCGGGCCTGGCCCGTGGCCGCGTCGACCGCCACCAGCCGGAGCACCTGGTGCCCGCGCTGGTTGTAGAGGAAGGTGAACTGCTTCGAGTCGGGCTCCCAGCGCAGGTCGGTGATGCTCCAGGGATTGGGCAGCAGGGCGTCGCTTACGGGCACGTGCTTGCGGGAGTCGACCTCGAACAACTGCGGCCTGGCCAGCGGGATCTTGTCGCCCGGCTTGAGGTAGTTGTACGAGTGGAGCTTGGGCTGGAGCTGGTCCTTGGGCGACGACTCGACGTAGTAGACCTTGCGGTCGTCGCCCTTCTTCGTGCGCAGGGCCACGACCCGCTTCGAGTCGGGCGACCACCAGACGCGGCCCGAATACTCGTCCTCGGCGCTGCCGTCGGTGCTCAGAGAGAACTCCTCGCCGCCGTTCAGCTCGCGGGCGTGGAGGTTGTTATTGCGAAAGAACGCCTGCCAGCGGCCGTCGGGCGAGCGGTCGCCGGAAGGCCCGCCGGCCGAGGGCTTTCGCCGCCTCGACTTCCGCTCCTGGGGCGTGGGCTTGACCACGGCCCGGCCGTCGGGCTCGATCACCGCAGTGCCGGGCGCCTCGGTGGCCTCGAACACCGCCAGCACCTTCCCCGCCGGATCGGTCACCAGCCAGACGTGGCCGGCGAAGGTGTGCTGCTGGTGCTGCTCTCCCGGGCGGACCGTGCCGTAGGGCTGGCGCTCGCCCTCGGAATCGAGCCAGAACACCCGCACTTCGGCCTTTGTCCGGTTGACAAACGTGACCGAGGTCTCGTCGCCGGTCCGGCGGCTGGGTCGCGGGCCGTCGAGCAGGGGAAGGGAGGACGGGGGCTTCTCGTCGCCCTTCGCGGCCGACAGCGCGTAGCTTTGCAGGTCGCACTTCCAGGCCTGGCCCTCGCCGCGGAGCACGATCGCCGGCTCGGTCTCGCTGAATTCGAGCCGGTCGATGGGCAGGCGGTCGGCCTCGATCTTCTTTCCCGTGGCCTTAGCCAGGGCGGCGGCGAGCCGGGCGTGGTCGAAGGCCGGCTGGCGCGTCCCTTTGACCGCGTCGACGAGCACGAACTGCCGCGTTCCGCCCACCAGGTCGTTCCGGTACCAGAACCGCGTGTTGCCGGCGAGCCAGTGGGGCTGGACCCGGGTCTTGAAGACCTTGTTCTCGGTCAGCCGGCGGAGGTTGTTGGCCCGCTCGAAGTCCAAGCGGGTGCCCTGGGCCCAGAGCGCCGTGCACGCGCAGAGAAGCGCCAAGGTCAGCATCGATCGCACGGTGGTGGTGCAGAGTCTCATGGTTCAACCTCGTGGAGTTCGCAGTCGTAGGGTGGGACGAAGTCCCACCGAATTCGGTGTCACGGTGCGGATCGATGGTGGGACTTCGTCCCACCCTACGGTTGCGGTTGCGGCATCACCGCGGTTGGCGGAGCCGCTGGCGGACGAGGTCCGGCAGGTACTTCACCGGCACGGAGCCCTGTTCGAGCACGGCCTCGTGGTAGCGGCCCAGCTCGAACCGGTCGCCCAGCTCGCGCTGGATCTGCTGGCGCAGACGGTACATGGCCATGCGTCCGACGAAGTACGTGGAGAGCTGGCAGGAGCTTTGCTTGGCGCGGATGACCTTCAGCCGCGCCTCGCCTTCCGACTGGAAGGAGCGGCGCATGAGCAGGTCCAGGGCCTCGTCGTCGGTCATTCCGGTGCAGTGCATCTTGTGGTCGAGGATGGCGTTGGCCACGGCGCGGAGGTAGAACTTCAACTGGGTCAGTCGCAGGGGGAGATCGCCCTCGCCGTAGCCCTGGTCGAGCATCGTCTGCTCGGTGTAGACGGCCCAGCCCTCGATGTACACGCCCGAGCCCAGCACCTTGCGAATCAGCGACGGGTTGCGGTTGGAGTATTCCAACTGCACGTAGTGGCCGGGATAGGCCTCGTGGATCGTGAGGATCTGGAGCATGTGGCGGTTGTATTCCTCCAGCAGGGTCTTCACGCGCCCCGCGTCCCAATCTTTGGGCGGCGGGCTGACCGCGTAGAAGCTCGCGGCCTTGGGGTCCAGCGGCGGTGCCGAGTTCATGTAGGCCGTGGCGTTCCCCCGCTGGAACTCGGGCATCTCGATGACCTGGCAGCGGTCGGGCTCGGGCAGGCGGAGCACGTCCCGCTCGGCGATGAACTTGCGGATCGCGGCCACGGTCGCCCGGGCGTCCCGGGCGAGGTCGTCCGGCTTGCCGTGATCCTGGGCCACCTGCCGGAGCACCTGCTCGATGGTCGCGCGGCGACCCTCGGCGTCGTCCGGCGGCAGGGCCCTCTTGGGGAAGTAGCGGCTCCAGAGCTGCCGGGAGATGACGTACATCTCCCGCTCGACCCGGGCGAACTCCGAGTCGGCCATGGCCAGCACGTCCACCGCACTCAGGCCCGCGTCGAGCACCATCTCGAGCTTCCGGGCGAATTTTTCTTGGCCCAGCCGCCAGGGGCCGTTGGCCCGGGGGAGGAGGTCCTTTTCGAGGAACTGCTGGTACTGCTTGAGACACTCCACGACGGGCCGGGCCGCGGCCTTGAGGTCCTCCGACTGCTTCGTCTCACCGGCAAGCTCAAACAGGTCCCGCTCGTAGAAGGCGATCGCCCCGCGGTTCTGGCGGATGGCCGTCTCCGTGTGCACGCGTGGCGGATTGCCGAGATTCTCCCGCGCCGCCGCCACGACCTTCGGGATTTGCTTCATCCGCGCGACGGCGTTGGCGACGTTCGTCTGGTGGGGCAGCGTCGACTGGGTCAACAGCGCGTAGACGCTGTCGTTGATGTACCCGTTGTAGACCCGGGGGTCCTCCTCATAGCGCCGGGTGTTCTCCGCCAGCCACAGGTCGCGGACCAGCTCGTCGCGCAGGATCGCGAAGTCGATCTTCCCGGCCGGCGAGAGCTTCTCCGGCTCCACCCGCTTGGGCAGGTCTTCCAGCGCCTTGCGCGTGTGCGTCACCCAGCCGGCGCGGGCCCTGGCCGAGAGGTCGTCCAGCTTGTCGTCGAACCGATGGTCGCCCAGCGCGGTGGCCTCCGTGGGCCGCTGCCGGAACCCTTCCTCCAGGAACTCCCTGAAGTACGCTTCGAGCTTCGAGTCCTCCTGTTGGGCCTGTTGGCCCGCAACGGTCGAGACGCCCGGCGCCAACAGCCAGGCGGCCGCGACGGCCATGGCGAACGATGTTCTTGTCATGCAGCCGATCATTCGTCGAAAGCCTCCAAGTGAAGTCCATGGGTCAGGTTGCGCGCCCCAGGTCAAGGCCGTCGAGGGACGAGTCTAGCACGGGGGAGGGAAGCAAGTCCATGGTAACCCGTCCCACATAGCGTTTCTGTAGGACGGGTTGGTAACCCGTCCCACATAAGGACGGATTGACAATCCGTCCTACGGCGGTGAGAAACGCGGGCTAGGGGAGGGTGGCTCCCCCAATGCGGGTGGGAATCGAGGAAAGTCGCGTTTTCCCGCCCGCCTCGTCGCGGAAACTACAGACTGGCCGGTTGCCGACCGCTGGGGTGGTGAATACAATCGGGGGAGTATTCCAACCCCTGCCCGGGAGACGGGTGTTCGTACCCGCGGGCTTGGGCTTTCGCCTGCTGGACCCTTGACATGGGAGGTATCGCCATGCGTTTGCAGTCTGGTGGATTGTCGCGCGCCGGTTATGGTCGTCGGTGGACGACCGGTTTGGGTGTGGCCGTGGCCGTTGCGTTCGTGTTTGCGTGCGGGGCGCGCCTGGCCAGCGCCCAATTCCGGGAAATGGTCGACCGGCTGCCTCGCTCGGCCAACGCCGTGGTGATTCTGAACGTGGAGAAGGCGAAGCAGAGCGCCATGGGGATACGCGAGGGCTGGGACAAGAAGATCGAGAGTGCATTCCAGGCGGGCCTTACCCGCGTACCCCCCAAGGCAGTCCGATTCGTCCTGGGAGCCGAGATCGATTTCGAGTTCATGAAGGCGAATTGGGAGGCCGCGGTGGTCGACGTTGCCCAGGCCTCGACGTTGGACGTGGTGGCCAAGGCGTACGGGGGCACCGTGGAGGATTTGGAGGGCCTGCCCGCGCTGGTGCTCCCCAGCGACGCCTACGCGGTCCAGTTCGGGCCCAAGACGGTGGGCGCCATGGCGCCGGCCAATCGCCAGGCGGTGGTGCGGTGGGTGCGGGAATCTCGCTCGGCCTCGAGGCGTCCGCTGTCGCCCTACCTGGAGAAGGCGGCGGGCTACTCGGACGACGCGGGGACGGAAATCATCCTGGCCCTGGACTTGAACGGGGTTTTTGCCCTGGACCGGATCACCAAGTACGTGAAGACGAAGGACGTCTTCGGGGCAGGCGAGGAGAACCTCAGGCCGGTGGTCGAGCTGCTCGCCAGCATGGAAGGGCTCCGCGTGGGAGTCCGGATCCGCGAGAAGCCGATGGCGGCCGTCGCCGTGGACTTCCAGAAGCCGGTGACCCTCGCGCCCGAGCTCTTGAAGAAAGTGCTCCTGGAGGTGCTTGCCGACGCCGGGGCGACCATCAACGAGCTCGAGCAGTTCGCGCCCAAGGTCGACGGCAACCAGCTCCTCCTCCAGGGAGAGCTGACCCAAAGCGGGCTGCGCCGGATGTTGTCCGTGGTCGACTCGCCGGCCCCCCCCGAGGTCGAGTCGGCAGCGCTCAAGGGGCAGACTAAGAAAGGCAGCAAGACGAGCCCGACCCCGTCGGCGGGCGACCCGGCCCAGGTCTCCGTCCAGTATTTCAAGTCCATTGAAACCTTCTTCAATGACCTCAAGAAGGACATGGGCAACCGGAAGACGATGGCCTCGACCGCGTTCTACGCCGACAAGTACGCCAGAAAGATCGAGCGCATGCCCATGCTCGGCGTGGACCCCGAGCTGCTGGACTACGGGGCGTTCGTCGCCCAGAAGCTGCGCCAAGCGTCCGGCTCGGTGAAGGGCGCGGGCATCGAGGGGGGGGTCGCCCGGAGCCAGGTGCAGTCGCAGGACGTCTACAACTACGGCAACTACGGGTACGGGCGAGTCGGCTATGGGGGAGCGGCCGGCGGGTACGGGACCTACTCGCGCTACAATCCCGTCATGGATTTCCAGTACGAGAAGTCCCAGCGACGCATCATCCGGCAGCAGGTCAGGGCCACCACGGCGGGCACGACCGTCGAGGTCCGGCAGGAGCTGACCGACGCCACCATGGGCATCCGCCGCAAGATGACGGAAAAATACCAGGTCGAGTTCTAACCCGCATTTCTCACCGGCCGGGGGCAGTGGGCCACGGGGTGTTTCTGTAGGACGGGTTGGTAACCCGTCCCGCATGAGGACGGATTGACAATCCGTCCTACGGCGGTGAGAAATGCGGGCTAAGGGCCCCCCGCAGGCGCCAAGCCGCTTGGCGACTGAGGCTCAATCTTTGCGCCCCTCATTCAACAGGACCCAGGTGCCGGTCTTGCCGGACACGGCGACGTCCGGGCGGCCGTCGGCGTTCAGGTCGGCGACGCAGATCTGCATGCCGGTGCCTACGCCGCCGCCGGGCGGACTGATCGTGTACCGGGTGAACTTCCCGGCGGCGCGATCGAACTTGTAGTAGTACAGGCAGTCCGGCTCCAGGGCCCCGGGGTCGTAGTCGCCGTGCCCCCGCACCCGCTTCCCGGCGATCAGCTCCCCGCGCCCGTCGCCGTCCAGGTCGGCCCAGGCCAGGCTGTGGGCCTGGGACCAGGACTTGTCGATGGGGCGCTCGGTCCAGGTGGTGGCTCCGTCCGGCTTTGCCGGGCCCTGTTCCCACCAGAACAGTCCGTAGTCGTGCCCCTTGCCCCAAAGGAGGTCGTTGCGCCCGTCGCCGTTGACGTCGGCCACGACGAACGGAGAGCTCACGCTCCGCAGGGCGGTCTCGGGATGAAACTTCCAAGGCTTGGCCAGCGCGTCGCCGGGCGGGCACTCGTACCAGCCGGCCTCGCAGAGGACGTCGGGCCGGCCGTCGCCGTTGACGTCGCCGTAGCCATAGCCGTGGCCGCAGCCGGCCTCGCCCAGCACGATCCGCCGCGCCGTCGGCTCCCCGCCCGCCCCCTTGACGAGCTTCCACGCGACCAGCGGGTCCTTCTTCACCCAGCAGTGGACGATGACCTCCGGCACACCGTCGCCGTCCAGGTCGCGCAGGTCAAAGGCCTCGTTCTCGGCCCGGGCCTTGACCAACAGGCGGCGATCCCACTTCCACCCCTTCTCCAGCCCCTTCTTGCCGGGGTTCTTGTACCAGCAGAGGTCCGCCTCGGTCCAGCCGCCGGAGATCACGTCGATCCAGCCGTCGCCGTCCACGTCGCACAGGTGATCGCCGTTGTTGGCGTAGAACTCGTTCGCCCCGAAGCCCAGCGAGACCTGGGGGACGTCGCGAAGCGGCCTGGGGACGAACCCGGGCCCCGCAAACCAGCTCGTGCCCGCGACAATGTCCGGCTTGCCGTCGCGATCGACGTCGCCCACGGCGCAGCCCTCGTTCGGGCTGACCAGGAGGCACCGCCTGGAGAACCTCAATCCGCCGGGCGGATCGGCCGGAGCCCCGGGCGCCAACCCCGGCCCGAGGAGCCCCGAACCCACGGCCACCAGGACTGCACACGCGCACCAGAGCCAACGAAGAGCCGGCATGGCGGCCTCCTTCTGCGGACACGCGCAGACAAGCTGCCCGTGCCACTATTGAAGGTTGCGCTGAAAGTGGAACACCTTCAAAGCCCGGGGGTTGCAACCCCCGGGCTTTAAGAGGCACGCGTGTTCCCTAATCAACGCAGGACTCAGTAAAGCAGTAAAGCGTGTCAGACAACTACCATTTCAATCCGAACGGCTTACCCGAGGGCGAGCGGCCCAGGCC
>Ga0315290_10000572_pt1 | contig 24231 bp, 27 predicted proteins | sample YL17G12_0_MG_FD_203627 | JGI IMG/M metagenome (GOLD analysis project Ga0315290, IMG submission 203627) | Sediment microbial communities from Yellowstone Lake, YNP, Wyoming, USA - YL17G12_0 | ecosystem: Environmental > Aquatic > Freshwater > Lake > Sediment | place: USA: Wyoming | collected... | reverse complement strand
ATCAATCATTTGCTTAAGTTCTCGACGAGCGTTAAGAAGGGTTTGGCGAAGTTTTGTTGAATTAATGGTGGCTTTATTGCCAGCAGCATCATTATCATACTTGCCTTTGCCATTCACTCCAGGTGCTCCAGCCCATTCAAAAGCAAATGCTTCTTGTGCTCGATCAAGGTCATTGTTCTTACCCAGCAGGTAATCACGCAGATCAGGACGCACATTAGAATTAAGAATATAACCCCAGAACATCTTAAGTTGATTTTCTGGTGTCATCTTGGCTGTTGGTGGTAGGTTGGCCGCAATCCTTGCTTTTGTCAGGTTACTATTTTTTCCATCAGGAATAGCCCATTGAGCAAATCCAACAGCAAATAATTTGCCTTGTTTTTGCAACTGTTCTACCTCTCCAATGTTCATGGAGGTGAGATTAATTTGCGTACCAGAACTAGTAGTTCCATAATTAACAGAATTGAATCCACCCTCTCCACTGGAAGTGAGCTTAGCCAATCCACCAAAATCACCGGTTCCTAAATTATCTCCTTGTGCCATAGGAGTAGGGGTTGCCCCTGCTTCTAAAAATTGCATTGAACTTTTCATTTGAGCAACGGTGGATCTAGGGTTACCGAGAACATTAGCCGCAGTACGATTGATAGCAGCCATCTTTTGAAATGACGCCAACTTATCAGGATTTGGTTGGTAGGGTACTCCTAATAATTTTCCCTGAGCAGCCATCCAACCATCGACACTAAGGCCAGTCATAGTAACAGCAGCCGTGACCTCTTCGGGCAACACTCCTCCTTTACTAATAATGTTTTGATAAAAATCAAAATCACTTGGATCTTCAATCCGTTGAACCGTTGGCGACATGGTAGGCAAAGGCCCCACTTGTTGCCGGATGCGGCGAACTTCTTCAGGAGAAGCAACAGGATTCTTAATTTGATACGGTTGTCCAGCTGGAAGAGGCTTCAATGTGTTTGGAGTTAAACCTGTTTTTAAATCAATATAATATGGTTCTTTCTCAAGGCTAAGATTTTTTAGCGTCTCTACAATCCACTGTTGCGCAGCTACAGAATCATTAGGATACTTTCCAGTTTTATCAAACTCGGCTTGCCATTTGGAAGAGAGAGTATCAAAAGCAACCCGTGAAGCGCCATTAATGGCTGAATCAATTCTCATCCCAAAACCGGAATCAGGTTTATAATTTAACCCTTTGGCACCAAGTTTACGCAAGATATCTTCCTTAACTGAAGGGATGACCATTTGAGCACCAATCCCTTTACCCAATTCCGCTACGCTGGGAATGTCGGGAAGCATATCTTTAATGCGTTTAGCATCTGCTTCTTCTAGATCTTCGTTAAGAACCAACTTATCAACCTCAGTTTCATCCCAAAGGAATCCTCCTCCTGGCTTTTTATTTCCAGAACGAATTTGCTTTTCAATAGCTTCTGCTAATCGTAGTGAACCGTCTTCAGTAGTTAATTTATTTTGCAGTTCCATTGCATAAGGACTGGAACTTTTAGTTAAAGACTCTCTAAATTTCTTTCGGAGAATAGTTAATTGTTCAGGAGTAGCAGTACGCCTAAGGGATTGAAATTGATTCCATTGAAGATCTAAAGTTGATTTTTCGTTGTTGTCTGCTGCCTGAGCTTTTGCTTTTTGGGTCGTTGAAATTAATGCTTTAAACTCCCTAAATTTAGCAGCATTCTTTTGGCCAAATGTCAAATTAGTTCCTGGAATTGGAGCCTGTTCTAGGGATGCAACGAGAGAACCCATAGAACCTGTGTCTATAACATCTGCATATATTTTAAGTTGATCATCAATGATCTTTAGTTGCGTTTCATTGGCAGTAACAGGATCACCAAATTCACGCAGCAAATCAGCAAAAGACGTTGCTTGCCATTGAACAGCACCATTTGGGGTCAAGGCACTTGTAATGGTATTGGCACTTTTAATAGTTACATTATATTGCCGTGTCTTTAGTTCACGTTCATCTGTTTCTTTCATCCAAGAACGCATAACTTCGCGCTCAGCCATGGCCATATTATAGCCACCGTATTCTTGAATGATTTCTGGATTCAGTCTATCAAGTCCATACTCTTGGACCCATTGCTGAGTTAGTACTCGGGTCACATCACTAATTTGATAACCCTTGGCTTCATTTGGTTTTACAACACTACCATCTGATAAGGTAACGGGTTGATCACTTCTCTTTTTAGAATACAAAAAGGATTCCAAACTAGCCGGAGCTAATTGAGCAGCAGCGATGGCAGCACCGATAGCTTCCTGACCTTTAAGAGCTGGACTGGTAGAGAGAATAGTACTGGCTGCCCCAGGGTCTGTTCCAGAGTTAGCAATAGCTTTAGCGGCGTTAATATCTCTAGTTGCTGCGGCTTCTACCACAGCAGTTTTGGCAACAAATTTATCTTTATTTTGTGGATCTAGAATAACTTCTCCACGAATAAATTTAGCATAACCTTCAGCTCTTTTAGCTTTTTTTCTTTTTTCAGCTTGTTGCTTAAGAAATCCTTCAAGCGTTTCACTAAACTGAGCAAAAGCACCAAGATCCTTTTCGGATTGAGCAAGCATCTGCCGGCTAGGATCAAACGCTATGCCGGGTTGAAAGGAAGGAGATGTTTGAGATCCAGTTAAAGCAACCTGCTGGTTAGGGGATTCATAAATGCTAGCCATAATTAGTTACTTAGGAGTAGGTTTTGGTTGGTCTTTTGGTTTATTTTTATTAAAAGCTCCTGACCCTTCAACATCAGCAAAGGTAGAAACACCAGAAAGGGCAGCACCAGCAAGACCAAGCGCCAACCCACCCGCACTTGGCTTAGCTTGACGCTGAGACGCAGCGGCGATATTAGCAGAGGTTTGTTGACGGTTAATATCCTCCATACCAAAGAAGTAATCTTGTTGGGCATAAGCAAGGTTCATGCCAAGCGTTCCTAGGTCACGTCCCTCAACCCTCTCAGCATCGGCTAGAAGGCCCTCAATTGACTGGCCAGAACGTCCGGCAGCTAGGGTACTGCCCTGCGCTTGAAGGCGCCTCACAAGCCCCTGTTCAGCCGCTTGAGATGCCTTGTCCATCTCACCCTTCATCTTAAGTTGTGTTTGTTGGTAAGCCCTATTGGCAGCTTCCTGATTAAGAGTACGTTGTTGTTGATAAGCCTGCTCACTAGCACGGGCAGCTTGACTTTCAGCTTGATAACCAGCAATGGATTGAACGGCACCCATAAGGCCCGTCGCAATCCCCATAACTACGGCGTCACACATGATTTTGTTAGTTTAGCAAATTCAACATAAGTAAGATTGGTTTGAGTGGTGACATACATAAGCTTCTTAAACCCAAGCATATGAAGGAGTTTCATATGTAGTTTGTTTCTTGGATCAGCTATGTTATGTAACATCTCATAGGAGGTTTGTTGTTCGACCCATTTCTTAGCCTCCTTAAAAAATAGTTTTGGATACGGTCGGACCTGGGGTGTGGTTAGCATCCATATGGCTCCGCAATGGGCATCTGTTCTGGATACCCCCGCTACCCCGCAGATCTCTCCGAGTGGGTTTCGAAAGGTTACAGGGTTGTCTGATAGGTCAAGAGAAAGGCAGAGGGTGGCCTCCATAATGGTATGGCCAAGACCCTCTAGTTCCCTTCGATCATCTTCTTGTAAGTGCTGAGCCACCCAGATTGCGTCTGAGCGGCTTGCGTTGTGGATTAGGTTCACGTTTTAAAGGGACTGGATACCCTTGTTGTTGTATGTTCCTTCCCAATCAAGAGAAGTAAATGCTGTTGGGAATGGACTATCGGCAATTAATTCAAATTCAAACTGGTCACCCTTTGCCAATACTGGTATCGTACTTTGAGCATTCCGAATGATAGGAATGTTATTAGCTAGATAATAATCAGCATTGATCTGTGGTAGTTCCAGGGTGAAATCATCACGACCCTCAGATCGAACCACAGCCTTGTAGGGGCCGGAATTGTAACTGTTTACTTTGATCCTACTAACCCTGGGAATGTTAACAGTATCCTTGAGTCCACTCTGAGCATCTTTGATAAAGTAGAACGCAGGCAGTTGAGCCAATGCTTCATACTTATACCCAACAGCAAACTTAGATGTGGTTTGATTGCCCTCAACCGTAAGGAAGTACCTCTGTCCTACTGCTGCGGTGGCATCATATTGAAGAGTTTGTTCTTCAAAATAACCAGAGATAGCAGGATCTAGGAAGATTAATACTGGTTGCTCATTGGTATCTTCAAACCCATCCTTAAAGCAGACACGAGTTAAACCTGTACCAGCATTATAGTTAAGAGTAGGTTTATAATCAAAGAGATCCAGGCGTACATCAAGATACTGACCCTCAAAGAAGAGTGACTCACTTGGGGTGTCTGTCAATAAGGATGCCTTACTGAGAACGTAGTTACTACCGTGCTTGGTAACAACAAACATTTGATCCTGATCAAAATCAGTAAACTCAATCGTACCAGGAAGCGTCCATCGGAACCAACTTGATAATACCTTTTGATCTCCATTGCGGAAGAACCGATAGAGATACATGCTGCTAAGCTCTTGCTTGCTAAGAAGAGCCACGGTTCCTGCTGACACAGAAGCCTTCATGTCATAAATAGCAGAAGGAATATAAGAAGGAATAATCCTAGTTAATTCAATGGTATTGGGTTTATCCGTACCATTGGGCATCATCTCATAGACGGATGAAGCCTTATCACCTTCTTCCAAGAATAGATAGCTTTCCCCAATATCAAGAGGAGAAACACTTTCAGACTGACTATAAGAAGACAGTAGGTTGATCTCAGCAGTCTTAGGAGAAAATGCTTCTGTTGTTGTTGTCAGGACATACTGAGCATTATCACCAAACAACAGCAGACCTGTTTGAGTAGGAATAGCATACCGCAGTCGAACTGGTTTAAGACTACTAGCACTAATGTCAATAGGGTCGCTATCAACAATTGTAATCACCGTGCTAGCAAAGAAGTTGAAGTAATCTCCTGCCTGTGAGCAGATGACATTTTGACGAGAGGTAAAGATCAGACGGTTCTTATAAAAGGAAATAGCATCAATTGGGAACCCTACAAAGGAGGGTAATGGGTTGGTGGTAGCATCACCCACTTCCCGATACTTCCAGAATTTTAGTCGACTAAAATCTCCCTCAACTGGAGCAGTATTAACGCTTGCAATGGTAAACGTATCACCTGCCGTGTTTTGAACCGTGTTGGTTGCTGTATATCCTTGACCGGCTTGAACAATGCTAATGGCAGAAATCAAACCATTGATGCGTTCTTCAATCTTAAGGCCAGCCCTTGTTTCATTGCTGATGCTTTGAAACGATGTTCCAACTGAGTAAGTTTTGTAACCAATTTGCAACGGATTGGTATTCGTAGTTACACCAATTTGAGCGTTATTCTCGTACCAAAAGTAGGTATAATTATAAATTACATAAGTACTACTACCACTCATTCCACGGCTTCTAATGCTGCCTCTGACTGACTTAACATAAGTGCCAGAGTTAGCTAAGGTATTATTCAATGAATAGAAATCTTGAACCTTATCCACTCGTAGTCTTAGGTTGTTGCCAGTACCACCCGTTGGTGCAAAGATCTCTCCAACAGTGTGGCCAGCACTTGTAGCACCAGTAATGGTAACACTTGTGGGAACACCACTGACGGATGTTGTACCAGCAGTACCAGTAGAAGCTAAATCCAGTTGACGATAGGTGAAGGTTCCATTAGCTTCCCTGATGATAACATGAGGCATCGTCTCCTCATCTAGATCAGTAACAGTGCTTGGAGCAATTGTCTCTTCCCAAGAACCATAGCCACTAGTGGTGTTGTCACTGGTTTTAAAGATAACCCAATAGTCATCAGCACCTGATTCAACAGAACCAGCAACCTTAATCTTTAGGTTATTAAGAAACTGCTTGGGAAGTTGAGCAACAGAAACAACAGAACCTTTAAACGCATCAATGGATGTTCCGGTACTGCCACCTTTTGCTTCAATTGCAAAGTCAGCATCATTGGCACGACGAATATGAACAATGTTACCGATAGCGGTCGCTACCCAACTAGTGTTGACATTAATTGTATTAACAATGTTGTTGACAATATCAGCAATGTTTAATTGAGTTGCTGATGTGGAAGGGGTAGTATAAGAAAACGTGGTAGCATCAAGCTTAATCGAGTAGGTGGAGTTATACGCTATTGTATTAATGGCTGCAAAAGCATATGGCGTTTGAGCAGCACTACTAACAACACCTGCTGCTACGGTTCTCTTACGGTTAAGAACAAAGATGTAATCATTGATCTGAAGAGTTTGCAGATCATCTGTCGTTGTATGAACAGCATACGCAATAGATTCAGCAGCTACTGTGTTAACTGTTTGTTGGACACCATTGCTGGCACTCCATACCTTAAGGGCACCTGCTTTGCTAAACTGAATGATGTACTTCTCTTGATCATCCCTAAAGATAGAAAACCAAGTACCATCAGCCACCGCATTGGCCAGCTTACTAATCCCTTTAAGCCCTGGTCGTTTGGTCAAACCAGTGGCTATGTCTGGATAATAGTTATCACAAATGCGTAGTTGATTGCCAACCTTAACTGTATCAGGTTGTTGAGACACACCCCCAACAAGACTAAAAATTTTCTGAGAGATGGCTGCCATTATCGTGCAATTGTGCGGAACGGAGTATAAGAGATATAGAAGTTCTGACCTGTCTCAACACCAAAGATGTTTACGTCAGACGTTCCTGTATCATAAGCAATACAGTTAGCTCTCAGCATGGTTTCATCTTGAGCATTAAATTGGAACATCTCCTTTGATCCAACAACACTTCCCGCAAACACACGAGCAGCACGTTGGGTGATGTAATCCTTAAAGACTTGGGGAAGATCCTCAAAATTAAATAACCACACCACATCACAGCGAACTGGAACTGGATTAATGAATTTATAAGTATGGTTTACTTTATCGTAGAGTTTGCCGCTTCTTAATACGGTCTGGTATTGTTGAACATTTGAATTCTTGTTGTCTGAGATTTGTAGTACATTATCAGGTACAAGGATCTCATCATCAGTGTTAGGGGTAAATGGATAGTCGATTTCAGAATTGAAATGCCATCCTTCTCCTTGAACTTCACGGTTGACATTCTCAAGAATTGAAAGTGCCGTAGCAATCTCTGGGTTTGCGATGTCGAGCGACACCACTGGTGCCTGCCCGATACCCGTTAGCATCTGATTGATAGCCTGGAGTTGGGTTGTCATAATTCGGACAGGATTATTAAAAGAAAAGGAGCCAACCTTTAACAGTCAGCCCCAGTATTAAAAGGATCAGGTGTTACGGAAAGCACCGGCAACGCCGACGCGCACAGCACCGCAACCATAGGCCAGACGGCCCACAATCACGTCGCCTTGGTAGATCACCTTGGTATCGGCGCCCGTGGTTTGCACGGAGGGGCCAATAGCCTCAACGACACCAGCAGCATCGCGGTGGAAGATCAAACCACAGCTGTTGGTGAAGTCAGTAGCAATACCATAGGTGTTGTTCTCACCAGTCACGGCAGCAGCATCAATAGCAGCGCCAGAAGCCGAGCCATACTTCCCAAGGAAGGGGATGTTGTTGGACTTCTTGATGGAGATACCAGCGATCTCATAGAGACCATCACCAGAGTTCATGCTACCACCGGCAGCACCGTACTCACGGTTAAGGATATTGGTATCAACCTGAGAGATCAGGGCATAGTACTGACGGGGGCTCAGAACAGCCACGCGACCATCCTTAGGAGCAGCCACTTCATCAAGACGGGCAGCAGCTTCAAAGAAGCCATCAACCAGTGCTTGAGCGTCATATTCCTTGGAAGCACCAAGGTTGATTTGGAAGCCACCAGGCTCACCGGTCACAGCAGCCGAAGCAGCAGAGGCTTTGTCCAGAACGCGGAAGATACGGCGATCATAGAACTCAGCCAGGCTTTGACCAATCTGACGGGCGATAGGGCCACGGATGTCATACTGGCTCATGATCTCGTCGAGGTTATCAACGAAAGCAGAGGCGACCAGCAGGTCATCCAACGCGATGGTGGTTTCAGCGGCTGCTGGGTTGCCCGAACCGAGGATGGGCACACCAGGAGTGCGATAAGCAGCAGTGATGCGGCCAGTGTGAATGAATTGAGCTTGCTTACCACCACGCAGGGTCCGGTTCATGACCAGATCCTTAGCAATAGTAGAGTTACGGAAGGCTTCATAAACCTCACCCGTAAAGAGCTTCAGGAACAAGTTAGTCCGCTGAGCATAAGTAGGAGATTGGCCACCCGCTTTGTTAGCGGCGCCAAGATAAGATACGGTAGCAGTCATTAGGATAATGAATAAAAGGGATTTATAACGATTACAAGTACTTGTATTTGAAGATAAGGCAATAGATGTGTTGTATTGGGTGTCCACCGCAGCGGGCCAATACTCCAACCGGTTGGTTTTTTAACGAGGTATCCTTCCTCAAGGGAAAGGGGGTCCGACTTTGAGGTGCCCCCAATCCATTTAATTTAGGCGAGTCACGGAGACCCTACCAACTCCAGAGCCGGTCAGACCGATCTTGTCAGCCGCACCTTTACTTAGATCTAATCCCCTGCCATGAGCATAGGGACCACGATCATTGACCCGAACAACGGCACACCTATTGAAACAAACCTTGAGGCGTGTTCCAAATGGTAGTGTCTTGTGCGCTGCCGTAAGGCCGTTTTGATTGTATCGTTCACCATTGGCTGTTAGGTTCCCGTGGAAACCAGGACCATACCAAGAGCTTAAGACAGACAGAGTAGTTAGAAGAGGTAGCATGAGTTTTTTGCAAAGGACTTTTATATTGCTTACGGCGCGACCATTTTAACTCAGAGCAAGTCGCCAGAGGCGGCTAGTTTTTGTTCGACATCAAACCGATAAGCAGGGTCAGTACGATACCGCCTATCACTGATAGCCGTAGCTAGTTCAGCGTTAGAGCGGAATCCTTTGGCGCTACTCTTGGGTGCTTTGCCAGAGACCTGTTGACCTTCAAATCCAACGGAATCCCGATAGCGTTGATTGAGGGCTTGAACAGCAAAGAAAATAGCATCCTTGTTACCGCTATTGACAACGTTATCGTAGGCAGCAACTTCCTCAGGCTTGAGGTTATCGGCAGCCCATGCCAACGTGTCGTTGTAAGCATCCTGTCCCCCGACAGAATCAACAATTGTCTTAGCAGCATCAGTAGAGAGAGGCTGTGACTGAGCAACAGGATTGTTCTTTTGTAGTTCAAGATAAGCTTCGATGAGTTCTTCCGAAGGCATCTCCTTAAGCTTTTCGATTGTCTCGGGCTTAAGTTGATTATCATTAGAGTAGTACTCCTCTGAAGCCTCCTTTAGGAAGCTAACACGTTTGGATACCGGGGACTCAGTTTCCTGTTCCTCAGTGTCCCCATCATCACTCTCGTTTTCATCTGTCGAAGAGGACTCATCGGTTTCTTTCTGACCTAGTTTCTTTTGAAGTTCTAGGTATGCCTTTTCAAGGTCTTCTGCTGATTTGAATTTACCAGCATACTGAGAGTGTTCTTGGGCTTCAAGTTCACTGCGGCGATATTTATCTTCGGCCTCAGCTTCTTGTTTTTCAATTAGCTGGCTACCTTGTTCCATGAGACGTAGCTCTTCGGTTTGTCGAGCAGACGTAACATCTGGATCAGTAGCATCAAAAACAATTTCAGACATTTGGTTTAGTGAATGGTAATAGAAACGCGGCCCACACCAGGAGAGGTGACTTTAACATCACCATATTTGAATTGTTCCTTTGGTGTGATCTTTACTGGAGCCGGGTCAGTCTCATTGGGGAGGCTGTCCTGGGGCTGGCTGGCCGGTTGCTTGCGAGGCTGAATTGACGACATTTTGTAGGGCTTCAATAGAATCAGGGTTTTTGGTTGGGTCCATCATCGGAGCCTTAGCCAGCTGTCCTGCTTGTCCCATCAAACTTTGGGACATTTGCAGTTGCTGTGCCTTCTGCTGTTCCTGTTGACGCATGTCAGCAGTCTTAACCAGCTTGAGGGTATCAATGCCTTGAGCAGCAGCAAGACGCTTAACGGCTTCCTCTGGGTCAATGTATTGAGCCATAGCTTCTGGACCAAGGGCTTGTGAGATTGTCTGAAGGAACATCATGAGTGATTCACGATCTTGCCCACGACCAATGCCCTCAAGGCCAGCAATGATGGTTGGGTAGACAATACCCTTTGGTAGTTGTGGTAGTTCCTTGGAACGTTGAAGGGTGAAGAGTTTCCGTTGGAGGTACGGGCGAACCAGTTCTACGGTAAGGTTACCATAGATTCCACCAAGCTGCTCATTGAGTTCCTGCTGGGTAGCACGGATCTCCTCTGCGGTAGTACGTTCGCTTTGACGTACGGACAGAATGAGAAACGCTTCCGACAGTCGCTGCGTCAGGGACTGAATCATCTGATAGGCAGAAGAGAAGTCAGCCTGCTTGCTCACTTGAACAGCAGTAACATCTTCAGCCCTACCTTGAATGATTGCTCCATTGCCAGCCTTAGCCAGCGTAGAAGGCTTCACAGTAGCTGCTGGGCTCACCAGGAACACTACCTTGGCAGCAGCAGCAGAACCCTCCACCATGGCTTGCATGAGCCCCTCAAGGGACCGCAAGTCGCCTAGGTACTCCTCAATCCGACCACGCCCATAGTCTTCTCCATCCACAATATTAAAGCGGAGAGGTAGCCAAGGGGTGGTATTCTTTGGAGCCTTAGCAAGAGAGTCAGGAAGAATCTTCCCTTCTGCTTCTTGCCTCCATCGCCACTGTCCATCCTTGAGCTTAGCCCAAGTGTAAACAGCAACTTCATTTTCACCAACAGTAACATCAACACTAGGAGCACTAGTATTATCAGCTACATCATTTACATTCCTTGCTTGTTCTGTTTGAAACTCAGCAGGAAGGAATTGACGGTCAATTGATTCAACAGTAACGACCTCGGTGGGATTACCCTCTCCATCACGGACGACCACAAATCGGTCAAGAGGGTAAAGTTTAACACCACTTGAACCCATGTATACCAGAGCATTTCCGGTTACAATTAGGTGCTTCATTGCCTGGTGAAGGATAACACGATCCTGTGATTCGGCAATGGTTTGCATGACCACCCGTTCCATTTTGGAAAGGGAAAGATCAATCTCTGATTTAACAGCAGCACTTAAACTGGGGTCCAAGCTAAGCTTACCATCATTAATCTGAAGCTTGAAGAAAGTTGCGTTCACGGGGAACAAACTTAGCATCAGCTTAGATGCCATGACGTTAACGCCTTTAGCGCCCATGGATTGCCAAGGAGTGGGCAGTTTCTGACCATTAACAACCCCGGTGGGGGTCAATAGATAAGGAACAGAAAGGGCCGCACAATCCCTAGCAGTATCGAGAAAGATCGTTCTGTCGCTTGCCAGCTTTGCGTAACGACTTGCGGCAGATTGATTTTCCATTTGTTATTTACCAATACTAAGGTTAGGCATTGAAGAACCACCACCACCACTTGTTCCACCAAGGGGAATGTTCAAGCTAGAGGGACCTTGACTTGCTTGACGCATGGAGGCCCTGTTAGACATGGTGGGCTTTACTGTGGTAGGTGTTGTACTTGAAGTCACAGGAGTTGGAGCCGGGGGTGGCGGTTCCGGTGGAGCAGGCATTTTAGGAGCAAGGCACATGATACTAAGTTAGTTTAGATTTGAGGTAGCGGATTACCGCAATAGCACCAGCCATACGGCCAGCTTCCCACGCTGTCATCTCATGATCAGGATAATCATCAGGATACATTCGATCCAGTTCTTCAGTTAGAACAGCTAGATCAATGCGTCCCCCGACAACACTGGTGAGGGGAATGGTTTCAGCGTCGAAGTAAGCGTCAACCATATTGTGGGAGGTCGTTGTTGGAAGCTTCAAAAAATGCAGGCATCCGAGCCCTGGTGGTATCAGATAGGCCAGGTGCCTTTCCTTTTTCATAAAGGGAATCTGATTGAGCCAACCAGAAATCCTTATCAAGATATTTGCTTTCAGATTTACCAAGCCCATCTACTACCCATCCCACAGTCGCTCTGCGAAGTCGATTGAGGCTTGATGTGGACTTGAGGCCAAGCTCAGAGCAGACCATCGAGTGGATGGCAACGTGGGTTTGTTCATCTCGGCTGATGTCGGCTGCTGTAGTTCTGATTCCGATGTCACCATTGAATCGGAAGAAGGGGAGGATAACGAAGAAGACACTGCGTTCAAGGATTGCGGCTTTTAGTAGTGGATGTTCAGGGGCATCCAGCCACGCCTTAAGAATGTGCTTGGCTTCTGATTCAAACTTCTCGTCTGAACCATGAGCAGCTACCACATAATTAAGAGCTTGATCATGCCTCTCTTCATCCATTTGATTAGAAAGAAGAGCTTCCCTAACACCAGGGGTCTTAGGTAGTTCCTTTTCAAGTCCCTGCTGGAGAAACTCACGAACGGGTAGTTCTAGGTGACGGAGACCAAGGGCCCGAAATAGGGCATCCTCAGCTCCATCAACCAGCTTCCCACGTTGAACAGCAACAGGCGTCCACTTCCGCTTTCTGGAGATTACTTGATCATAAGGTGATGTGTGCTTAGTCATTCTCCACAAGGAATACAAGGTTCGTTTTTAAACTCAGTCTCTTCCTCAAAGGAAAAAAGATCTCTAAAGTCATCATCAAGCGCAGCCATTGCATCATCCTTTGCTTGAGTGTCTGGCAATACTTGAAGGGCATAGTAGAGGGATGTCTGGGATGATGCCATCCAATCCCTTAGGAACTCACGGTTGTAAGTAACAACATCGGACCATGAGTTAAAGGAGTACCCATGAAATAGCATCGTTGATCGGAACAACGTTACAATTCCATCAGCTACCTTTTTGTAATCAGCCCAGCCAACTTCCGATGCAATCTCGCAGTCAGGTGGGTACGCAAACGATTGAACTCCAAACGTCCCAGAATCGCGGTCAACGTGGCGGCTAATAGGAGGAGCCAACTCAGGAGTGGTAGTGTACCCCCGAAGATCAACGTTGTTGTAACTACAAGAAGCGGTAGGAGCAATGGCAAAGGCCCGGTGCATGTTCGCATGACGAGCGATCTGCGCCGCAATCTCGATTGACTTGGCCAACTCTGAGACGAGGAGGTAGGCTGGTGTATGTACTGGTTGGTGTGAGATGTAAGCATCGAGAGCGTCGCCAAACTGTTTGTAAGTTACCCCATTTTGACATAGGAAGTTAGCCAATCCAAGAACACCTAGTCCAACCTGACGGTCTACTTCCGGAGAGAGATATTCCCCTGTGTCTCCAACGCCTGTATTGGCGTGAAGATTAATCAGGGAAGTCATTCCTTCTACGAAAGCTGGAGTGAGGTCTTCGAAACGACAAGCACCCAAATTGATATGCTGAAGAAGGCAAGTGCCACGGCTAGGTAGATAAACTTCAAGGCAGACATTTCCATAAATACGATTACCATCCGCATCAAAGCGAATCTTATTTAGCCAGATGTCACCCTTCTTAATTCCATCAAGGGTTGCATCTATCAACTCAGGAGATGCGCTGGTAAGAAAGGCACCATCAACGTTGAGACACCGCTTAACCCAGGACAACTCAGAACGTGATGCCTTGACGAATTCAAGGGCATCTGGATGAGTATAATCAAGGTGGCACACAACAGCACCATTTTTATAAATGCCACCACGCCTCAGGATTTCATTGAGCGTTGAATATATGCGGGCAAAAGAGACAGGACCTGACGCCACGAGTCCTCTACCGTTTTCACTTCCCCGCTCACGGAGTTTAGAAAGGTGGACAGCAACTCCTGCTCCGTTACGGAGGGCATGGGAGACGAATCTCCAACTGGCTTCGATTCCATTGGGACCTTCCATTTCATCTTCAACAACGAAGACAGTACAAGACACAGGCAAACGTGATTCTGGATCATCAATCCAGCTTTGAACCCGGCCAGTGCGGGCAATTTGAGAGGCGGTCATAGAAGGTCAGTCAGGAATGGTGGTTGGTAGTTCGGGCCCTTGAGTATCTTACCATCTTCGCGGCGGAGGGGCTTGCCATCCACGAATTTGCTCATATTGCTTTCAAAGAGTCTGGCCATCGCTGTGTCCAGATTCCAGCCCCGAGCCAAGGCATACTGGTAGCAGACAAAGACGAGATCTGCTAGTTCCTTGAGGGTATGCTCAGCACTATCGCTGTGATCTTCGGCGCAGTGTGCTTCTATGAATTCATGAAACTCTTCCCGAATCAAGCGCATCTGCATATCTTGAACGCCTTCATCCTTTGGATCTAAGGATTGCTCAGCAGCAAGCCGAAAGACGAAAGCCTGTTCAATTAGGTGCTTTGGAGTGGTGGTCATTGGTTAGGGTGTCGATCTTTTTGTTGAGGTATACTTGAGCCTTGAGGAGGTCGTCGAGCGTAGACTCCTTATCCTTTCGGCCAGCACGGCAGAGATACTTAATGACGTTACCAGCCAGAAAATCGAGCTGCTGATCCACAATAAAATCCCAAACCTGAATTCGTCCATGTTGGTAGTGCTTAGGGTTGGTCTTTGAAAAGGTCAGCATACTTTCTTTGGATGGATTGGAGCTGTTGTTCTCGTAAAAATCGTCCCACTGGTCCCGGTCGTAAACATTGTTTGTCATACCAGAATCGTAATTCAAAAAGTCTGCGATAGGTTTGTAACCTAATGTTGATAAAGGATTCACCTATTCGCAGCCAAAGGTAATAGAGTAGGTTAGGTTCAAGGATGTAAACAATAGCCAACAATAAGCCAAGGTCTAATCCAATGAAGGTGGGGTCCATAGGATAGGCTCCTTAGTTGTTGAGTTGTACTCACCAGGACGCAGGATTCGTGCCAAGCGAGCATTGCGTAGGGCGTCTTCTTCGGTCTGCCCTGCCTTGACGTATGCGGCAACAATATCCTGCCAAGGGTTGTCACCGGCTGCGTCAAGGATCTTCTTACTGGATACTGCTCCGATGCCGGGTACTCCTTTATACCCGTCAACGGGGTCACCCGTTAGGCATTGGGTCCAGAACCAATAGTCAGCTTCCTCTGGAGTTACATTGAATTCATCTTCCCCGTTGTACAATCGGCAGGCAATCTGCTTCATGTCTTTGTCGGGACTAACTAATATGAAGTCCCGTGGGTCTAGGTGACATTCAATACCAAGCGCATCATCGGCTTCTACATTCTTGTAGCGCACAACTTTGTAATGCTTGGCGCACCAATCCAGCAACCTACGATAACCAACTGGTTTACGCTTGGTACGCTTTCCCTTGTAATCGGGACATACGGTCTTACGGAAGTTGTTGGTATCAGAGAAGTAAAGAGTGACATTGGTTGTGTCAAACTTACTGCGAAGCTTGCTCACCTCTCCTTCGAAAATGTCTAGTACGACACGGAAGTTAGAGGCAATGGTAATCAGATCATCACCCCAATCAAGCTCCGTCTCTGCTGATTGACATGCCCGGTAGGCGTAGAAGTCAGCGTCAACCCTCAATTGAAGATCAGTGACAGTCCGCCCAGGAGCTACCATCTTTTGCTTCAGAGGCAAGGGGGACTTTGAGGTTGTAGTACTCTCCGGCTTGGACAATCGCCCATTCGAGTTGGAACTTGGCATCAGAAATAAGGTGTGGTTTAACAGCTAATTGAATCTCATCGTGAATCCAACCAAGCCATTGATAGTCAATGTCCCACTGGTATCCAAGATCATTAAGTTGTTGATAAGTGATGACGTTCCATCGCTTACAAACAATTGCTCCAGCACTCTGGAGTAGGTAGTTGAGGGCAGCGTGTTTCTTGCCTTGGAGGCGGATAGGACGCCCATCAAGGCCCTTGAGCACATCACCCTCTGCTCGCTTGGCAACAGCCGTTAGGAGCCCTTCTAGGCCCGGTATGGCCTCAAGGAACTTCCTTCTGATTTCCTTGCCAAGAACAGTCGCTTTCTTATCATCTAGGGACTTGTCTAGAGAAGTACCGATCTTCTTATCCGATGCCCCGTAAATGAAGGCATACGTCAAGGTCTTAACGTCCTTGCGTGAGCAGCCAACTCGATCAGCATTTTGTTGATGAATGTCCCCATTGACAACAACGTCAGCAAAAGACCCTCCATCAAAATGAGCAAGATAATGACCGAGCATACGAAGCTCCAAGCCAGAAGCATCCGCACCCACTTGAGCCATGCCTTTACCCGGTAGAAACAACTTGCGGCAGCGTGGGTCACTGCTCGTTTGCCCAAGATTGGGACGTGAGTGTGCATTACGACCTGTGTTGGTTGCTAGTTGACAGACGTGGTGGATACGTCCTTCTTTGGTGACAGTCTTGAGCCAAGCATTAGCACCATCGGATAGTTGACCAAGGGCTTTTTGTAGTTCAAGAAGACGGGCAAAGATTTTAGCTTCATCCGTATCAATACCCATAAGGATACCCTCATCAATCTTTGGCCTACCAGTGTCGGTAAAGGAGTCTGGTTTCCACCCCCTCCAGGTCATAAATGCCCAGCCGATGTGATCACGCGAGGTAGGGTTGAACTCCTTGAGTTTGGTGAAGGAACACTCATCTACAAGAACTTTTAGGTTGTTGTAAATTTGTTCTTGCTGTACTCCTGTCTCTTTAAAATAACCCTTAGTGCTGTTGTTTCTTTTAGGAAGCATAATGCCCCCGTCAACATACGGAAAGGCTTCCCGCATTTGATCAGCTAGTTTATCCATCTCTGTTCGGAGAGTGGCTTCTAGTTTTTGGGCAGCAACAACATCAAAGGGCCAACCGGATACCTCCTGCTTAGCCATGATCGTGGCTAGGTCATGCTCAAGGCGAATGGAATCTTGGTAGTCACCAATTCCTTTCCCCTCAAATAACTTAAAGAGTGACCCAACAACGTGAACATCCTGCTCACAATAATCCTCCATTTCCTGGGACCACGATACCCAATCCGTATGCTTGGCAAACTCACCTTTGTAATCACCAAGACGATAACCCCAAGACTCCAAGGAGTGACGGCCGTAAAGCTTACTTGGCATTCCGATTGGTTTCTTACGGAAGTCCCGAGACAGGATATCCGGAAAGAACATCCGGCTAAGGATCAGAGTATCGAATAGGGTGGCTTTGGGATTGAAGAAGGGGTAGATGCCTTGGATAACCGGTATGTCAAAGCCAACAATGTTATGGCCGATAAGAACATCAGCCTCTTGGAGAAAGGTAATAGCATTAGTGATTGAGTCAGAGTTTCCGGTGTCATTAAAGCGAAACACTTCCTCAGTGTCGATGTCCTTGACAACAACGCAATGAATGTGATCTAACCCCTGACGGGGTAGGCCGTTGGTTTCAATGTCAAATAGTAGTCGCATCGCGCCCCTCCAACTCGTCGGCTAGAGATTGAAGTCGATTCCTAATATTAAGTTTTACCAATCCAGTTCTTGTAGATGGACGGGTAGTAAAAGGTGGCACCACCTGATCAGCAGCAGCCCGCAAGACGGCAGCAGCACACCGATAATCTTTTTCTAAAGGGCCATCTAACCAGCCACAGTTGTTCATGTAGGCATCCAGCACCGCATCAGCGGCGGGGGAAAGGTCATTCATGACCAGTTGCCGGGTTCTTCCCGGTCGAGAAGTTCTTGTGTCTTAGCAGATGGTGTGCCGCATTCTTCGCAGAACCAGCCACCAGGAATCATCTCACTGTAAATGAACTTGTTCCATCCACAAGTGATACAAACCTCATCATCAGAAGGCGTAGTCATCATCAATCTCAGTAGTGGGTTTAAAAGCTGTGGTGAGGTCTTCAGTCATTCTACCAGTAGATCCGTTGAATGTGATGGTTCCTGCCTGTCCTGTTTGCCCATTGAAACGGTTCTTCAGGACACGGATGTTGGCCATGTTGTCTCCAGCAGAGAGGTTACGCTCAAGGGCGATCACCATATCGGATAGCTGGACAATCGAGTGAGACCCCCGAAGTTGCCCAAGGCTGACCTGTTGACCATCCTCGTGTCCTTTGTCGCCTTGTGGGCGCTTCAGGTGGCTGATCAGCAGCATCCCAATACCAGTCTCCTCCACAAAGGAACGGAGCTTAGTCATGGTCACATCAATCAGCTTCCTCTCATCGTGTGATTCATTACCCGACATAAGGATAGAAAGGTGATCAAGAATGATCCACCCTACTTCCTTGGCCAGTGCCATGAACCGGCAGTCACTGAGGATACTGTCGGGGTCAACACTACCAAACCCATCACGCAGGTATACCTGACCAGTACCAAGACTAGCATCAAAGGCATCTTTAAGATCCTTCTCAGGTAATTCATTGTTTAGATGAAGGGGTTTGTTTGCTTTGATTGACATCAACCTAAGAGCAGTCCGTTGAAGACTTTCCTCAAGGGCAATGTATCCTACCTTTTCACCTTGATCAACAAGAGCCTGGGCTATTTCACCACAGAAGGTACTCTTACCGACGCCGGAACCTGAGGTGACAGTGACCAACTCCCCTTTCCTAAGACCACTAGTGATACGGTCAAGAGCAGTAAAGGGCCAATCAGCATCCCTGCCATGAAGGGGCCGAGTTGCGAGAGCGAATAAGTCTCGTCCGTCGATAACAGTCTTTGGCGAATAGGGTTTTCTATTCCAGAGGACTGTCGATGTGATTGCCTCATAGTCTTTTGCAATTAATGCCTCGTTGGCATCTTTATATGAATCAAGTCGAGCAATGAACAGTTTATCATGGGGAAACAAACTAGCACAGTCTTGTGCTGCTTGCTGTCCTGCCTCATCTGAGTCAAAGAAGAGAACAATAGACTCAAACCCCATAAGCCATTTTAACTGGTGTTGTAGAGCCTTTTTGGCACCAGCAGCGCCATTTGGTAGGCTAACAACCGGCCAGGTCGGGCGGATTTGATACACACTAAGGCAATCTAACTCGCCTTCGGTGATGACAATCTCCTTACCACGTCCCCATAGTTGTTGACCAAACAAAGCGTGGTCTTCGTTCTTACCCGTCCACCTAAAGTCCTTGTCGGTGTCCCTACTCTTAAAGCCAACCAGTTGGCCAGCCTGTGAGTAGTAAGGGAACCTAATGGTTTTGGTGTCGTGATCATATCGAACGTTGAACTTCTTTAAGGTATCTTCCCTAAGGTTTCTACCCTTGAGAGGAACAAAGTCCCCAGTAAAGTCCATGAGATGGGTGTGGGTTTTGGTGATCGTGGTTGGTGTATCGTCCCCATGTTCATAGTAAAGGCAGGAAAAGCAATGCCCGTGTCCGTCCGTATAACGAGCAAGGGCATCACTACTACCACAACTAGGACATGGTTCGTGCTTAAGAAACTCGTTCTCGGAGTGCATTTCGAACTGAATCAGCGGCATTAGTCATTGAAGCGTGATAAGCCATCCAATCTTCAAGCTCATCAATGATTAACTTGGCAATGTCATCAGGGGCAATGTCCTTAGTATGGACATAATCCAGACACTCAACAAGGGTGTCAGCAAAATGTTCACCAAGTCGCTTAAGAATTTCTTCCTTACTTGATGTCGCAGTTGAGATCATTGAACCAATCGAGTGGGATGTCGTGTGATGGTGCCCACAAAAAGCCATTCTTTTCTGCCCACTTAGCGTAGGTAGTCTGACTGGTTTTTGTGAGCGTGTTATACGGGGCTTGGAAGACAAGTCGAATATCAAGAGTTGGATGCTGCTTTTTAACGGCAAGCATCTTCCTTCGATCTTCTGGTTTGAAGTAACCCTTGGCTTCCAGTATGACCCCGTTGGGCAGGATGAAATCTGGTGTGTAGACAGCAGATAATGTGTAGGTAAGCTTTAGAGTTTCATATTCAAACTGGTGCCCATTCAGTTCGAACCACCGTGCCAGCTTTTCTTCAAGGCGGCTACGGTATTTAGGCATTAGAAGGGTACATCATCAGCATCGTAGCCTACTGGCCCAATACCAGGATCTTCAGCCGGTTCAAAGCTGGGGCTACCACCCTTAAACCCATCTGTCTTACCGAACAGCGCAGCCACGCCATCCTCATCAAGGCCACCGCTATCAGAACCTCCCCCGCTAACCAGCTTGAGGATTTGAGCACCTCGCACCTTAACGGAGCAACCAACCTTTTGACCAAAGACATAAGGCTTAAGATCCACGATCAATTTAACAACAGTACCTTTCCAGATCTGTGTGTCAAGGTCAATAGGAACCCCATCTGTATCCACCCAAGGGAACATAGGAGTAGTGCTTTCACCACCGTAGCTAACCTTAATAAACCCTTCCTCATCCCACTTAGGGAGTTCAGCAGAGAATCGTTTGCCAGCCATTTTGTTCTTACCCCATTCCAATGCCTTTTGATAGGCATCTTCAAACTTGGTAAGGAACTCCTCAGGCACCTTAAATCCAATGGTGCAGTTGTTAAACTTACCACTTGGAACTAGTGCGTTGATGTAACCTTCGAGGCTTGTGGTGATGATGAAACGTGTATCAGACATCTTTGGTAAGAAATTCGTGGTGTGCGATAAGGTCGATAAAATCAACCAGGGTGTCATCCAGCAATAGATCAGCACGGGTTGCCCAATACTGAACATGTTCTGGTAACCAACAAAGACCGTAGCCTATGTTAATGCGCTCAGCTAACTCAATAGCGTAAGCATCGGAGGGAATGGTTAGTTCCAAGATTTCAGACGTCAAGGATACTCTCCACAGTGGTGTAAGCCTCATCGTATGCCTCAAGACATGCCATAGCATTGCTTCCGTTTTCGGCAGCCTCAGTCAAAAAGGCACACTCAGCAAAGACATTACAAAGGTAATCAACAAAGGTTACCTCGTAATGATCCTCTTCATTACCCTTCTCTTGAAACTCCCACTCTTCGTAGTAGTTATCAATCACAGAAGGGTGAAGACCCAAAAGCTCAGCAATTTCCTTAAGTTCCATTAGCAAAAGAAGTAAGAGGATTGTTGGACATCATTGATGTCAAGCGTATTTAACATGACACTCTCGTCAAAGTCAACCCCTAGCTGTTCTGCCCATTGCTGGAGCACTGGCTGTGAGTAGATCTCAACGAACTTATCACGGATTGCCAAACCTAGATCATCCATGTCACAGGAACGACCAAGCACACAATCATGTATCACAGTAAATGGGGCATCCCACTCCGCAAATACAAGGTGAAGCAACGCAGCATCTAAACTATGAACTAGATTAGGTGATGCGGCTGTCTTGGATTTAGCTAAGTTGATCTGACGCTCATCCCATTCCTTTAAGAGGTTTGTTAATACAGTTTGTCCAAGTAGTTTAGTTGTAATTCTATCCACATCATTATGGCGATACTCCTGAATAACATGAAACCCAGAAGGTGTCACCCATTCAACAGTTGTCTTACCAGCCTTGATACATTCACCCGCCACCTTCTGGATAAACTCCATAGAACGACAAGGACCATCAAAGACTTGCTTGACACCATAACGATAGATAGCTTTCACGATCATCTGTAACTCACCCTTCTCAAGTTTAATTCCCTTGAGTTCCTGACGTATGTAATCACGAGCACTGTTTTCCGTCACCCCGTAAGGTGTTGTCATGACAGTTCTCTTGGTTACTTTTCTTGTGATCAAATGATGTAGATGCTCAGGAAGAATCTCCTTTGCCTTCTCAGCAACGATCTTATACCCGTCAGAGGGTTTGTCAGTAGGGACAACGTTGACCATTTCAGCAGCAGTCTTATCTAGTGCTAATGCTGACAAGTGTTGAAGACCAGAACAAGTAGCATCAACTGACACAGGAAGACCAGATGTCTTCTTGCTTCCTTTGATGACACATTCATAGTACTCAATACTAGCAGCAATAAAACACCAGGGTTCTTCTGCTGTTTCCCATAGACCAACTGTTCCCTCAGGATCAGAAGCTATTTGAGTTAAGAAATCATGGTTCTTTTTGACCCATGCTATTCTCTCATCCATTGGTGCTTTATCCAGTCCATAAGTAGTAGCAACCTGAAAGGCTAACCACCACTCATTAACAGGACCCTCTTCTTCAAAGTAAATCAGACTCTTGTCGAAATCTGTACCTTGAGGACTGAGACTTGTGGGAATAGGATAAACCCTACCCCTAAAATCAAACGACCAAGGAACCCAAAAGACTTCACCCTTGTACTTGTTAGCTACATAAAGAGCCTCAGTTGTTCGATAGTTCTTCTGTGCCAAAGCTGCGTTCATATCCTCAATCTGAGTTCGTGCCTTTTTATAAGCATTACGATCCTCGATTGCGGCTGTTTCCCACGGCTCTGGCTTTGACGGTGGAGGTGATGGCTCCTCCGCTCGGAACTTACCCACCCTTAGGCGGCGTTCCATACAGAAGTTGGCTAGCTCCAGCACCCTGCCGTTGATACGATAGGGGACCTTCTGGAGCCGGTTTAGCATGACAAGAGCCGTGCTATCTGGTGCTAGTGCAAGACTTCGCCGCTTTTTCCTTGAAACTCCTGTTCTGATCAGGGAAGTTAGCCTTCTGAGGTCGTTGGTTAAATACCCACCCATTGTCCTGACCCCCCAGTCGTTTGGCTCACACAGCATGGGCCACATACAACCAGCAAACGCCTCAGCCTGCTCCATAAGCGCCATCTTGGCCTTTAGGAACTCTGGGTGGTATACCAGAGTGTTTTGACTCTCTGTCGGGGTCTTAAAGACCTGCTTGACGGTCACCCAACCCGTAGCCCTAACCAACCGATCAAACAACCATCCTCCAACCAAGTGTTTAACACTAGTTGTCCATTTCAATCTATCTATTCCATTCTTACGCATTACTGATGTATAACGCTGTACTTTATACCGATAACCCTTGTGTGCATGAATTAGAGACTTGGCGTCGCTAAATAAGATCGGATACTTACGTTGAAAGTCATCAAGCATTATCTGATCGTGAATTTTATCACCAATCATTTGAGTAACTACTGGATACTTCAAGCATTCAGTACCTCTTACCCCCAATACATCCAACACACACTTAGCTGTGATCAATGCTAATACCGCAGGATCACAGTCCTTAATCATAACAACTGCTGCGGCCTTATCAGTAGCCCAACCCTGGCTAATGCGGCTAATCTTACCCGCAATCTCATTAGTAATACTCTCTAACCCTTGCTTAATAAACGCTGACCCATAAACAGTAGAACTAGCATAAAGCCTGTCCTCTGCTGCTCTGGTGCGTTCCCTGAGGCGTTTAATCGCTTCACTACGGGCATCAAGTTCTCGCTGTAATTGACGGGCGAGCTGCTCAGTTGTGGCCATAAGTTAAGAGGCTTGTGATGATTGGATAATGTTCCTAGCATTACGAATAATCATTATCCTTGATACAATCTTTACTAATTGTTGTGTTGCTTCAATCTCTTCTTCTGCCCCATCAACACCCAATTGTGCCAATAGTAGATCCTCAGGATGTACATCAGGAAGCTTAGTTACTTCCCCTGTTTCTTCATCCTCTTCATGGGTAGCTAATACATCCCCATGTGCCTCTAACCTAGACCCAAGATCAATCAATCTATCCAAACTACAATGCAACAACCCATAGAGTTGTACCTCATACTTAGTTTCCCGGTACTGTTGATAAGCCATTGATTTGTGGGTGACGTGATGCCTTATTGAAGGCTTGATAAGCAAGAACCATAGCTAACCCTTTCTTATTAAGGTAGCTATATTGCCTTATTTGGTTGCGCTTAGCTAGTTTCCTAAGTTGTCGCCAAGTTAATACCTCAGAAAGGTGTGTTGCTAAGGTGTCTGGGTTGGGCAAGTGTTGGCGGCCTGTGATACGCAAAGCGGATTCGAAGTCCATTCAGGTTCAATATGAAGGGTTAGATCAACAATACGTTGAGAGGGATTAAACTCAATGATCGTGACTATTGCATGGGCTTTGTTGTAAGCCATGACACACCCATTAGTTCCATCAGGAAACCAATAGGAATAAGGGGTAACCATTACTTACCCTTCATGGCTGGTAACCTAAAGCAATAGTCAAGGTGTGCCTCTTGGATCTTTTTACGAACCCACATAACCCTGGGCTCTGTTGTCATTGTGGCTGCCCTAAAGATCTCCACAATTAACATCATTTGCATCTCAGTTAATGAATCAGACCCCTTCTGTCTGATCTGTTCAATCATACGCCTCATTTCTGGCGGGAAACTATCCCAATTAGGCTCTCTATCCTTTGTTGCGGTTGTCATTGTTTGTATAC
>Ga0315290_10000571_pt1 | contig 24257 bp, 23 predicted proteins | sample YL17G12_0_MG_FD_203627 | JGI IMG/M metagenome (GOLD analysis project Ga0315290, IMG submission 203627) | Sediment microbial communities from Yellowstone Lake, YNP, Wyoming, USA - YL17G12_0 | ecosystem: Environmental > Aquatic > Freshwater > Lake > Sediment | place: USA: Wyoming | collected... | reverse complement strand
TGAGGTGTTCGAGCGCCGCCGTGCCTTGCTGCTCGAGCAGCCTGAAGAGCACCTCCGTGTCGGATCGCGTCGTGAATCGCGTGCCGGCGGCGACCTTCGCCCGCAGATCCTCGAAGTTGAAGATCTCGCCGTTGTACGTGATGACATACCGCGGGTTCAGGCTGAACGGCTGGTTCGCGTCCGGGCTCAGGTCGATGATGCTCAGGCGCGTGTGTTCGAGGACGACCTCGTCGTCGCACCAGCGCCCCCGGGCGTCCGGGCCACGATGGCCCAGCCTGCTGCCGCCTGAGTAGCCGTCGCACAGACGCGGCCACGACCCCGCCATGCCGAAGATGCCGCACATCGTCTAGGCGCCCTGCGCCCGGGTCAGCTTCATGACGACGAATTCGGATCCGTCGTGCGTGTCCATTGAGCAGCGACGGAACCCGAGGGCCTCGTTGAGGAGGATGTTGCGTGCGTTGTCCACCCGGGTGACCGCGTAGAGATCGTCGAGCCTCAGCCAGCCGAAGGCGAAGGCGACAAGGGCCCGGGTCGCCCCCTTGGCCAGGCCCTTGCCTCGGTAGCCGGCCTCACCGATGTACTTCCCGATCTCGGGCCTGTCGCTCGAGAGGCCCGTCAGATAGAAGACCCCGATCGGCGCGTTGCAGGCGGCGTCGACGAGCACGAGGTCCACGCGGTCCTGCGTGCCATAGCTGGCCAGGAAGCGCTCGTGCGCCTCCCGCGTCAGGCCGGACGCACTGCGGAAGTTCCCGATGATCGCATGGTCGTTCCGCCAGCGAAGGACCGCGTCTGTATGTTCGGCGCCCAGCAGCTCGAATCGGAACGCGTCGCCGAGCACGTCCCGGTAGCCTCGGGCGTGCAGGTACTTCACCGCCACGACGAGGGCATGCGCGGCGGGCGGGGTGGCAGTCACGCGTTCTCCAGGGGGCGGCATCCGCGTTGCGCCCGAGGGCGTCACGTCTTCCTCGCGACGAGGTATCTCCGCCGCGGTTCCGCCTCGATGGCGACACCGGCGTACCCGTGCTCGCGACAGATGCGGTCGGCCGCCGCGACGACCCCCGGGAACAGGTCGGGCGTGTAGTCGTCGAAAAAGAGCACGTCCCCGGTTCTCTGCTGATCCCGGATGGAGAAGAACTCGGCCATCACGTGCTCGTCGGTGTGCACGCATCCCGCCAGGGTCGCATACAGGAGTCGACCGTGCTGATCGCAGACATCCGACGACTTGATGGTCACCTGCGTGAGCAGCCCGAGGCGATGGAATCACTCGGGATCGATCGCAGCGCCGGCCTCTCGTTCATAGCGATCGACGGCCGGGTAGGCCCGCCGCCGCGCCTCGACCCACCGCCGCTCGTACTCGGCGGTCGGTGCCAGCGGCTCCTTGCACAGCGGATGTCCGGACCAGCGCCGGTCTGCCCGTTCCTGGAGCCGTGCCAGGGCCGCGTCTGCGGCCTGGTCGAGCCACCGGCGTGCCGCGCGGATCACGCGGGCCATGTTTGCCTCTCACGCCTGTTCATCAGCGCCGTGATCTTGCTGACGACCTTCCTCGGTGTCGCCCGGGACAGACGCAGGAGCACGGCGGCCAGCGATTCGCCCTGCGGAAATGTCTTGAGCAGGTGATTCAGGACCGCGAACACCCGCTGGCCAGAGAGCGCCCGCAGGAGCCATCGAGGAATGGTCGGTTCGTTCAGGGCGGTGTGGAGCACTCGGAGGTAGGGTTCGATGTTCTCCTTGTCCAAATACGACGCCCGATAGTGAATCGGGTCGTCGCGCGTGATGATGCCGTCGGCGAGGGCTCGTGAGAACATCGCGCTTCCCGGAAACCAGTTGAGGTGATACTGGACGAACTTCGCGGGCCGGGCAATCAGCGTCAACGATCGGAACGACTCGAGGTTCTCGTCCGGGCTCTGATAGGGGTTGCCCAGGATCACGTCAAAGGTCGGTGGAAGCGTCTTGAAGGCCTTCGCGGTCTCCACCATGATGTTGGCACTCTCGAGTACTCTCGGGACCGGAGTCTTGCGGTTGAACACGTCGAAGAGAACGCGACGGGACAGGCTCTCAATGCCCATCCCGAAATGCATGCAGCCAGCTTTCGCGAGCATCTCCAGTTTCCGAGCGGTAGTACTCAGGGGGTGCCCCAGCACCCTGAAAGGCTTCCTGATCCTGGCTTCGTACTGCTCGGAGAAATCGGCGATCCACGCCTCTGCGTGATTCAAGAAGGTATCATCGCTGAGGCTGATCACGTCGATCATGTCCCCGTGAGCAGCCAGCACGGTTTCGAGCTCCCCAATCACCGCTGAAACGCTCCTCGCCCTGAAGGGCAGCGCCTTCTTGTCTTGCGACCCGATGGAGCAGTATGTGCAGGAGTAAGGGCAGCCTCGCGCCGAGATCGTTTTGTAGGGCAACAACTTCCACTCCCCTTCGACGGTAGGGTACCGCTTCTGGTACTTGCGGTACGCCTCGGGAGTCTCTGCGACAACCTGCTCTCGACCATCCGGGCCAACGATGTAGAAGTGTCCGTCGAAGGAGAAGTCAAGGTAGGGGAATCGATCCAGCACCGGCTCCGCGCGCCTCGGTTCGGCTCTGATGACGTGCCCGTTCCTGCTGGAGACCGTACCCGGAATGCGATCCGTCGACTCCCCCCTTTGCAGGTTCGCTACGATGTCGAGCAGCGTGTCCTCACCGTCGCCGAGGCACAGGATGTCCGCATGAGCGAGGCAGGAGTCCGGAGACGCCGAAACGTGAGGCCCCCCCCACACGACGGGCTTGCCCGTCCTGCCCCGAATTGCAGCGGACAAGTCGGCCATGGCATCGAAGAAGTGCGCCAACACGGAAAACCCGACGACGTCCGCATCCTGGATCAATTCGACGACGGCATCCTTGAGCCTGTCGCTGCACTCGTACTTCACGTCTCGCGCGTAACGTGTTCCGTCCGCTTCCGGAATGAGGCTGGGAATGAACACCAGACGCGTGTTCTGTCCGTTCGCCCGCAGATACGACGACAGGTAGCGCCCCCCCACTGCCGCGGGCTGAAGCGGTACGATGATGGCGGTCTTCATACACTCACCCGCTGGATGATGGCTTCGCATGGGAGCGCTCGTTGGCGCCGGCGGGCTCGTGGCCACGGCCCGCCGAATCATCGCGCGTATCAGGAAGGGGCTCACTGCCCGAATCGCGCGCCTGCCGCCATCGCACGAGGCTTCCGGCCAGGGCGCCGTCCCTGGCTGCAACCAGCCCGGTGTGGCGGCGCGGCGGTCCGTAGGCGACATCCGCACCCGCGCCATCGACCAGGCACCCTCCGGCTTCCTGGAGAATCAGGTGTGGCGGCGCCAGGTCCCAGTCCCGCACCGTGACGGCCTTGACGAACACATCGGCTGTCCCGTCCGCCACGCGGCAGATCTTGAGGCCGATGCTACCGCACTCCAGGTAATGCGCGAAGGGCCACGCGGCATAGAGGTCCGCTGCAACGCCGGAAGGCGACGGGGTGTTGTCGATGAGCGTCAGACCGGCGGATCTCTCCGCGGGCAGTCGGAGTCCGTTGCAAAACGCGCCACGCCCTCTCTCGGCGACGAACAGTTGCTGATGGGCCGGCGCGAAGACCGCCGCCAGCACGGGCACCTGCCGATTCATCAATGCCACCTGCGTCACGAAGCCGGAGAACCCCTGGGCGTAGCTCGCCGTACCGTCGATCGGGTCGATCAGCCAGTACACCTCCGCCTCGCACGCGGCCTCGGGCGACTCGTCCTCCTCGCTGACGATCGGGATCGGCGGCGCGATGGCGGCCAGGCCCAGGCAGAGCTTCTCGTGGGCCCAGCGGTCGGCCTTGGCGTGGAACTGCGAGCCGTCCCACGCGCCCTCCACGCCCCCGGCCGTCCGCCAGGACAGCAGCGACTGGCCGACCTCTCGGACGAGTTCGGCAACCGCATCCTTCATTGCCATGGGACCGTCTTGGCGCCGCCCCGGGGAATCTGGAAGCCCTGGCCCGCCGGTCAGGCCAGGAACTGGTTGTGCCACGAACGTCTCAGGCGCAGACCGTCGCGAAACGCCGCCAGGCCGCGACGGTCCCGCCGGCCGCCCCCGAGGTAGCAGCCCACGAAGTCCACGCCGGCTGCCAGCGCCAGACAGGCGGTGGTCGAGATGCGCGGGTTGATCTCGAAGGGCTTCACATCACCTGACGCAGTCTTGAACAGCTGGATATTGAAGCACCCGGCGACCGGATCCGCGGCGTGAATCGACGTGCAGGCCGCCATGACCGCGTCATCGTGGTGGGTCTCCGCCCTGAGCGTAATACCGCGCTTGATGCCGACCTTCACGGGCACGACCGCCCGCAAGATCCGGCCCCTGTCGGCCACGACGGTGACGGTGTACTCCTGCCCCTCGAGCAACTCCTGGACGATGAAGTCCGCCGGAGGCCGGCGGCAGAGCACGAGATGGGCACGCAGTTCGTCTTCAGCTCGGACAACGGCAACGTCGCGTGAACCCCGGCCGCGGCGGGGCTTGACGATGCACGGGAACGGGATCTTCCGGTGATCGGACAGCGACTCGGTAGCCGGGGTCGGCAGGCCGCGGGCCCTGAGCCGCTCGTGTGAGGCCAGCTTGTCCAGGTGCGTCTCGATGAAACCCGTCGACGGCAGCAGCACGTCACAGGGCAGCGTGTCGCGGGCCCGGGAGATCGGCAGCAGCTCCTCGTCCACGCCAGGCACGAGGACGTCGACGGAGAGGTCGCGGCACAGGCGCCGGAGCTGGCCGATGAACTCCGGAGCCGACGCCATCGGAATCACGTGCCATGACCCCGAGCGGACCGGGTACGGCTTGGCGTCGGAATCGGCGTCGGCGAAATGCACGTCGTAGGAGCCACGCAGCAGGCGCAGCATCGCCTGGGTGCCGGCTCCGCCGCCCCCCGTGAAGAGGAGCGTCTTCCTGGACCGTCGACGCAATGTGCGGGTTTGCATCGGATTCACGCGGCCGCTTCCGGCCGACCTGTCAGCGGGCTGTGTGGACAAGCGACAGGGCGTCACAGGCTCTGGACGCGCCCAGGCCGTCGACCACGGCTCCGCACCCCCGGGACCACGCTCCGTTCAGGCCGCACTGGAACAGCTCGTTCAGCGCCTGCCCGATGGCCATCTCTCCGACCTCGTCGTGATGGCCCAGCCAGCGGATCAGCCCCCGTTGCTGCAGTTCGCGGGCGACGGGCCGCTGATGCTCGGCCAGCGTAACGACGAGGGCCGGCAGCGCGAGGCAGAGGCGTTCCCACGTGGTTCCGCCCGCCGCGCCGACGGCAAGGTCCGCGCCCGCCATGAGCGGGGCCAGGCTTGCGACGCCGGCATGCAGATGAACGTTGGCGTGACCGGTGGATCGCGACCGGAGCCATGGCAGATGGGGACTGGCCGTCGTCGCCACGACATCGGCATCGATGTCCGGCCGGCGCAGACTCAGGAAGGCGGCGAGGGCACGGCCGGTTACGTTGTCGGCGTCGGCGCCGCTCATGAAGATCAGGATCCGGCGCACCGGGCCCTCCCGGGGACGCACGCGATCGCGCAGGGCGGCGTACTCAGGCTGCAGGAGGGCGTACGCCGGCCCCAGCAGTGCCGTGGAGGCCGGCGGAATCCTGTCCGCGTATCGCGACTCCATCCCCGCGACGAGGTTCTGGTCCAGCAGCAGATCGCAGTCGTGCGCCCGGTCGGCAAGGTCGTCGACGACCATGATGCGATCCGCCGATTCCCGCAAGGCCTGCTCCCAGCGCCGATCGATCGCGTAGCTATCGACGACGAGCCAGTCGGGTCTGGCGCCAGCCGCGATGATGGCCGCGCGTGAGCGATCGGCGTCGTCGCGCCAGAACGACGTCCGGAAGGCCTCGACGGCCCCCGCATCGCCGCTCATCCCGAGGTCGCGGGTCGCCGGCAGCCTCGTGACGGCGAAACCACGCTGCTCAACGAGGTCGCACAGGTGCCCCGGGTCCTCACGGCACACGAACCCCACGTTCGCCCCGCGCTCGCGCAGCGCCGCGGCCAGCGTGAGGCAGCGCGTCACATGCCCCGCGCCGATGGCCATCGAGGCGTCAGCGCGGATCAGTACTCTCATGCGATCCGGATTCTCCCTGGCCGTCGGCCGCCGGGGGACGGCTGCGTACAAGGTCGGCCACGGTGCAGCATTGCGCGCTGTTCTGGCGTGCGATGAGGGCCCGAAGCCAGCCGACCCCGTTCAGCACCAGGTCCCGGTCGTGGAAGGCCAGGACGTTCTCGTTGCCGATCACGTCCAGGCCTTCCAGTCTGGCCGGAGGCGCGTTGCAGGAGACGTATCGAAGGCCGTGCCGCCGCGCGATGGCCAGCGTGTCGGTCGTGAATACGTTCCCCGGGGGCACGAACGTCACGATTGGCACCTGGAAATGGCCCTGCAGGATCTCCTGAGATCGCCGGATGTGCGATTCCTGGACCTCGAGCGGCACCCAATCCCAGAATTCCCGGTGGTAGCGCCGGTTGCTGCTGAACCATCGAGGCCGGAAGAGGTTGCGTTCGAGGACGCAGTGCGTCAACCCATGGTTCGCGATCTCGATCAGCCCCCGCCGTACTCCCTCCTTGAGCGCCGCGGCCTGTGCGGGGAAGCGCGCGGGAAACGGCGTGACCTTGTCGGCCCGGTCAGCCCACGCCGCAGTGATCGCCACAGTCATCCGCGCCGAGGTCTCCTCGAGGATCGTGAACACCTCGTACCATTCCTCGGCGCGAAGCTCCCGGTACGGACCGGCCGCCTTGAGACCGGGCAGGTACTTCAGGAACAGCCAGTTGCCGGACAGTCGCAGGGGCCCCCAGCGCCACGAGCGGTTGGAGTAGACCTCGTACCGCTTGGTCGCGGCGCCCACGTCGTCGAGGCGGAGGGCAACCATGCGCCGATGCGTGGATCCGGCCGGCTGTTCCGTCACGGCTCTTCCGCCGGTCGTTTGCTGGCCGTCACCAGGTACCCGGTGCTGAACGTGGCCAGTTCGGGATGACGCCGGCTCAGGATCTGATCCCCCCACAAGAGCGCGCCGAAGAACGGACGCAGCAGGACGCTCAGCAACCGTCTCGTCACATTCGGCTGCACGCTGACGGCATACCGCAGGATGTTCGCGGCAACGCCCAGCGCATGTCCCTGCGCCTCGCAGCGCGTCACGTTGAACCCGGCCTCGTGCACAAGGCGTTGAAGCGCGGGTTCGGTGAAGCGCCAGTAATCGCCCGGAGTGTCGGCGCGGTGCAGGAACGGCGTCGACAGAACCAGCGAACCGCCCGGGCGGAGCACACGCCCCATTTCGCTGACGACTTTCGCCGGCTCCCAGGCGTACTCCAGCACCTCCAGGCAGACGACGGTGTCGAAGGCCGACGGGGGGAACGGGAGGGCCAGCGCGTCGGCACACACGTGGGGACGCCTCCGAGGATCGCGGTCGAGCAGCACCCACGTCTCGATGCCGTCGGTCGGCGGGCGGAACCGGCCGCGCCGGCCCGACCGGCCGCATCCGATCTCGAGCACCTGTCCTCGGATCGTGGCCGAGACCGTGTCGAGGTCCCGGTCGAGATGTCGCCGGCGGACGGAGTAGGCAACCGGGTCGCTGAGACCGAAGCGAGCACGGGCGCCCGAGGGGGTCGGCGTCATGACGAGGCCAGGAACTCCTGCGGCGACACCGTGGGAACGCCGGAAACGGGGGCCGCGTACTTCCAGGAACTGTAGACGCGGGTGAGCTTCAGTTCCGATCCGCCCACCAGGCGCCTCAGGTCGTCGAACTCGCTGGCTGGCCTGTAGTAGTACGGCGTGTTCGTGCGATAGTCGGCATTGAAGGTGTGCCTGACCCGGTAGAAGAACCAGCGGAACGCCAGCATCGATCGGAACGTGAACGTCGCCGCGTACTCCATCGAGCCCAGCATGGACATGTCCATGCCCAGGCAGTACGCCTCGCGGAACCCCATGTAGTGCAGGAGCGGGTAGAGGGCGATCGCGGCCGAGTTCGTGTGGCTGGAGAACTGGTGCAGCTTCGCCACGCCGCTGCTGTCGTCGACGTCGAAATAGCGGGCCAGCGTGAACTCACCGTCCGGCTCCAGCGCTTCGAACAGGTGCAGCCGTTCCGCCGAAGCGACCCCCGGAAAGTGATCGACCATGCGCTGCCGGTTCACCACCAGGCGGGCCTTCCGGAGCCGGCTCAGGAGGGCGAAGGGCGAATCCGGCAGATAGACCTCGGGACGCAATCGGTACCGTTTGTGGGCGCCTTTGTGCGGACTCCACGACTCGTAGTAGGTGTCGAATCGCTCCACCAGGTGCCGGGCCATCGGGCGCCAGCGGGACTTCAGGAACGGGACGATGTTGACGCCAGCGAGCAGGCCTCGATACACGAAGTTCTGCAGCGCATTGTCCTTGGTCTTCTCCGGGAACGGCATGAAGTAGTAATCGGGTTCGACGCCGCGCTCGAGAAACCACGGGGTGAGCGCCTTCGCTTCCAGGAAGACCACGCAGCCCTGTCGCTTCAGCGCGGAGAAGTCGAATGCCTGAGCGACAAGCGAGGGACCGCCGAAGATGATGGCGGCGTGCTCACCCTTGTGGGCGTTCTTCAGTCGGATCATGATACGTGGATCAGCCCGTCAGTCCGGACAGAAGCCGGCGCGGAAGGCATCGTCCGTCAGCGCGACTCGTTCCGCAGCCTGGGGGACACGTCGCCCTCCCCGAACTGCAACCGGCAGAACATCCGGTAGGTCGGGCTCGAGTCGAGCAGCGCATCGTGCGTCCCGGACGCCTCGATACGCCCCCGGTTCAACACGACGATGCGATCGGCGTGCACGACGGTGGAGAGCCTGTGCGCGATCACGATCGCCGTCGTGTCCGACACGATGCGATCGATGGCCTCCTGCACGAGCCGCTCCGATTCGCTGTCGAGCGCGCTGGTGGCTTCGTCCAGAATCAGGATCTGGGGACGGTGCACGACCGCCCGCGCGATGGCGACTCGCTGGCGCTCGCCGCCCGAAAGCCTGACGCCGCGGTCGCCCACCAGGGTCTGGTATTGCCGCGGCAGCGCCATGATGAATTCGTGGGCATTCGCGACGCGGGCGGCTCGCTCGATGTCGGCCTGGTCGAGCCACTGGCGGCCGAAGCGGATGTTGTTCTCGATCGTGTCGTGGATCAGGAGGCTCTCCTGCGACACGACGCCGAAGAGCCGCCGATAGTCCCGCTGCCGGAACGTCCGGATGTCCGCGCCGTCGACGAGGACGGCCCCGGTGTCGGGGTCGTACAGCCGGAGGATCAGATCCGCGAGGGTCGACTTCCCGGCGCCGCTCGGCCCGACGAGCGCCACGAAGTCCCCCTTGCGGATCTCCAGCGTCACGTCGTCGATGGCGCGACTCTCGCCGTACGAAAAGGACGCATCCTGCAGCTGGATGGCCTGCTGGAACCCGGTCTTTTCCAGGTGCCCTTCCACGATTCTGGGCCGCTGCGCGAGCAGTTCGCTGATGCGACCGTAGGCGGCCTTGGTGCCCTCGATCCAGAGGGCGGTGGTGGCGGACCCGTTGATCGGCGCGATCAGGAGCTTCCCGACGTACGTGAAGAGCAGCAAGCCCTGGAACGTCAGGTCGCCCGCCCGCATCTGCAGCACCGCAATGAGGAAGATCCCGAGGACGGCGACGGCGTCGAGCACGGAGCGGGCCGGGGCCTCCAGCTTGTCGACGCGGCTCCTGGCCAAGACGGACGACGACAAACGGTCGATCGCGATCTCGAGCTTCGCCAGTTCGAAGGCCTCGGCCCCCAGGGACTTCGTCACCCGCACGCTGGTCAGCACTTCCTGCACGGCGCCGGCGAAGGCGGCGGTGCTGTCTGCCTCGCCGCGCGTCAGGCGGCTGATCGGCTTCCGCAGGAGTCGTGTCAGCCCGAACTGGATCACCATCAGCGCCACGGCGCCCACCGTCAGCCAGGCGCTGGTGCTGAACAGGTACGCCGAGTAGATCACAATCTGCAGGTTGTGGTGGATCAGGCTCCGCACGAGAGGCCCGAGCGCCGCGGCGGTGTTCAGAGCATCGGTCGTGACGCGCGACATCAGTTCCCCGGCACGTTCCCGCGTGAAGAACGCCAGGTCCTGATGGAGGAGGTGATCGAGCAGATCCCGCTGAATCAGTTTCGTATAGCGGGTTCGCAGCCAGGCGGCCCCGTAGTCCGCCAGGTACGTGGCAGCGGCCACGAGCGCGGACTGCAGCAGGAAGAGCAGGCCGTAGAACACGACCACATTCCTGCCTTGCGCCGAGGATCCCAGCAGGAGCCGCGTGACGCGCGCCCCCAGGTGGTTCAGGTCGAGCCACGATCCCGCTGGCGGGGCGGCCTGCGCCGGCACATCGGACAAACCGGCCAGCATCCCGGCGAGGATCGCGGGCTGGAGGACCGCCAGCAGGTTCCCGCCCAGCGTCAGGCCCGCCACCAGCGCGATCGCGCCGGCGTGACGGCGTGCGTACCGCCGGATCAGCCACCGGAACGCGCCGGGGCTCCCCTGCGCCTTATCGGGCTGCACGTCGGGCACGATCCGTCAGCGACTCCCCATGTTTGACGTAGTTGTAGAGCGGCACCGGCAGGTGATAGATCTTCTCGGGCTCGAGCCGCTCGAACAGATCGCGGTCCTCGAAGACCCGCTTCTTCTTGTTGTACGACCCGACGCGCTCGAGGTACGACGTCCGCAGCATCAGGCCGCAGGCCAGGCCGTGGGACTTGAACGACTCCACCGACAGCACGCGTTCGTCGTTGTCGGTGGTGAAGTAGTCGCACGACACCCCCACGTACTGGGGACAGAACCGCAGGATGGTGTACAGCGTCGAGAGGAACGGCGGCTGGACGTAGTCGTCCGCGTCGACCCGGACGAAGTACTTCCCGCGGGAGTGATTCACCCCGATCCGCGCGCTGGCGCCCACGCCGAGGTTGCGCTTGTTGACCACAACCTTGATGTCTCCGGCGCCCGCAAAGGTCGAGACCGCCTCGAGCGAGTCATCCGTGCTGTGGTCGTCCACCAGGATCAGCTCGTATCGGTGGCGCTCGAGTTCCTGGTTCAGCAGGGACCGCAGGCAGCGCCGGAGGTACTTGCCGTAGTTGTGGTTCGTGACGACGACCGAAATCTCGGGTGATTTCATCAGCGCAGCTTCTCCATCGCGCGCGCGTACCGGACGAGGATGGCCAGTTCATCCGGGGTCGCGCTGCAGATGTGATCCGGGCCCGCGAGGCCCTTGTTGAGCGTGAAGTGCTTCTCGATGATGCGGGCGCCTCGCCCCACGGCCACCAGCGACGCCTCGATGCCGATCGCGTGGTCGCTGAAACCCTGGTACACCGAGTCCGCGAACGAGCGCGGCAGCGCGATGTGGTCCAGCGGGCACGGATACTCGGGCACGCAGTAGAGGTAGCGGGCGTTCGGATGCGGATACGGGGCGCCGGGCCCGGGCCAGAACCCCAGCGACACGAACGTCTCGAGCCCGGTCGCGAGAATGCGGTCGCAGAGTTCCGTGTTCTGCACGGAACGGCTGGCGATCTTGTGCCGGCCAACGCCCAGGGACTGCATCCACTCGAACCGCTCGAGGTCGAACACCGAGGCCATGAACTCGATGCCCTCGTCGTCACTCCAGGCCTTCAGCTGGCGGGCGTCGTCGAGGCCGAACTGGACCGTGAGCGCCTGCGCGAGTGCCTCAGGGTTGGGATGCGAACCGGCCGGTCCGAAGATCTTGTAGGGATCGTAGAATTGGAACTTCGCAATGTCGGCGCCGGCAAGCTTCGCCTGCCGGATCAGTTCGTGCGCGAGATGCACACTGCCGTTGTGGTTGATCCCGATCTCCGCGATGATGATCATGGTTGCTCCTTGACGTCACTGCCGCAGAAGTAGACAGCCGGCAGGACGTCCCGCAGGTTGCCGAGGTCGCTTCTCCACGCCCGCGCGGTCAGATAGTCTCCCTGCCAGCCCACCGCCAGGCGGCCGCAGTGGTAACGGTTGATGTAGGCCGCCATCTCCGGCGGGTAGTCTTCACGCTGATACGTGGCGAAGTTCTTGCGCACCCGGTGGAGGCCGTTCGTGAACCACTTCTCGAATCCCAGCCACGCTGGCAGCAGGCCCCACACGATCTCGAGCGCCGAGCCCGCAAACGGCAGGCCGAGCACGTCGTACATGCCGAAGCGATCCAGCCTGTCGGCGAACCGCTCGAGGAACGCCCGGGAGAGGAGGTGGTTGGTCGCGCAGCCGAACCACTCGGGGGCGTCGACCCGGTGGAACGTCACGCCGCACTCCTGGTCGATCTCGCCGGCGCCTGCAACGGCGCGGGCCTCGTGACTCCCGCCGCCATAGGCCAACCGGGCGTCGGAGGCGGACGTCTGCCGGCGCAGCAGGATGCGTGCGCGTGACCGCCAGTAGTCGAGCGCGAGCGGCAGGTGCCCGCCAAGTCCGCCTGGCACCCAGTCGCCGCCGGTCAGGCCGGTCGACCCCCAGCAAAGCTGCAGGCGGCTGCGCATCCGTCGCCAGAACGCCCCGTGGGCCGTCACACCCGGCACATGGTGTTCCGTCTCGGAGGGAAAACCCGAGCCCCACCGGTCGTAGGCGTCGTTGAACTCCGGGTCCCGGCAGAAGACCGCGAACGTCTCGGCGATCATCTTCGCGTGGAACCGGTCCATCGGTGGCGCGGTGGCACCAACGTCGGCCGGCGGGACCAGCATCCGCCTCGGCAGGCGCCGTTTCTCGTGTCCTGATGCGACGAAGTGGACACCCCGGCGATCGGCGAACGCCAGCAACCCGGGAAGCAGGCGGGGATGGGCCAGCAACGTGCCCTCACCCAGGAAGAGCACGTAGTCGTAGTTACGCCACAGGCCGTCGCGGATGAACTTGTACCAGGTGCCGGAGTCGAGCGCGTGGTCGTTCTCGTACTCCAGCTCCGTCAGGCGGATGCCGCGCAGCCGGCATGCCAGCCGGACCCGTTCGTCGAACGGGCTCAACTGGCGATTGATGCCTTCTCGCGCGGCCAGTTCGCGGTACGCCTTGTACGAATCGCGGGTGTTCGCGCCGTCGCCGACGTTGTAGACCACGAATACGTCGGCGTCGCGCCACTCCTGGCTGATCAGGGTCAACCACGTCCCCATGACCAACCACGGCTTGTGGTGGACACACAGGACGATCGCCAGCCGCTCGCTCATCGCACGCTCTCCTCAGGCGGTCCGGCCGGACTGCTCACGAACCTGCTCGACGGCGTCGAGCACCCGGGCCCCAGCATCGCCGGAGGTGTGCGTCAGAAACCGCTCGACGTAGCGCTCGCGTCCACGGGGATCCATGGCGAAATCGGCCAACGTCCGGGTGGACAGCAGTTCCAGCGCCTGAGGAATGCCCACGGCCGTCGACACGCCGCGGAACTGGAACGGGCCGCCCTCATCGGGCGTGTAGAAGCGCGGGAAGTAACCTGGGTTCTCCTCGAGATAGTCCTCGGCGGTGTACGTGACACACAGGTTCGGCACGCCGAGCGCGACCGATTCAAACACGGCGTTGGTGTAGTAGCCGATCGACAGGCTGGCGATGCTCAGGGCTTCGAGCACGGTGGCGGGGTAGAACCCTTCGTCGTAGACACACTGGTCCGCGGCATCCCGCGTGTACCTCGGAATCGGTGTCTTGGTCCTTGACTTGACGAGCAGATAGGCGCCGTTCCGGTCGCAGAACCGACGGATCGCCTTCACGACGTTCGGGTCGCTCTCGCCGTCCATCACCTGCCGGAGATACTCGAATCGCCGGTACACCCCGATGTTGACCAGTTGTCTCAGGCGGCTCGGTTCCGCGCAGATCCGTTTCGGCCAGAAGGTCGCCCGCCCGACGCCTTGCGGGAACGGAAAGAGCACGACCACTGGCTGCGTCGAAGGGATTCCCCACCGGCGACGCACCTGGTCGGCATCGATCAGGGGCGCCGCGTCCAGTTCCGGGAAGCCCACGAAGGCGGTACGCGCCGCCGCGGCCCGAAGATAGCCGTCCCGGTCGAGCAAGAGTCCTTCCGACGCGAAGTACGCCCCTGCCCACTCGTGCCACCAGCGGCTGTGCCACGCGAGCAGGTCACAGGCCAGGAGTCCGTCCGGGCTCTGCGCGACCATCGAATCGAGCCGGTACTGTTGGCAGACCCACAGCGGCCTCGGTGTCGGCAGCGGCAGGCCGATGGCGGCCTGAGGCGGCCCCCATGCGACCACGGCGTCGGTCCGCATCTTGGTGAGCCATGTACGCAACTGACCTCGACCCTGATAGCTCCTGACGGCAGGCCGCCCGTTCCGGAACGCCGGCACCGATTCGATCGACGGGAACTGGTAGCCCTTGAGACCGACCTGTGCCTCGCTGTAGTCGTGCCAGCATTCGACTTCCCAGCCCCGCGTCAGAGCGGCCTCGATCACCGGGGCATAGAGCCGATACTCCGGGTTTCGCGAGATGAGGAACGCGACCTTCATGCCCGCTTCCGCACCGCCGCCGACCGTCGGCCACGAGTGGGGCCGCAGCCCGGCCCGGGAACGCCCTGGCCAGGCATCCTCACCGAACGGATCAGCTCGAACGCCTCGGCACAGCCGACGCCCGCCACCGATCCCCACCGTGCGGCGGCCGCCCGCAGGCTCTCGGGCGAGCGGGGGTGCGGGGCCGTGCGTGACTCGCCGCGATAGCACTGCATCGCGGCGACCTTCCGGTCGATTTCCGCCGAGATGTCGACGAACACGTTCGGGCGAAACGCCGGCGCGACCCGCTGAAACGCCCATTCAGTCGACGACGCTACCTCGAACGCATACAGGTCGGGCACCAGACACGGGGAGGCGCCGGGACGCGTGGCCGTGAGTACGGCGCGGAACGTGATGCCGTGATCGACGTTGAGATCGCCGGGATGCTGAGTGTAGATCGCATCCGGCCGAATCGAGCCGATCCACTCCTCCACTGGCTTGATGACGTCGAGCAGCGCCAGTTCGTCGAACCGGTTGTCTGGCAGTCCGCCAAACAGGACCGACCGGGCGCCGAGCGTGGCCGCCGCCGCCCGCGCGTCGGCCTGCAGACGCCGGAGGTCAGCCGTCGGCGCGTCCCTGCGCCGCCCGTACCTGGAACTGACGCCTTCCCCAAGGATCGCGATGTGGATGTCGTGATGTTCGGCGGCGTACCGGGCGATCGTCCCTCCGCACCCGAGCACTTCGTCGTCAGGATGCGCCGCGATGATGAGAATGGTCATGGCTGGTCACTACTCGTGCGCCGTCTTCTGGCGCACTCCTTCGTTGATCCGCAACAGTTCCGGCTGTCTCTCCAGCAGCGCCACAACATCCAGCCAGCTGCCGGGCTCGGGGCCGAGCTGCCGGTAGACCTCGCGGACAAACCTCAGGTCCTCTTCGGTGTCCACGGTCCACCGCATGGCCGATCGATCGACCGCGTCGGTCACGCATCGCGTCACGAACTGGTCGCGATGCTCGTAGACGTAGGGGAAGACGTGGGCCCGATAGTGCGGCGCCGACACCATGCGCCAGAGACGATCCAGCGTGGCCCGCGTGGCCACCTCGACGTCGAGTCCCCGCGGAAACCGGCGCTCGAGGGTGTTCGAGCAGAAGTCCACCAGGCCGCCGGAATCGAGCACGACCTCGACCACGCGGTCGAGGACACCGGGGTCGAGCAGAGGACAGTCGGCGGTGATCCTCACGATCACGTCCAAGTGGTACTGGTTCGCGGCCTGGTAGTAGCGGTCGAGCACGTCGTCTTCGTCGCCGCGGAAGACGTCCACTGCCAGATCGCGGGCGTAGTCGGCCAACGGATCGTCCTGAGGCCGGGTGGTCGTCGCCACGATGACGCGGTCCACCAGCCGGCCGCGGCCCGCGCGGTCGACGACCCGCGCCAGCATCGGCGTTCCCGCGATGTCGAGCAGCACCTTGCCTGGCAGCCGGCTCGACCCCATCCGCGCCTGGATGATCGCTCCGACAGTCACGCGACGGCCTTGCTCCTCATCGGGCGCGCGGACGCGGCGAGGCCGGAGGCTCGCGCCTCGAACGGCGCGTGTTGGTCTAGAATCACAGGATGCCTCAGCCCGTTGCCCGAGCCGTGACCGACGTCGCCGTATTCTCGTTCGGGAGGACCGGCAGCCAGCGCTGCCCCAACAAGATGCTCCGGCCCATGGCCGGGACGACGCTGACCGACATCTTCCTCGCCAAGCTCGCCCGCTGCCCGTATCCCACGTTCTTCGCCGGGTACGAGCCGGAATTCCGCGCCCGGTGCGAGGCCCACGGCGTCCGGTTCGTGCAGCGGGATCAGCGTTCCGCCACGATCGACGAGCCCATCGTCGATATTCTGTCGTTCCTGCGCCCGCTGGACTTCACGCATTTCCTGTGCGTCAACGCGTCTCTGCCGTTCCTGGCGGTTGAGACGGTCACGTCCTTCCTCGACGACTGCCTGGCCCACGATCGCGAACCCGCGTTCGGCGTGATCCGCCGGCTCACTCACTTCATGTCGCTCGATCGACGAGCGCTGAATTTCGACGGTTCGGCCCGCACGATCAACACGAAGACGGTCGAGCCGGTGCTGGAGTTCGCGCACGCCCTCTACTTCTTCAGCAAGGACTACTTCTTCCGGGAAGGCCGGTACTGGGACTGGAGCACCGTCCGGCTGATCGAGATCTCCGACAAACTTCAGGTCGTCGACGTCGACACGGAAGAGGACTTCCGGATCGCCGAGGCGCTCTGGACGGGGTTCCACCCTCACCCGCGCCCGTGACGGCCGTCGCCGAAATACGCCATCACCTTTCGCACGGCCTCGATGACGTCCTCCGCGTCCGCGTCGCTCATCCCGTGGAACATCGGCAGGCTGATGAGCTGGCCGTACGCGGCCTCGGCGACCGGAAACTCCCCGCCGCGGTAGCCGAACCGGTCCCGGTAGTAGGGGTGCAGGTGCACCGGCACGTAGTGGACGTTGACGCCCAGCCCCTCCGCCCGGAGCGCACGGAACACCTCGGCCCGATCGACCGACGCGTCCACGCGGACCGGATACAGGTGCCACGCGTGCTCCACGTCGGCTGACGAGGTCGGGAGCCTCAAGGCCGGCGTGCCCGAGAGTTCCGCCTCGTACCGCCTGGCAATCTGCTGCCGCCGTGCCACGTTCGCGGCGAGACGCGGAACCTGGGACAGCCCAAGCGCGCAGGCGATGTCGGTCAGCCGGTAGTTGTACCCCAGCGCCGTCATCTCGTAGTACCACTGCCCCGCTGTCTGCCGAGCGCGCGGGTCGCTGGCAATGCCGTGGCTCCGGAACGCGCGAAGCCGGAGGGCAAGGTCGCCGCTGTCGGTGGTCACCATCCCGCCTTCACCCGTCGTGAGGTGCTTGACCGGATGGAAGCTGAAGACGCTCATGTGGCTGATGGCGCCCACCGGGCGGCCCCGGTATCTGGCGCCGAGCGCGTGCGCGGCGTCTTCGATGACGACCAGTCCATGCTGAGCGGCGAGCGCCAGCAGGGGGTCGAGGTCGGCAGGGTGGCCGGCGTAGTCCACCGGCAGGATCGCCTTCGTGCGCGGGGTGATGCGGCGCCGGGCCTGGTCAGGGTCGATCGTCAGCGCGTCGTCTCTGACATCGGCAAAGACCGGCGTCGCTCCCTGGTAGAGCACGGCGTTGGCGGTCGCGCAGAACGTCAGCGGCGTGGTGATCGCCTCGTCCCCCGGCCCGAGGCCTGCAGCGAACGCCGCGCCGTGGAGCGCGGCCGTGCCGGAACTGAACGCCACGGCGTGACGCGCCCCGACGACGGCGGCCACCGCGTGCTCGAACTCGGCGATCTTCGGCCCCGTCGTGATCCAGTCGGAGCGGAGCACCTCAACGACCGTCTCCACGTCCGCGTCGGTGAGCAACTGCTGCCCGTACGGCAGTACTTCCTCACGGACCGGGCGGCCTCCGTGGATCGCGAGCGTCGCGGGCGGGCGGGACGAGGCGGTCATGATGCGGGGCGCTACGCCATCAACCCGTGCAGTTCCTCGATCGACAGCCACCGCGTGTTCGAGTCGCTGCTGAAACGGAACCCGGACGACACCGGCTGCCCGTTCGCGGAGGTGGCAGCCCGCCACCACGGGTGCAGCGGGGTGATGACGTAGTAGGTGTCGTGCTCCAGGGTGTGATGCGACTCGTCTTCGGACACCAGCACCTCGTGCAGCTTCTCGCCCGGGCGGATGCCGGTGTGCCGGATGTTGCAGCCGGGCGCGATCGCCCGGGCGAGATCGAGAATGTGCATGCTGGGGATCTTGGGCACGAAGATCTCGCCACCCTCCATCGCGCCCAGAGACTGAATCACGAAGTCCACGCCCTGCTGCAGCGTGATCCAGAAGCGGGTCATCCGCTCGTCCGTGACGGTGATGGTGCCGGTCTCCCGCTGCTCCAGGAACAGGGGAATGACGCTGCCGCGGCTGCCCACCACGTTCCCGTACCGCGCGCAGCTGAAGCGGGTGCCATGCTCCCCGGCGTACGAGTTCCCCTGCACGAACAGTTTTTCGGCGCATAGCTTGGTCGCGCCGTACAGGTTGACGGGATTCGCCGCCTTGTCCGTGCTCAGGGCCAGGACCTTCTGGACGCCGGCGTCGATCGCGGCCTCGATGACGTTCGCGCCGCCCAGTACGTTGGTCTTCACCGCCTCGAACGGGTTGTACTCGCACGCCGGCACCTGCTTCATCGCCGCGGCGTGGACGACAACCTCCACGCCATGCATGGCGCGGCGCAGCCGGTCGAGGTCCCTCACGTCGCCGATGAAGTACCGGACGTTCTTCGCCGAGACGTCGCGGTGCATCTCGGACTGCTTCAGTTCGTCGCGGCTGAAGATGATGAGCTTTCGCGGCTGGAAGCGTGTCAGGACCGTTTCCGTGAACTTGCGTCCAAAGGAACCGGTGCCGCCGGTGACGAGGATAACCTTATCGTTCAGATCCATGGTCGCTCTCACGCCTGACCGTGCCCCGGGTCTCGCTCCGGTGCGGCAGCCAGGTCAGCTGACGATTCACTGCCGCGCAGGCCGGCGGGCGGGCGGGCGGGACGCCCACCGACCACGACCCGGCGCCGTCATTGGGGTGCCGAACTGCTCCGTCGCCCGCCTGTCGGGCGGTTCCCTGCCGGTCCACCCTCGCGGAGGGTGACCAGCTTGCCGGGCGGCACGCCGATGCCCGCGAGCCGCTCCGTGAGGTCCTGTGAGGTGTCGAACGTCGCCACGACCAGCACGTCGAATGGGGTGGACTCGTGCTCGCGCACGCCGAGCACCGGATGGCCCAGGAACGTGCCGTTCGGGTGCTCGTCGAAGACCGCAACCAGGTCCAGACCAAGTTCGAGAATCGAGATGTACGCCAGTTCGGCCGCCTCGCCGCACCCGTAGATGGCCACTCGCTTGCGTTCACCCGAGGCGAGCGGCGCCAGGACACGCCGCAAGTGCTGCCGCACGTTGCCGTACAGCGACATCGAGTACTCGACGAACTCGTAGGTCAGGCGCGTCTTCTCTGCCAGCCCGGTGGGCGTGATGAGATACCGGATCCGGTTCGACTGCAGGTTGATGCACTTGACGTACCCTTTGCGGACCAGCCGCTTCAGGTACAGGTTCGTGAGGCCGAGGGCGATCCCCAATTCGGTCGAGAGCCGCCGCTGCGTAATGCGTTCGTCCCCGGCGATCGCTTCGAGCGCCTGCAGTTCTCGCCTGGCTTCGGAGTTCATCGGGCAACGCCCGTCTGCATCGGCGCCGGCATCTTCTTCCAATCGGGCAGCGCCCGCAGCCAGACCTCGAAGGTCAACAGCGTCCAGAGCCGGAGGCCGAAATTCCCCCGGCCCTCCTGATGCGCCCGGATCAGCGCTTCGACGTTCGGCCGGGACAAGTACGCGGTATAGCGGGCGTCGCGCGACAGGAGCATCTCCTCGACGTAGCCCTTCAACTCGCGTCTGAACCACGCGTCCAGCGGGACGCCGAAGCCCATCTTGCCCCGCTTCACGATCGACGGAGGCAGGATGTCGGCGAAGGCGTCGCGAAGCACGATCTTCTTTTGCAGGCCTTTGAGCTTGAGGTCGTCGGGCAACTGCGCCACGTACTCGGTCAGCTCGCGATCCAGGAACGGCGCCCGCGTCTCGAGCGAATTGGCCATGCTGCAGCGATCGACCTTCACCAGAAGATCGTCGAGCAGATAGGAGCGGAAGTTGGCGTGCAGCAGCTGCCCGAGCGTCGACAGGGGCGCCATGGCGTCGAGTTCCGGCCTCAAGTACGCCAGCCGGTCGATTGGCGCCAGCGTCTCCAGGCAGTCGGGCCGGAACAGGTCTTCCAGGCGCTCGTCGAACAACGCGAGCCACCGCGTCATCCGTTCGTGCAGCGGCAGGTTCATGGCCCGCGCGAACCGTTGCGCCCGCGCGAGGAGGTTCCGCTCTCTGGGCGGCGTGGGCAACCGCGACAGCGCGAACGCCAGGACGCGCCGGATCGCCCGGGGAATCCGCTCGGCGGCCAGCGCGGCGGCGAACCGCACGTACCCCGCGAACAACTCGTCTCCGCCGTCGCCCGTCAGGGCGACCGTCACGTGCTGCCGCGTCAGCTGCGAGACGATGAAGGTCGGAATCGCCGAGGCGTCTCCGAACGCGCCGTCGTGGTGCCACACCAGTTTCTCGACCAGGTCGACCGCGGACGGCGTCACGCGGAACTCCGTGTGGTCGGTTCCGAAGTGCTTCGCCACGGTTCGTGCGTGGAGGCTCTCGTCGAAGGTCGGATCGCCGTCGAAGCCGATACAGAAGGTCCGCACCGGGGTCGACATGTGCCGGCTCATGACGCCGACCACGATGCTCGAATCGATGCCGCCGCTCAGGAACGCGCCGATCGGCACGTCGCTCACCAGGCGGCGCGTGACGGCCCGCTCGGTCAGCTCCCGGACGCGGGCAGCCGCCTCCGCCGGCGTCGGGCCTGGCTGTCTCGCCAGTTCCTCCCGGGTCCGGTAGCGCAGCTGCCAGTAGGCCCGCGTCTCGACCTTTCCGTGCTCCGAGATGGTCATGAACGTCCCGGGCTCGACCTGCCGGACGCCCTTGTACAGCGTCCGCGGACAGGGCACGTACCCGTGGATGAAGTATGCGGGGAACGCCGACGGATCGGGTTCGAGCGTCACGTCCGGATGCGGGAGAAACGCCTTGATTTCCGATCCGAACAGGACGCATTCCGGCCGTTGCACGTAGAAGAGCGGCTTCTTCCCCGCGCGGTCTCGTGCCAGGACGAGACGTTTCTGGCGCCCGTCCCAGATGGCGATGGCGAACATGCCGTCGAGATCGGCGATCGCGTCGACACCCTTCTCCTCGTACAGGTGGAGGATGACCTCGGAGTCGGCACGCGAACGGAACTGGTGCCGCCCTTCGATCCCCCGGCGCAGGTCCTGGTAGTTGTAGATCTCTCCGTTGAAGACCAGCCGGATCGACCCGTCTTCGTTGGCCATGGGCTGGTTGGCGTTCGGCGAGAGGTCGAGGATGCTGAGACGCCGGAAGCCGAGGCCGACGCGTCCGTCCGCGGCCACGAAGAGTCCCTCTTCGTCCGGCCCACGATGCACCAGTGTGTCGCGCATCCGGCGCAGCCGCTCCGGGTCGACGACGCCGGATCCGGCCAGGCGCAACTCACCGCAGAAACCGCACATCGTCCCTCCCTGATTGATCAGGCGGCGTCATCCGCATCCCGCATCCTTCAGCGTCCATAGGCCTAGCGAATCGCCAAGACCTTGCCGAGCAGCGCGCGAATGTCGTTGCGAATGCTTGCGCCGATGAGCAGATAGCCGAAGGCCCCGTAAAGGAGCGTCGCCCCTCCCAGCGCTCCCAGCGTCACGACAGGACCGGCATCCGCCGCCCAGCGCCAGAGCGCGATCCTCGGGGCGCCAAAGCTGATTCCGCCCAGCAGCAGGAACGGCAGGAGCGTCTTGACATACCAGGACGCCGGCGAGATGTGGAGGATCTTGCGGTGCACGAGCGGGACCATGGTGAGGACGAACGCGAGGTTCAATCCCAGCATGGCCGCGGCCGCGCCATTCGCGCCAAACGCGCCAATCATCACGTAGAGCGCCACCACGTACGGCACCACGCTCAGCACGCTGGCCTTGAGGGGCAGCCCCGGCATGCCGCTGCCCGCGGCGATGCTCTGCGCATTCTGCGTGGCGCCGTATAGCCAGAAGCCGACGGCCAGCAACGCGAGCGGCTGCCACGCGCCAACGGCTGCCGACGGGCTGACCCAGATGGCCAGCACAGGCTCGCCGAAGAACGCCAGCGCGAATACCGCGAACCCGACCACGAACAGCATGACCCGGCTGGCGCTGTCATACCTTCGCAGGAACACCTCTCGCGTGCCGAGGCTGTGGGCGGACGCGAACGAAGGCATCATCGCCGTGCTGATCGCCATCACCACCAGCGTGATCCCCGAGGCGATGGTGTAGGCCAGGGAGTAGTAGCCGAACGACTCGAGCGACAGCAGCTTGCTCGCCACGAGACGATCGAGCTGGAGAATCAGCATGCCGAGCAGGGCGAGCACGTTCATGCTGAGGGAGTAGCCCCATACCTCCCTGATGGACGGCCACGAGAATCCCGGTCGCCAGTCCAAGGCGGGGTACGTCCGGTGGCAGGCCACCGCGTGGGCAAGCACTTCGACGATGGCCGCGAACGACGTCCAATAGAGAAAGGCGCTCAGGTCTCGCCAGACCAGCAGCACGCCGATGCCGCCCAGGAGGCGAAGAGAAACCGTGGCGGCCTTCACGGCATTCAGGACATCCATCCGCTCCAGGCCGGACAGAATCCCTCGGTACATCGCGATGGGCAACCGCAGCGCCAGGTAGAGCGCGACGGCGTTCAGCCCCTGCTCGAGCAGCCCGATGTCCATCGTGATCGGGTTGAACCAGACGCGCGCGATGGCCCCGGAGGATGCGATCATCGAGACGCCGATGAGGATGGCCAGGGCCCAGTAGATCGTGGCGGTGGTGCGCAGCAGCGGAACGCTGTGAATCCGCCCGTCGGAGTGGTCGCTCGCCAGCTCGCGCGTAATCGTGAACGACAGGCCGAGGTCCATGACCGTGAACATGTTCTGCAGGCTCGCCACGAAGCCCACCAGCCCATAGGCCTCGATCCCCAGGATGTTGACCTGCAGGGGCGTGATGACGAGGGAGAGAACCGATATCCACGCGTTTCCGGCCAGATTGGCGAAGATGTTGCGCTTTACGTCCGCCATGCCGTCGTCTCAGATGGTCAATTGGAGGTGCAGCCGGCGCGTCGGGATCGACGGCCGGCGTCAGTACAAGCTACCGCCCTGTCAGTCACAGGGTGATCGCCATCATCTGTGCTGAGTGAACCGCTGCGATCCCCGCGATCCAGGGCTCATCCGGCGGCTCTGAACCCGCCTTTCATGCGTGCGTCCTGCCAGAGCGTTCGACTATTGAACACTGGCCAGATTGCCTTGTCAAGTGCCCAACCCCCGTCGTTTCAGATGCATGGCCCGGGGCCGGGCACGCCCGCTGTCCTACCGCACGAACGCCAGCAACAGGCGAAGCGCTCCTTTGATGGATCCGAACAGAAAGCCCGGATAGTGCGCGCGATGCCGCCGCAAGACCTCGAGCGATTCCCGCGCCGCCGTGACACGCCGCGTCTGCGTGATGTTCCCCGGGTGCTTGCGGTACAAGAGATCATACCGCGGCAGCGTCGCGAACCGGTGCGTCCGGCCCATCCTGAGCCAGAGGTCGTGGTCGTCGGCCACGACAAAATGCGGGTCGTAGCCGCCGGTCCGCTCGAAGGCGTCCTTCCGGAACACCACGCTTGATTGAGCGAAGGCGTTGATGTGTATTTGTGTGACGCGGATGCCCGCGTCGTCAGTCGGGTGCGAAAGCCTCGCGCCAGTTCGGGCGCCCTGTTCGTTGATGAACACGCGCCAGGTGCCGACGATGCCCAGTTGCGGGTCGGCGTCGAGCGCGGCGACTTGCAGGGCCAGCTTTTCGGGCGACGCCCAGGCGTCGTCGCTGTCCAGCATGGCGACGTAGCGGCCGCGCGACACGGCCACGCCATGGTTGCGGCTGAGGGCGATCCCTCGGTTCTCCTCCTGCCGCACGTAGCGGATGCGCGGGTCGCGCGCGAGGTACTGCGCGACGACCGCCCGCGTATCGTCGGTCGAGCCGTCGTCGACGATCACGAGCTCCCAATCCGTGTACGTCTGGCCGAGGACGCTGTCTACGGCCACGCCGATGTAGTCGGCGCGGTTGTGCGTCGGCATGACGATCGAGACGGCGGGGTCTGCAGTGGCCTTGTCCATGATCCTGGAACGATGTGC
>Ga0315290_10000569_pt1 | contig 24329 bp, 17 predicted proteins | sample YL17G12_0_MG_FD_203627 | JGI IMG/M metagenome (GOLD analysis project Ga0315290, IMG submission 203627) | Sediment microbial communities from Yellowstone Lake, YNP, Wyoming, USA - YL17G12_0 | ecosystem: Environmental > Aquatic > Freshwater > Lake > Sediment | place: USA: Wyoming | collected... | reverse complement strand
CGTGACGGCTCGGCCCCCCACCCATTCACGGATCTCCACGCAGAACAGGTCCTCTCCCCACCACGCGGCCTTGGCGGCGTGGCTGTGCGATCCCCGCCCGGCCTGCGAGATCAAGCTGCGCCGCCGGAACAGCAGGAGATCGCCGTCTTGAATCCGGCTCCGGACTTCGCCGTAGCCGGCAAGCCGCTCGGTCACGCTCGCACTCATGGTGGCACCTCCCCAGGGAAGCCGTAGGGTGGGACGAAGTCCCACCGCTTTCAGTTTTCCGCTTTCCTGGTGGGACTTCGTCCCACCCTACGAGCACTCGCCCATCGCCATTTCCCGCAGCCTTCGCGCGCGGACCCGCTCGTACCGGGCCCGATGCTCGCCGACCAGCTCCAGTTGCAGGAGCCCCTCCGGCCGGTCGATCCGTTTGCGGCCGCGAGCGCCCCGGAGCCGACGGCGCACGCGGCACAGCAGGCACGGCAGGTAGACCATCCCGCCGCACCCCGGGCACCGCCGCAGCGGACCGCGGGGCAACAGCAAGTCGTCGTCGGCTGGACGGGGAAGCCGATCGGGACGCCTGCCGTGGACAATCGCGCCGACCGTGCCCCGGCTCACGCGAAGCTCGCGGGCAATCTTGCGCATGCTCCACTGGCCCGCGGCCAGCAGCCGCCGGATCTCGTCCACAAGGCCCTGATCGAGCATCGCGATTCTCCTCGGATCGCTTTCTCCTGCACGCCGGTCGTCGCCAGGACCCTCCCTCGCCCTCCCTCACCCCGACCCTCTCCCAGAGGGAGAGGGAGAGGGAGAGAAACAAAAAAAGGCCCGCCGCCGGAACGGAAGTTCCAGCGACGGGCCCTTGGGATACCTGACGACTCAGGCCCTGCCAGTACCCATCTTGCACCCGGCAGCATAGCCTGGGCCGTGGCCCAGTTTCAAGCCGATTCGCCCGGGGGTCGATCGACGAGGCGTTCCAGCGCTTCGACCGTGCGCTCCAGCTCCTCCACCAACGGGGTGGTCCCCGCCGCCTTGAGCACGTCGACGACGCTCCGGTGGTACCAGAGCGTGCCGTCGCGGCCGCCGCGGAAGCGGTCCCACAGCGGCTCGCCCAGGCGGCGATAGGCGGCGATCAGCGACCGCACGTTGTCGAGCTTGTCGCACGCCGAGACCAGGCGGACCGACGCCGACGCATGCCGGAGGTGGGCCAGGTAGGCCTCTTTGCGCTCGCGCCACGGCGGCTTCGGGGTCTGGTCCGTGTCGGAGCAGCCCACGACGATCTCGGCCACGCGGTCGCCGAAGCGGCGGCGGATTTCCTCCCGCGTCGCCGCTCCCCCCTGGTCCTCGACCGCGTCGTGCAGCAGGGCGGCAATCGCCTCGTCCTCGTCAGCCCCGTTCTCCATCGCCAGCCCCGCCACGCTCAGCAGATGCGCCGCGTACGGAGCCCCGGACCCTTTGCGCTCCTGCTCCGCGTGGAGTTCGGCCGCAAACAACAGCGCCTCGGAAAAACGCCTGGAGAGCTTCATGACAAAGACGATTCTACGCCACGATCGCGGCAAGCTCCAGGGTGCGAGGCGTTTCCGGCTTGTACGGTTCGGCTCAAGGGGGTAGGATAGGGTGAGAAGCACCGGCGTGCCGTGCGGCGCAGCGTGCGAGAGCCTCACACCCGCTAATGTCGCCTGGGGCGAGTTATGGCCACGACATCCCTGCGAGTCTCCAACGTCGGTCCGATCAAACGGGCGGACGTCGAGTTTGGCGACCTCACGGTCCTGGTCGGCCCGCAGGCCACCGGCAAGAGCATTCTTCTTCAGCTCTTGAAGCTGCTTGTGGACACCGGTGCGGTCCTCGACGAGCTGAAGCGGCACGGGCTGAACTGGGGAAAGGACGTCGGCCGATTCCTGGACGTGTACCTCGGCGAAGGCATGCACGGCGTCTGGGATAAGAGAGCCAGCAGGATCGTTACGCAAGACGGGCGCGTCGACTTGGCCAAGCTTGTCGAGCGTCAGAGGCGGGACAAGCGAGAGTCGTTGTTCTACATCCCGGCCCAGCGAGTCCTGACCCTGCGCAATGGCTGGCCACGCCCGTTCACCGACTACAGCCCCGGCGATCCGTTCGTGGTCAGAGACTACAGCGAGAAGCTGCGGGGGCTTGTGGAGACGTGGAGCGCGACGGAGAGGTCTCTGTTCCCCCAGACAGGGCGACTCAAGGAAGGAGTGCGGCGTCTCTTGCTGAACACGGTGTTCTCGGAGTTCGGGCTGCGGGTGGACGAGCATGGCGCGCAGAAGAGGCTGGTCCTCGCACCGACGACCTTCTTCCTAACGCCGAAGGGGCGGCGGATCGTCCGCTTCAAACCCGCCCGTGACTGGCTTCCCTTCATGGTTTGGTCCGCCGGGCAGCGGGAATTCGTCCCGCTGTTGCTCGGGTTCTATTGGCTGCTTCCGCCGACTAAGGTCGCTCGGAGGGCCGACATCCAGTGGGCCGTGATCGAAGAGCCTGAGATGGGGCTCCATCCCAGGGCCATCTCCGCAACCCTGTTGCTGGTGCTGGACCTCCTTGCCCGCGACTACCGCGTCTGCATCTCCACGCACTCACCCCACGTGCTGGACATGGTGTGGGCCCTGAGGGTGATTCGCCAGCACGGGGCGGACCCGCGCAAGGTCCTCGAGCTCTTCGACGTCGAGCGCGCGCCGAACATGAAAACCATGGCCGAGAAAGTCCTGGAAAAGGACGCTCGCGTGTACTATTTCGATGCGAAGTCCGGCGAGGCCCGGGACATCTCGGACCTGGATCCCGGCTCCGAGGACGCGGCCGAGGCGGGTTGGGGCGGACTCACGGAATTCAGCGGACGCGTTGCCAACGTGGTTGCCGACGTCGTGGGCGGCTCGGCGGAGTGAGAACACCCATGCATTTCCGCAAAGCCGTCGCCGCCACCGAGGCCCTCCAAGAGGCTTATCGAGAAGGGCTCCACGCCTTGAAAAGGGCTGACCGGGAGCGGATTCGTTGTGACAACCCCCGTGACCTGACCGGAAGCGTCAATCTCGACGAGGCGCTGGCCGCTTCGCATCCCAAGGACCCTCGATGGGACTACGGGATCGCAGTTCGCAAGGGACGTGGCGCGGAGCATGTGGTCTGGGTTGAGGTCCATGCGGCGACGTCACATGGCGCCGCGGCAGTCTGCCGGAAACACTCCTGGCTCATGGAGTGGCTTGAGTCGTCGGCCCCACTGCTCAGAGCGATGACCGGTGTATGTGTTTGGGTCGCCAGTGGGAAAGTCGCTATTCCGCCGCACAGCCCACACAGGAGGAGGCTTGCCGCGCAGGGCATCCGTTTCGCGGGCCGAACCCTTGAGTTGTGAGCCGGGTGCGAAACATTGACATCCTCCCCCACCTCGGCGACAATACCTCACCGGTGGCGCTGCGGGATTCCGGACCGGGCCAACGAGGTGGACGATGAGGCGGACATTGCCAGCGTGCGTTTTCTGGATGGCCGCGATGCTGTTGGCGGCGGGGCTGCACCAGGGCGCCCCGGCGGCCACGATCCTCGTCGAGGCCGAAGCCTTCCGCGACCTGGGCGGTTGGGCCCTCGATCAGCAGTCGATGGACGTGATCGGCTCGCCGTACCTCCTGGCCCACGGGCTGGGCGTGCCCGTGGCCGACGCCACGACGACCGTCACCGGCTTGAGGCCCGGCGCCTACCGCGTGCTCGTGCGGACCAAGGATTGGGCGGCGCGATGGAAGGCGCCCGGGGCGCCGGGCAAGTTCCAACTGCTCGTCGACGGCAAGCCGCTGGCCGCGACCTTCGGGACCCAAGGGGCCGATTGGTTCTGGCACGACGGCGGCACGGCCAGGATCGACCGCGGCCAGGTCGCCCTGGCCCTGCACGACCTGACCGGTTTCGCCGGCCGCTGCGACGCGATCGTGCTTTCCGACGAGCCGGGGTTCGTCCCGCCGGACGATCCGGCGGGGCTGGCCGCTTTTCGCAGGAAGACCCTGGGGCTGCCCGACAAGCCGGACGAGGCGGGCAGGTTCGACCTGGTCGTGGTCGGGGGCGGCGTGGCCGGGTGCACCTCGGCGGTCTCGGCCGCCCGGCTCGGGCTGCACGTCGCCCTGGTCCAGGACCGGCCGGTGCTCGGCGGCAACTCGAGCTCCGAGGTCCGCGTCTGGATCCAGGGAAAGATCCAGCAGGAGCCTTACCCGATCCTCGGCGAGATCGTCGCCGAGTTCCTCACCCGGCCCAAGGTCTGCCCCGCCCCGGCGGAGTTCTACGGCGATGACCTGAAGATGAAGGTCGTCCGCGCCGAGCCGAACCTGACGCTGTTCCTCAACGAGCACGTCACCCGGGTGGAAGGAGAAGGGGTCGGGAGTCTTCGGAAGACTCCCGACCCCTTCTCCGGGAACGGCCAGCGGATCCGGGCGGTCGAGTCGACGAACGTCGTGACCGGGCGCCGGTCGCGGTACGTCGGCCGGTGGTTTGTCGACGCCACGGGCGACGGCACCATCGGCTACCTCGCCGGCGCCGACCACGAGGTCGAGAAGACCGGGCACCTCGGCTCGAGCAACATGTGGTACCTCGAAGACGCCGGCAAGCCCTCGCCGTTCCCCCGCTGCCCCTGGGCGCTCGATCTGACCGGCAAGCCCTTTCCCACCCGGCTCGATCAGCTCGGCCACTGGTTCTGGGAGAGCGGGTTCGACGCCGACACGATCCGCGAGGCCGAGGCGATCCGCGACCACAACTTCCGGGCGATGTACGGGGCCTGGGACTGCCTGAAGAACGTCAAGAAGCTTTACCCCAACCACCGCCTGGCCTGGGCCGCGTACATCTCCGGGAAGCGGGAATCGCGGCGCCTGCTGGGCGACGTGGTCCTGACCAAGGACGACGTGCTCGGCGGGACCCGGTTCCCCGACGGGTGCGTGTCGGCCACCTGGTCGATCGACCTGCACTATCCCGAGCCCAAGTACGCCGCGGCCTCGCCCGGCAACGAGTTCATCTCGAAGGCCGAGTTCACCCCATTCAAGACTCCCTACCCGGCCCCCTACCGCTGCCTCTATTCCCGCAACGTGCCCAACTTATGGATGGCCGGCCGGTGCATCAGCGTCAGCCACGAGGCCCTGGGCACGGTCCGGGTGATGGGCACCGGCGGCTTGATGGGGGAAGTGGTGGGCCGGGCCGCCGCCGTCTGCAAGCGGCACGACGCCGACCCCCGCGACGTCTACCAGAAGTATCTCGACGAGCTGATCCGCCTGCTCAGGCAATCGACCAGGAAGGCCCCAACCACGTGAGGCGTAGGGTGAATGCAAAATGAAAAGTGCAAAGTGCAAAAGGCAAAAAGAGTCGCGTCACAACGGCACGCCGTACCCCCTTCCCCCGACCTCATAACCCACGAGGCAAACCGATGCACACCACCCGACGAACGACGATGCTCCTGGCCATTCTTGCCCTCCTGCCGGCGGCAACCGGCACGGCCCTGGCCGCGGCGCCCGAGGACCCTCTTTACGTAGGCTGGGCCGTGGCCGACATCACCCCGCCGAAGCCGGTGGCGCTGGTCGGCCAGATGCACAAGCGGATCTCGAAATCGGTCCACGACCCGCTCAGCGCCACGGTGCTCGCCCTGGAGACCCGGGGCCCCGGCGGCCGCAAGGAGCAGGCGATTGCGGTGTCCTGCGACCTGGTCGGGATCAAGAAGGTGACCCAGGACAAGATCAAGGAGCTGGTCAAGGCGAAGCTTGCCGACTTCGACGCCGACAAGCTCTTCATGCACGGCACCCACACCCACACCGGCCCCCCGTTGGACGAGAGCTTCGGCACGCTCTACGACGTGAGCAAGGACCCGGGCGTCTGGAAGGCGGCCGAGTACGCCGAGTTCTTCTACGGGCGGGTCGTCGAGGCGGTGGTCAAGGCGTGGGAGGGACGCAAGCCCGGCGGGATGAGCTGGGCGCTGGGCCAGGCCGTGGTCGGCCACAACCGCCGGGCCGTCTACGCCGACGGACGCAGCGTGATGTACGGCAACACCAACCAGCCCGACTTCCTCTCCCTGGAAGGCTACGAGGACCACGGCCTGGAGTTGCTCTTCTTCTGGAGCGCCGACGCGAAGCTCACCGGCATGCTCATCAACGTCGCCTGCCCTTCCCAGGAAACCGAGGGGGAGTCGTACCTTTCGGCCGACTTCTGGCACGAGGTCCGCCAGGAGATCGGGAAGCGATATGGGAAGGACGTGCACGTCTTCGCCCAATGCGCGCCCTCGGGCGACCAGTCGCCGCACCTGCTGTGGCGGCAGAAGGCGGAGCAGATCATGCTCCAGCGCAAGGGGATCTCGCGCCGGCAGGAGATCGCGCTGAGGATCGCCCGGGGCGTCGACGAAGCCTTCCCCTGCGCCAAGAAGGACGTCAAGACCCGGCTGGTGTTCAAGCACGTGGTGGCCCGGGTCGACCTGCCGCTTTACCAGCCGGCTCCGAAGACGTTCTATGAGGCCGACGGTACCCGGCCCGTCGAGCTGCACGTCCTGCGCCTGGGCGACGTGGCCATGGCGACCAACCCGTTCGAGCTGTTTCTGGACTACGGCGTCCGGATCGAGGCCCAAAGCAAGGCCGTCCTGACGCTCCTGGTCCAGTTGTCCGGCCAGGGCTGCGGCTACCTGCCGACGGCCAAGGCGGTGGCCGGGGGCGGATACAGCGCCGACAAGTTCTGGGTCGGGCCCGAGGGCGGCAAAGTCCTCGTCGAGCAAACCGTCCGGCACATCAACCAGTTGTGGGAGCCTTAAGGGTGCGAAGTGCCGCTTTCTCTAGGCCAGGCATTGACCAATTCGGCCACGCCGTTTACGGGGAGAGGGCCGTCCATCAGCAAACGACCGATCTTTCTTGGATCGTTGGTGGTCGTAGGGGTGGCCCTCTGGGCTGCCCGTGGACCCAGGCGAAAGGATAACGTCGTCAACTGACCGAGGGAGCAAGACTTAAGCGGGGTCTCATACCCCCCTCCGAACGAATGTTTAGTCCGTCGAGAATCGTAGTTATGGGAGGGTATTGACGCGCAACGCTGGAGGTGGTAGACGTAGGGTCAGGGTAGTGGAGATCTCCTTTATGTCCTCCTATTGATCGTCTTTCCTTCCCCCCAAGTAATAGAGAAAAATCCTCCCCGCCACGCCGATAACAGGTGCTGTGGGGCCGAAGAGCCACGGGCGCATCCCAAGAACCGCAGAGCGGCGAGTCCTTGCAACAAGGCCAGAGGTCACGTATGTTGGGTGAGGGGACAGTCCCACAGGGCGGCTTGAAGCCCGGCACCAGAATCGAAATCGCCACTCTGCGTGACTCTTTCCATAGTCGCGAAGGATCGGGAAGCGCGAGAACGGGGTCTCCGTGATGTGCGCGCGCTGGACCGACAACACCGAGTGGTTTGACCGGTACTCCGAGGCCATCGAGAGGATTCTCGCGGTCGACCGCTTTGATGGCCAGGAGGGTCTGTACTTCCGCGCTGCGCAGGCAGCCGCCTTGCTCCTGGAGGCCAAGCACGCCGTCGTTGTGTTGCCGGTTGACGAGTCGCGACTGCGTGTAGCGGGTTGTTATGGCTACCCGACATTGCCGTTGGCCGGTGATCTTTCCGCTGAGCGTGGTGTCATTGGCAGATGCTTTAGAGAGAGGAAGTGGCGCCTTGTCGGTGACGTGACAAGAGATCCGGACTATGTTCCCTTCGATGAGACTGTCCGGTCGGAACTCGCAGTTCCTGTCTTCGACAAGAGCTGGCGCGATGTGCAGGCTGTTATCAACGTTGAGTCGACGAACCCGACGCACTTCGATCTCGATGACCGAGATGTGCTCCAAAGGCTAGGCCAGTTCATGCTCCTCTCGAGCGCCGCGTTGAAGCGCATTGACAACCTCAGGCGCAAGGGCAAGGAGGAGTCGGAGGATTTCAGGGCGTTGGCTTGGCTCTTGCAGCGTCTTCCCGACGAGGTCATGGTGATCGATAGTCGTTTTCGCCCTATATGGGCGAACGAAGCGAAGCGTAACGCGATTGGGGGTTTGAATTGCGTCTTGCCCGATCGCCCTACCGCGGCGCGCGAATTGGCGAGACTCATCCGAGGCAAAGAGTGGCCCAAACCCGATCTCTTGGAGACCTGCTATTGGAACATTGAACGCAGGCCTGCGCGCTGCCCTCTTTGCGTCTGCAACCGGGCGATGGAGAGCCGCCAAGCGGCGCAGGGGGTAGTGTATCAGCCGGCGAAACTGGATTGCATCGTGGAGCTGTCTGCTACACCGCTCATTCGCGAGACTGAGACCGGCGACGGCGGGAACGTGCTGGGGTCCGTCGAGATCGCCCGTCGCGTTACCATGCGCGAGAAAGTGCTTGAACTCGCCCCGACGCTGTGGCGAGACCAGACGGAGGCGGAGGCTCTTGAAGCGACCGCCGAGGTACTGCACGAACGCGTCGGCTATCGGCGCGTTCGCTTGTACGCCAGCGAAGACGACGCTAGAAGGCTTCGCGGCATTACTCTGGGTGGCCCCCATCAAGGCCTGGCAACAGAGGCTTTTCGGAAGAAGGAACGCGTGGTGCCGGAGGAGCTTGCGGCGGTGTTTCGGCAGGCCTCCAAAGCAGCCCTTATCGTGCCGTCAGACGACGTGACCACCGTTCAGTGGGAGCAATCGTACGGCCACTTGCAGGCCAGGGTCCCTCGCACAATGGTGCGCGAGGCCCTTGACCCCGAGGGGGACCTCCGCCTGGATAGCGTCGCGCAGGTCGTGGCGCTCACGGTCGAATTCGAACAGGACAGGTTCCTCCTCTGTATCGATGGCCTAGACCTGACGGCCGGACGGCCCTACTGCCGGGCCTTTACATCTGATGATTTGCAGGCTCTGACGATTTATGGGCGTCTGGCGTCGGCGGCGCTGGAAAGTGTTCGGCAGAAGGAGGTTGTGTCCAAGCTCGCGATTCTCGGCGAGGTGGCGGCGTGTTGGCCGCACCATGGCCTCAGATCGATGGAGGTCCTGAGTTCCAAGGCGATTACCCACAGCCTCGCTGCCCTCGTCAATTCCCTTCTTGGTTATCTGCGCTCCCGCAACCACGCGGAGCCGTGGGATTCCCTGGCGCGAGCTGTGATCGAACGCATGACCGATGACACACCCATTCCAGTCCACGGGGAAGTCGCAGACTTGGTCCGCCGTGTCACAGAGGGCCTGCGCGACAGGGGAGTGACAAATGTGCAAGATGCGACGGTTTCGAAGGTCGTTAGGATTCTGCATGGGAACACCCCTTGCGCCAGTCCGTCGGACCCCAACGGCATGAGCAGTCCTTCGAAGGCTCCTCTTCCCGACGATGCTGTCGTATCATGGCTGGCTTCGTTGAATTCGGGCTTCGGCGAGCCGTGGCAAATGATAGGAGACCTCGTCGAGTTTGTCGTTGCCATAAAGGATCATGCTTCGCAGACAGCGCACCTAGGCCTTTTCGCGCAGGCAGTTAAGGAGGTCTTTCCGCGTGGCGGGCCAGAGACGGAGGATAAGAGCGTTGTCGACTTAGACAATTTGGCCCTCCAGGCAGCGAATGCCATTGAAAAGCTATCTCAGGAGAAGTACGGCGTTACTGCAGAATGCCAATTGCATGGCAGGCAGCATGCCGACGAACCCGTTCTCGCGAACGTCAAGCCTGGACAGGTACTTCTTGCTTGGCTATCCTTGCTTGATAATGCCGTCTACGCCGCACGTAAGGGCAACCCACCGCATGTTGTCATCTGCACGCGCCGAACAAACGGAACCGTCGAGGTTACGATTGAGAACAACGGAGAAATCGTCCCTCATGATCTCCGGCCGCGTTTCGGCAGGCAGAGGGTAAGCAGCAAGGGCGGAATGGGCATCGGTTACATGCTGGCTGCCGGTCTGATCCGAGCCAATGACGGCAAGATCGAGTTTGCCCCGGATGATGAGAGAATGATCACCAGATTCCACATGAGATTCAGGCTATCGATCTCCTGACCATAGCGTCGTTCGTCCCTATGGCGTCTTTAGGAGGACGCAATGAACCCCTTACTCAGATACCGTATTGCGGTTGTGGATGGCGACCGCGACTTCGTGTCCCTCGTTTCCGGAGAGCTGGAACGGCGGCTTCAGCGGTCGGACTGGTTCGTGCCCGCCTACACCTCTGCGGACCAGTTGCTTCAGGATGTTGAGAAGACGGATCCGCTAGTGGTGCCGGTCTGTCTAGTCGCGGACACCGCGGCACGGTCTCCCTCAGTGGAAAACGGTGTCTTCGCCCTCACCAAGAAGCTCGTCCCGCGATGTCGCACTGTATACTACAGTTCGACAATGGATAAACAGAAAGAACTCGAGCATAGCCTGCTGGTAGACCGTAGCATCTGGAGGGGTGAGCGAGACGCAATCGCTGTGCTCGCAAACGTCCTCCGACACGAGATCGCCGAATTCGAGCGCAGCGTCGAGTTCAAGCTGCTGACCGCATTCAGCGCATCGGTGGCTGCAGACCCGGAGCCGGAGATGTCCTCGGGCAGCGAAGGGGGAAAGAACTTGAGTCCCATGAAGATGCTAATCGAGATGGCCCGGCGGACTGAGGACGGCCTGATGTATCTCCATCGCTTGTGCTAGAGTCCTGGTTAATGAAACCCAGGCCTGCGGTGGTGATTATTCGCCGGTTCTCGGCTATCGGATTGGAGTTCCTGAAATGGGCGAGTTTCATATTTGTCACGCTACGCTTCCGAGTGGCGGCGCGGGGGGGCCTGGTGGCATAGCTGAGGACTACTTGGCCTTCTGGAACGAGTGTTGCGTGGAGGAGTTGCTTGACAGGTTGGCGCACGAGAAAGTGTGTGTCATTCTCACGAAGGGCGAAACTGTTGGAGAGCAGGAGCTCGTGGGAGCCCTTCAATCAGCCAGCAACTTGTCGGGCGTGTTGGTGTTTGGCCATGGGCACCAGACGAAGGCGGAGATCCGCAACAGAATCACGCAGCCCAATCGGGTCTTGTTTGAGAAGGCTCACCTTCGAACCGCGGGCAGGGCAGGCGTTATCCTCTTAGCCCAGCACTCCTCGGAGCAGTTTGGGCCGCCCGCAAGGGCGATTGAAGTGCTTGCCTTGATCGGTTTCGCAGGAAGCCCCACGGTGCCTACCATTGGCTACCGCCGCAGCGATCAGCATGATTCGGATCATCGCGCTCAGATTGTTGACTTCCACAAGATCGCCTTTGTCGGACTCGTTGTGGACCTGGCGAAGGTGCTGACGAATCCCCGCCCGGGAGTGGCCGTCGCATTTCAATGCAGCAAGGCGCTGGAGACGTGCAAACAGGCCCTCCAAGAGGCGGCACGTCAGTGTGGCGAACTCTACAAGACGACGAAGAACGCGCGGTTCTCTGAGCATCAGCAGTTCCTCTTGGACAACGCGGACCTGCTTCGTTGCACCCCCGATTGAGGAGTGTGCCAGGTTGATGGCCCGGTGCCATGCGGAAACCTGGACTGGGCTTGGCCACGCTTGCCTTATCATCCCAGCTCCAGGTGAGCAAGTTCGCTCATGGCGCCCGCAGATGTTGGCCTCGTCGGCCCAAGCAAGGTGGACGCCGGGTTAGAGATGTAGTGAGGCACGCCGTCGCTGACATCTGCGCTTAGACGCTGCCGGCGTACGTGGGCAAGCAAGACCAGGGGTGCGAGGCACAGGGCGCCTGACCTACGTGCGCTGCGTTTACCTCAAGTCGTTTGACAGGAGGGCCTGCCATGTTCACCAATCCTCGATTCGGTCGTATGGCGGCGTGCTTGCGTCGTGCTTGGACGTTCGGGCTGTGGGGGATGGCTCTTCTTGCGGCGGGAACCACTCCGGCGGCCGAGCCGAAGGCCGGCGACGCGGGACCGCGAAAGCCGGTTACCCTGTACGTCTCGAAGCTGGGCGACCATACCGGCGGCGGCACGTGGCAGAAGGCGTTTCGGACGATCCAAGCGGCGCTCGACGCGGTGCCCGACGGCCAGGGCGGGCACCAGATCGTGGTGCGGCCCGATACCTACGTCGAGGCGAATCTCGCCCCGGCCCGCAAGGGCGCGCCGGGTGCCTACAACGTTCTGACCGGCGATTTCGACGGCAGTCTGGGCTCGGGCGCCAAGGGCTGGGTCGTCATCGACAGCGGGGACCCGGAGAAAGGATTCAAGAGCTGGGACTGGTGGGGCCCGATCCGGGCGACCGACAAGCACTGGCCCCACGGCAACAACAAGGAGACCTTTTCCAGCATCCTCTGGGATCGGTGGACGCTTTGCAATCTGTACGTGGCCGGCGGCGACGGAGGCTTCTTCTTTGACCTGACCGACAAGAGCGGGGAGGGCTTCACCGTGGTGGTCGAGGATTGCGTGGGCACCGGCCGGGCCTTCGGCGGCGGAGTGGCCTATCCCACCGTGCGCAAGGGCGAGCCGAGTGTGTTTCGGCGCTGCTACTTCCTCGCGCTCGACTGGGTGGGCGACGCGGCCGCGGTCCTGGTGGGCGGATGGGAGAAGAGCATGCCGGAGCATCCGCACGCCGTCTTCGAGGATTGCACCCTCGTCCACCCCGACAACGCCGTGGCCCTGTCCTACGCCAGCCATTGTGCCCGGGCGAGGTTCGTCGGCTGCCGCATGATCGTGCTGAACTTCACCCAGCCGGAGATGGGCGGGCAATCGACCGGCATCGTCTGCACGCAGGGCCACTCGCCGACCGGGCGGCTGCACGTCGACCTCGAGGATTGCCTCCTGGCGGGCTACAGTGTTTTCACGCCCGGGCCCGCCTCGAAGGCCGTCAGCTACACCACGCGGGGCAAGGTTCAGGCCTACGTGCAGTTCAAGCAGTCGGTGCCCGAGGGGTTCCAGCGCCTGGGGCTTTGGCCCACCGAGCTGTTTTCGCGCATGGCCCCTCCGCGCAGCCCGGCGGAGTTAAAACGCCCATCGGCCGGGAGTGGAAAGCATGACTGAAGCACGCGGGATTGCCCGTCGGCGTGCCGGGGGCTCTCTTCCGCGCTCGACGGCGCGGTGGTTGGCCGCGGGCCTGGTCTTGCTGGCAGCGGGCGATGGGCTCGCCCAGTCTGCGGAGGTCGCCTTGCCGTGGAAGACGAACCCGCCGATCGTCACGGTCAGGAAGGAGCTGTACCGCAAGCACACGCGGCCGCGCGAAGCGCCGCTTGCCTCCGTGACCTACGTGGGGCCCAACCTGGAGCGCCGCGAGATTCAGGCGGAGGAGATCAAGGACGACGTGGGAGACAACGTCCGTGCCCGGTGGTCGACCGACAACGGCCGCACCTGGACCCCGTTCGTCCCCCAGCAGCGGTCGAACCAGGTCGATTACGGCGGCGTGACGGTCTGGGAAGGGGAAGGCCCCTCGGTGTTCAACCCCCGCGCCGGGGTGCTCGTGCAGTCCTGGCTGAGGCAGATCGTCGTCAAGGGCCTGTACCACTGCTTCACGTACTCGCGTTGGTCGCGCGACCTGGGGCGCACGTGGAGCCCGCCGCAGCAGCTTCGGTACGAAGCGGGGGCCGCCTTCGATCCGCGCGAGCCGAAGAAGGCCTCGTTCCTCGACCACAACGAGGGCTATTTCGGAAGCAACCTGCTGGTGCGCAGCGACGGCACGCTCGTGCACGCGTTGGCGCACGCCAACGCCCCGGGCGACCCGCGGAACAACCAGCGACCCTGGCGCATGGGCTCGATCCTCTTCCTGGGACGTTGGAACGCAGTGCGCAAGGATTACGACTGGCAGCCGGGGGCTCGAGTGGAAATCTCGCCCGAGCACTCCGCGCGGGGGTTGATGGAGCCGGAAGTCGCCGAGCTGGCCGGCGGCCGGCTGTTTGTGGTGTGGCGCGGCTCGACGCACGGCTGGGACGGCAGCGTGGCGAAGCTGCCGGGCAGGAAGTTCTTCAGCGTCTCGTCCGACGGCGGGCGCACGCTGACGCCCCCGGCGGTCTGGAAGTACGACGACGGCACCGACTTCTATTCGCCGTCCTCCTACCATCGCATGCTGAGGCACAGCGTCTCCGGAAAGCTGTACTGGCTGGGCAACGTCTCCTCGACGCCCCCCAGCGGCAACTCGCCACGGTATCCCCTGGTGATCGCCGAGCTGGACGAAGCCAAGGCGGCGCTCAAGAAGGGAACGGTCACCGCCGTCGACGATCGCCGGCCAGGACAGGGAAGCGGCGTCCAGTTCTCCAACTTCTCGCTGTTGGAGGACCGGGAAACGCACGTGCTGGAGCTGCACCTGAACACCTACGGCCAGGAACCCGATCCGGCCGACTGGGCCACCGCCGACAACTACAAGTACTTCCTCAAGCTCCAGTGAGCGCGTCCGCGGGTGGCACGGGCATCTTGGCCGTGCTTGGCGCCGCAGCACTGGCGAGACGCCAGTGCCACCCAACCGCAAGCCACAGGAAAAGGCGAGACCCGCTGCACGCCGTGGCGCAGCGGGTCTCTCGATGTCACGCGTGTCGTGTTGAAAGCCCCTATCGTTTTGAGCCAAGAACCCAATCGGATCATCCTGCGTGAGGGGTCGCGTGCTTTCCCCTCACCCTGTCCTCTTCGGTGGATCCAGCATCGTTGCCCTCCCTGCGTTCATGAGGCATGCCCACCGGGGTTTCCTTCTGCCGACTTGTCACCGCTCATCCTACTGCCAAAAATCGAGCCTCGGGCCCTCCCGCGCGTGGTCATTCCGTCGCGAAAGGCCAAGAAAGTCGTGGGCGGCCGTCGGCAGATGAGGGTTCGGGAAACCGTGCCGGACACGGCCCGGCTTCCACTCGGCAAGGCTTCCTTAGTTTGCCAGCCCTCGGACTTCCGGCAGACTTTCCGCCGTTGCCCCAGCTTGACCGCACCGGCCGGCCGGTCGACAATGCCGAGGCCATGGGCGAGCTCGTTTCCATGTTGCTGGCCGCCGGGCTGATGCTGGCCGTGGTGGTGCTGTTTCGGCTGCTGGTTCGGCGTCCGCGCGGGCAAAGCTGCGAAGACCCTGCCGGGGTGCGGACCGTGGTCACCTTCCGGGGCGACGATCCGGAGCTGTTCCGCGACGACCGGGAGGACGGACTGCTGGTCGGGGTCCGCCTGTTCGCCATGCTCTCTGAAGGGCTTTCGGCCCGGGGGATGGTCGTCGAAAACGTTGGCCGGCTCCAGAACGCCCAGGCGGCCGAGTGCGCGATCGACGGCCAGCGCCTCCGCCTGGTCCTGGAGTGGATCACCGAGCGGTGGGTGTTGGGCGTGGAGTGGCTCCCGGAGGCCCGGGCCGAGAAGCGTCACCTGGCCTTGACCCACGACGTCTTCTCCCCGCCCGATTCCCCCGGACTTCGCCGCCTGCTCGGCGCCCTGGACGACTGGCTGAAGTCGGAGCCCCGGCTTGGCGACTTCCGCTGGCACCGCAAGGAAGACTGGCTGGCGCAAGACACCTCCCGCGCGGCGACGACCCCCTTCGGGTCCTGAAAGGGCGTCCCTTGGTTCCCAAGCTCCAGCTTCCCTCCCCTGGTTCCCAAGCTCCAGCTTGGGAACCCCGCCCCCGCCGTCCTTGACGAACCCACTCCCCTGTGGTATCGTACCACTCGATTTGACCACGCCGAATTCAACCCACAAGTCGGCCGGCGATGTCCGATCCGAGCCAATTGGGTGCCATCCTCCAGCGCGTCCTGGCCGGGGATGCCTCGCCAGCGAGAGAAAGCGGCTGGAACTCCTCAAGCAGGACGATCTCGACGTGGAGGCGGTCCTCGGGCTGAGCGCGGCCCAGCTTGTCCGCGAGCAGCCGGACCTGGCCGCCCGGTGGCAGGTGCTCTCGGTCTTCCCGGCCGACTTCGACCGGGCCGGCGCGGCGGCGGTGTGGGACGCCTCGGAGGAGGAGGCCCGCGACGCCCTGAGTTCTCTCCTGGAGCGCAACCTCCTGGAGTTCGCCCGGCAGTCGGGCCGGTACAGCCTCCACGACCTGATGCGTCTGGTGGCCCGCCGTGCGTTTTCCTACGGGCCCGGCGATGCCTATCCCCAGGCAGACCAAGAACGCCTGGCCCGGGCAGCGGTCCGCCACGCGGTGTACTACCTGCAAGTGCTCGACGCGGTGGACGATCTCTACCTCGAGGGGGGCGACTCGATCCTGCCCGGCCTACGGCTCTTCGAGGCCGAGTGGCAGAACGTCCGGGCCGGCCAAGCGTGGGCCGCGGCCCGCGCCGACCAAGATGATTCCGCCGCCCGACTGGTGAGCGGCTACGCGGATACCGGTGCGCTTGTCCTCGATTTGCGCTTGCTCCCGCGTGAACGGATCGTCTGGCTCGGCGCCGCCGTGGCTGCCGCACGGCGCTTGCGCGATCGTCGTGCCGAGGGATGGCACCTCGGCAACCTGGGCATTGCCTACGCGAAGCTGGGGGACGCGCGGCGGGCCATCGAGTTCCACGAACAATCGCTGGCGATTGCCCGCGAGATCGGGCAATCGACGTGGGGAAGGCGATACGTTGGGCAACCTGGGCATTGCCTACGCGGTCCTGGGGGAGCCGCGGCGGGCGATCGACTTCCACGAACAACACCTGACGATTGCCCGCGAGATCGGCGACCGAGAGGGGGAAGGCACTACGTTGGGCAACCTGGGCCTTGGCTACGCGGCCCTGGGGGAGCCGCGGCGGGCCATCGAGTTCTACGAACAACACCTGACGATTGCCCGCGAGATCGGCGACCGAGAGGGGGAGGCCAGAGCGATGTGGAACATGGCGCGCGCGCTGCGGACGGTGGGCGAGCCCGCGCGGGCCATCGAGTTCGCCGAAGGAGCAGTGGGCATCTACCAGCAGATCGAGGACCCGTTCGCGGCGAGGGTGCGATCGGCGCTTGAGCGGTGGCGCGGGGAGAAAACGTAGGAGGCGCGGTGCTAAGCCGCTAGCGGCTTAGCAGGGGCGGCACCGATCCTCAATAACCCAAGGACTCGAACCCATGGACCCAAACACACTGGTTGTCCCACTGACGGCGGTGCTGGCGCCCGCCGTCCCTTACCTGGTGGGCAAGGCCCGCGACGTGGCGGCCACCGAGGCGATCAAGACCCTCGGCAAGGCCGCGTGGGAGGCGGCCGGGAAGCTCTGGGCCAGGCTTTGGCCGAAGATCGAGGGCAAAGAGGGCCCGAAGGAGGCCCTCGAGGTGCTCTCCGCCACGCCGGCCGATGCCGATGCCCAAGCGGCCCTGCGAATGCACCTCAGGCAGGTCCTGGCCCAAGACCCGGAGCTGGCCCGGGACATCGCCGCGTTGCTCGACGAGGCCCATCGCGGAGGCGTGACCGTGGCGGCCGTGGGAGAGCGGAGCGTGGCCGTCGGCGGCGACGCCACCGGGGCCACCATCGTCACCGGGAATGGGAACGTCGTGGGGTGAGGCGGCCGGCGTCCTCCTGGTTCCCAAGCTCCAGCTTGGGAACCCCTACCCGGGGCGCACAATCCGTTCCGAAGCCGGAGCTTCGGAACGAGGTGCTAAGCCGGAGCTTCGGAACGAGGTGCTAACCTCACGGACAACCTCCCTGGCCGGGGCCACGGCGAGCAAGTAGAATGGCTGCTGGGTGGACTCTCGCTTTACGGATCGATCGGAAGGTCCACGGCAATTCCTGCAAACACGTCGAGGTCGTCAGCCATGTCTTCGCAGCGCAGCGTCGCGATTGCCGCACTGGGGCTGGTCCTCCTGGGTCACGTGGTCGTGGCGGGCGGCGACGCCGCGGCCGCCGAAGAGAAGGAGCTTTTCGCCTGCACGTTCCCGGGCCCGCTTGCCAAGCCGTGGAAGACCATCGGCGGCACGTGGCAGGTCGAGCAGGGCGTTCTCAGGCAGTTGGACGCCGGCATGGACGATCCGAGCAAGGCGGTCCTCCTCGCCGGCGACCCGGAGGAGATGTCCTCGGGAATCGTGGTGACCGCCAGGCTCCGCCTCGACACGTGGAAGGGCGACGATCAGGCCCGGGCCGGCGTCGGCGTGTGCTGCGATCCCGAGACGGGTCACGGGCTGAATCTCGCCTTCAACCGCGGGCAGCTCCAGTTCGTCCACGATTACGTCACGTGGGCACCCGGCTGCGCCTTCGCCTGCAAGACCGGCACGTGGTATTGGATGAAGCTCGCCAAGACCCCGGGCACGCTCAGAGGAAAGGCATGGCGCGACGGCGAGCCGGAGCCCGCCGACTGGATGGTCTCGTGGACGGGTTTTGACGGGTCGCTCACGGGGTATCCGGCGCTGATGGGCAGCTCGGGCGGTCCGGGGCCCGGCGGGTCCACGGTCTCCTTCGCCCAGTGCCGCGTCGTGCGCATCGGCCCCGGCCTCGCGACGTACTACGCGAAGCGGTCCACGTGGCAGGAGACGATGGCCGCCAGCCTGGATGCCCTCGCCCGGCAGGAGGCCGCCATGGCACCCTCCGAGCGCAAGGCCGGCAATGCGCAAAGCGAGGTGTTCTGGCGACGGCTGCGGCGCGATTTCGACGATCCGCAGTCGCGCCGGCAAATGGCCTGGGAGCGGCAGGACGGCATCTGGCCGCCGATCGGGCCGTCGGGAACGGCCGCTGCACTGGCCGATCGTTACGCCGGCGCCACCCGGGCCGGACTGACCGGCGAGGCCCGCCGGCTCGCCGGGAACGTGAAGCAAGCCGCCGACCTCGAGCCGCTCCGCCGCCTGTACTACCGGTCGCGAGAGATCGACGACGCCACCGCCCGCTGGGACGACGCCAAGCTCCAATCGCTGCGCCTGGCGGTGGAAGACCTGACGCGCTTCTTTGGGGCCCGATACGCGAAAGGGCCGGAGTACCTCCGCCGCCTGGCGGAAGTGGAGACGGCCGTGGCGCAGGGCCGCGCCGGCGGGCCCGCCGGCCTGGCGCGGTGGCACGCCGCCGTCGAGCAATTCGAGGCGCTTCGGACCGAATCGCTCCTGGCCAATCCGCTTATGGATTTTGACCGGCTGGTGCTCGTGAAGCGTGCCGACGCCGGGCAGAAGACGCCGCGCCCGCGGGTCCGAGGCGAGGCGGGCAACTTCGTCGGCAACGACGTCGTCGGGTTCCTCAACGGCCTGCCGATCAACTTCCAGGGCAACGGCTACCTGCGCGAGGTTCCGTTCGACAACGAGATTGCGGTGCTCTCGCCGGTCCGGCCCGACGGCCGCCTCACCACGCTCTATCGCCCGGAAAAGCCGGTCTACGTCGGCGACTTGAAGATGCACTTCGACGCGGACCGGCTCTTGTTCTCATCGGTGGGCCGCCACGATCGCTGGCAGATCTTCGAGGTTGGGGTGGACGGGCGCGGGCTCAGGCAGGTGACGCGCGGCGAGGAGGCCGACGTCGACAACTACGACTCCTGCTACCTGCCCGACGGCCGTGTCCTCTTCGCCTCGTCGACGTGTTTTCAGTCGGTCCCGTGCGAGCGGCGGTGCGACGAGGTGGCCAACCTCTGCGTGATGCGCGCCGACGGCTCGGCAATGCGCCGGCTCTGCTTCGACCAGGACCACAACTTTTATCCCTCGGTGATGGCCGACGGCCGCATCCTCTACCTGCGCTGGGAGTACACCGACATCGCGCATGCCTTCACCGGGCGGCTGATGACGATGAACCCGGACGGGACGGGCCAGCGGGCCCATTACGGCAGCGGCAGTTTCTGGCCGAACCGCATCTTCTACGCCCGGCCCGTCCCCGAGTGCCCGACGAAGTTCGTCGCCATCGTCAGCGGGCACCACGGCACGGCGCGGGCGGGTGAGCTCGTGGTGTTCGACGTGGCCAAGGGCCGGCGCCAGGCCGAGGGGGCCGTGCAGCGAATCCCCGGGCGCGGCAAGAGCGTCGAGGCGAAGATGGTCGATAACCTCGTCGACGCCTCGTGGCCGAAGTTCCTTCACCCCTATCCCTTAAGCGACAAGTACTTCCTTGCCGCCTGCCAGCCCACCGCGCAGTCGCCGTGGGGGATTTACCTGGTCGACGTCTTCGACAACGTGCTCCTCCTCCGGGAGGAGGAGGGCTGCGTGCTGTTCGAGCCCGTTGCCGTGCGAAAGACGCCTCGCCCGCCGGCGATCCCCGAGCAGGTGAACCTCGCCAGCCGCGAAGGGACCGTCTACTTAAGAGACATCTATCTCGGCAGCGGGCTGGCGGGCATCCCCCGCGGCACCGTCAAGAAGCTCCGGCTGTTCACCTACCACTTCAACTACTACGGCACGTCGGGAATTGAGGACTACGTGGGCATGGACGGCCCGTGGGACGTGCGGCGCGTGCTCGGCACCGTGCCCGTGGCCGGCGACGGCTCGGCCTACTTCACCGTCCCGGCCAACACGCCCATCGCCATTCAGCCCCTGGACGCCGAGGGCAAGGCCGTGCAACTGATGCGAAGCTGGTTTACCGCGATGCCGGGCGAGGCCGTCACGTGCGTCGGCTGCCACGAGCACGCGAACAACGCCCCGCCGCCCTCGGCCCTGAGCGGGCCGCGCGGCACGCCGGTGGGCATCACCCCCTGGCGCGGCCCGGTCCGCGGGTTCAGTTGGGATCGCGAGGTGCAGCCGGTGCTGGACAAGTACTGCGTCGGCTGCCACACGGGCCAGGCGCAGCCCGGCGGCGCCGTCCCCGTCGACCTGCGCCGCGCCGAGCCGAGGAGCATGCCGCTCTCCCCGTTCCCGTTCCCCCCGTCGTTCTACGAGCTGCGGCGCTACGTGCGCAGTCCCGGGCTGGAAGGGCCCAGCGTCATCCCCGTGGCCGACTACCACGCCGACGCCAACCCCCTGGTCCAGATGCTCCGCAAGGGCCACCACAACGTCCGCCTCGATGAGGAGGCGTGGGACCGGCTGGTCACCTGGATCGACATGAACGCGCCGGCCTACGGCACCTGGCTGGAGATTCCCACGGTGCGCAATCGCGCGCAGTACCTGCGCCAGCCGCCGGAGTACTTCTCGGCGTGGCTGCGGCCGGCCGCCGTCGACGAGATCCAAAATTTCCGCCGTCGCCGCATGGAAATGCTGCGGCGTTACGGCGGCGGCGCTGACGAGGACCCGGAAGCCGTTTTGCCCCAGCCGAGCGAGCCGGTAGTCTGGCAAACGCCGCCGCCCGAGGAGCCACCCGCCCCGATCGCCCGGCCGGCCGGATGGCCGTTCGACGCGGCCGAGGCGCAGCGCCGCCAGGCCGGCGCCGGATCGCCCGCCCGGCTGAGCGTCGAGCTCGGTGGCGGCCTGAAGATGGAGCTGGTGCGGATCCCGGCCGGCGAGTATATTTTGGGCGATCCGTCGGGCTATCCCGACGAACGGCCCCGGGAAAGCGTGAAGATCGCACGCCCGTTCTGGATCGGCGCGTGCGAAGTCACCAACGAGCAGTTCCGGCGGTTCCGTCCCGAGCACGACAGCGGCTCCGAGCCCATGCTGTGGCTCAAGTGGCACCCGGGCCACTTCGCCGCGTTGAATCAGCCCCGCCAGCCCGTCTGTAGAGTCTCGTGGGAGGAAGCCGTCGCGTTCTGCCGGTGGCTGTCCCAGAAGACCGGGAGGGAGTTCTCGCTGCCGAGCGAAGCGCAATGGGAATGGGCCTGCCGGGCGGGTACGGAGACGGCCTGGAGTTTCGGCGATCGTGCGACCGATGCCACCCCGCAGGCCAACCTGGCCGACTCGTCGCTTCTGGACCTCGGCCGGCTGGCCGCCATGGAGAAGGTCAAGCCGTTCTTCGCCGTGGAGCCCGCCGACGACAAGCAGGTGGTTTCCGCGCCGGTCGGGTCCTTCCGGCCCAATCCCTGGGGCCTGTACGACGTGCACGGGAACGTGGCCGAGTGGACCGGAAGCGCCTACCTGCCGTATCCGTTCCGCCCCGAGGATCCGCGCCACCGAGCACCCGACACGCGCAAGGTGGTCCGTGGCGGCTCGTGGCGCGAGCGTGCCGACCTGGCACGCAGCGGGTGCCGCATGAGCTACTGGCCGTGGCAGCGGGTGTTTGACGTCGGCTTCCGCGTGGCTTGCGAGGCCCGGTGATCCCCCTTCCGTGTTGCCCGCACTGGCTGCCAAGCAGCCAGTGCCACCCGACCCGACACTCCAGGCGTGTGGGGCTACTGGGTGGCCGTCGGATCGCTCCATTGCTTTGTCGAGCCTTCAATCCTCATCGGCCAGGTGATGATTCGGTCGTCACGTGACACGAGATAGGCATTGGTGCCAGGGCATGTTGCTCGATCGTTCCTCCCCACAGTCGAAGCACCTCGGAGGGATGGGGCAGCCCGCCGCCGCCGAGCGACATCTTGCCCTGGCCGATGATCGCGTCGGTCAGCGGCTCGGGGTGATTCGGCCGAAACGACTGAAATCGCGGGCGGCCGCGGTGATCGGGTGATTCTTCATCAGGGTATCTCCTGGTTCTTGGGGACAACCAGGCGAGGGATGCGTATCAGGTGACGTTCAGTATTCCGGCCCCGCCCGGCGTCACCCGTCGAGCGAAACGACCGGGACGAGCATCTGTCGCTTCGGCTCGAAGGAGGGATCGGCCAGCCGGCGTTGGATCTGCGCGGCGGTTGCCTCGTCGTAGAACTGCTCGGCGCAGCGCCGGCACACCCGGGCCGGAATGTCCTCGATGACCACCAGCCCGCGGTCGGTCCAGAACGCCGCCTTCACCACGTCGGCCTGGGTCTGTGACCCGCACTCCTGGCATTCCGGCACCGCGTCGCTTGGCGGCTCACTGCCTGCCGGCGGGTGGGCGTGGGGCTCGGTGGGTTCCATGGCTATCTACGTCAACCTCGAACCATCTTCTTCGCGGCCGCGACGATGTGCCCCGCGTTGACCCGCATGTGGCTGAGCATCTCCGGGGCGCCGGGGGCGGGGGCGTCGGGGAAGGCCAGTCGCTTGAACCGGGCCCCGGGGACCGCCTCGGCCACCCGGGCGACGATCTCCGTGCAATTCGAGAACGAGTATGACCCGTCGTCGGACGTCAGCAGCTTGCCGGTCTTCTTGACCGATTGGAGGATCGCCGGCATCACCCCTTCCAGCGGCGCCAGGGTCCTCGGATCGATGAACTCGGCGCTGATCCCCTCTTTCTTGAGCATCTCGACTGCCCTGGCAATCTCGACGGTCTGCGGGGCGTAGCCGACCAGCGTAATGTCGGTCCCCTCGGCGCGAACCACCGGCTCGCCGATGGGCACGGTGTACGGCTCGTCGGGCACTGGGGGCCCGGAGGCCGGCATGCCGTACTCGCAGAACACGACCGGGTCCACGTCGCGGATCGCCGAGATCATCAGCCCCTTGGCGTCGTAGGGATTCGAGGGGATGACGACTTTCAGTCCGGTCAGCCGGGCGTAGGAAGATTCCAGCCCGGCGTCGGCGTGCTGCCCGGCCTGGAACGGCGATCTTCCGGCCATGTCGGCCCAGAGGACCATGGGAAACGCCGCCTGCCCGCCGGTCATGTGCCGGAGCTTGCCGGCGTGGTTGAACATCAGCTCGTAGGGGATGAACGTGGTCATGCTGGGGATGTGGGCGATGGCCGGCACGCCGATCATCGACATGCCCATCACCCCGCCGACGATCCACTGCTCGTCGATGCAGCAGTAGCGGACCCGGGTCGAGCCGAACTCCGCCTCGAGGTTGATCGCCCCCGACGCCGGCCGCTGGTATTCGTACAGCAGCGTCAGGAGCTTGTCGCGCCGCATCTCCCCCTGGATCGCCTCGTAGATTGCGTAGGTCATGCTCTTGGGCATGGTTGAGCCCTCCTTTTCCGTCAGCTCGTGTGGAGGGGGACGGCCCCCTGGGCGAAGACGTTCAACAGGCCGTCCTCCGGCTTGGGGACGGGCTGCGCCTTGGCAAACTCGGCCGCGTCGTCGACCGCCTGCTTCACCTCGGCCGCAATCGCGTCGGCCTTCTCGTCGGTCAGCACCTTCTCGCTGACCAGGAATTTGCGGAATCGCGGGATGGGGTCCTTGGCCATCCAGTCGCGCAGCTCCCTGTCGGACCGGTATCCGAGGCCGAACGCCCCGTCCACGCCGATCTTTGCGCCGCCGGCGCCGTAGTGATCGTACCAGCGGTAGGTCTTGCACTCGATCATGGTCGGGCCGCCGCCCGCGCGGGCCTTGGTGACGGCGTGCCTGGCCACGTTGTACACGGCCAGGACGTCGTTGCCGTCGACGATCCGGCCCTCGATGCCGTAGCCTGCGGCCCGCTGGGCCAGGTCCTGAATGCCGTACACGTCCGCCGATCGCACCCAGATCTGGAACCCGTTGTTCTCGATCACGGCGATCCACGGGAGCTTCCAGGTGGCCGCACTGTTGGCGGCGCTGTGGAAGAAGCTGCCCTGGAGCGAGCCGTCGCCGCCGAAGCTGACGGCCACCTGGTCGGTCCCCTTGACCTTGATTCCGTAGGCCGCCCCGGCCGCCATGAGGTGGCCCGCCCCCACGATCCCGTTCATCCCCAGGATGCCCAGGCTCACGTCGGTGATGTGCAGCGAGCCGCCGTAGCCCTTGCAGTAGCCGGTGGCCTTGTGGG